>Ga0208905_1001527_pt1 | contig 11634 bp, 11 predicted proteins | sample AntAceMetag02UKS_FD_184776 | JGI IMG/M metagenome (GOLD analysis project Ga0208905, IMG submission 184776) | Saline lake microbial communities from Ace Lake, Antarctica - Antarctic Ace Lake Metagenome 02UKS (SPAdes) (version 2) | ecosystem: Environmental > Aquatic > Non-marine Saline and...
ATTAAAAAAATACATGTTTATTCTTCAAAGACCATAAATGTTTCTGCTGATTTAGCTCCATTACTTAAACTTGGCTCAATTGCAATTTCCTGCAATCAAAGCAATGCCAAAATATATTTGGATGGAGACTATAAAAAACGAACCTATTCAAATAAAACAGTAATGTTGGAAGATATAAAAGAAGGGTATCATGAGCTTTCCATCACTAAAACAGGTTATGTAGATTGGAGTGAAAAAGTGTATGTTTCACCTGCTCAAGTTACAAATGTTTTTGTTAATTTAGTTAAACCGGTGGATTATAGTTCAATTTCTGTTTACTGTAATCAAGGTAGCGCAAAAATATATTTGGATGAGAAATATAAGCGAATGACCTCTGCGAATAAATCAGTGGAACTAAAAAATATCGAACAGGGTTATCATGAGTTACTAATTACTAAGAAGGGGTACCAGGATTGGATAAATACAATAATGGTTACACCTAACCAAACCTATATGGTTTCAGCTTACTTAACATCTGAAATCAGCCATGATGGTTCTATCGCAGTTTATTGTAATGTAAGTGGAGCAAAAATATTTATAAATGGAATTTATAAGGCAGTAACTTCATCTTCTCAACCAAAAATCTTAGAGGAATTAAGAGAAAGAACCTATGAAATTACTATAATTAAAGATGGATATAGAACCTGGGTAGAAGATGTCTGGGTATATACAGGTGATACTGCTTCTATCTACGTAGAATTAAAAGAAATTGAATTTTAATGAAGAATTAAAAAATATTGATTTATGAAATAAATTAAGTATAATAAGTATAATAAGAATAAATTAATTTATCGATTATTGTACTAAATTTATAAAAAGGCAGATTAGAAAATAATCTAATCTGCCTTTTTATAAAATAGCATTTTTATTAATCACTAAATAAGTTTTGTTACTTTCAATCCATTTCATTTTACTTAATGGAAAATAATAATTATAAACTATTAGATGTTACAGTTATAAGTAATTTACTTCAAAGTCCGGGTAACCTATATTTAGGATTATGAAGGGTAAATATTTTCAAGGGTGAATGGAAAAATTTACACCTGTAAAGTTAAATATACTGATAATTTGAATATAAATAGATAAACTCATTAATATATAAAATATGCTAAAAAGAAAACATTTTATGAGTGATATAAATGATATTGCATACAATGTTAATTTTAAAGTAAAGTTTCAATCAGGAGGTAAAAATGGAAGTTCTACGGATAAAATACGAAAAAAACAAAATTACGGAAAAAAGCAAAGCAATTGAAGTTTGTTTTAAATGTTCTACTTGTTCAAAATTTTGTCCAGTTACTCAACATGTAAAAAAATATAATTTAGAAGATTCTTTTGTGGCTCAACTTTTTGCTGCTGAAAAACCTGAGGCATTAAATGATGTTTGGATGTGTTGTGCTTGTGAAAAATGTGTTATTATTTGTCCTCAGGACGCTAATCCCACCGAGGTATTTACTAATTTAAAAGAGAAATCTTACCAGGAAGGTCTGGCTCCCCCGATTATATACCGTTTAGTAAAACAACTTTTACAAGAAGGTACTGTTTACAGTATAAAATTTACTAATATGGCAAGAAAAAGAGTTGGACTAAAAGAAGTAAAGAAAAATGAAAATGCGGTTAAAGAATTAAATGTGCTAGCTGAAAAAGCTGGTTTGACAGGAAAAGAGGTTTGTAGATGATGCCTAACTATTTATTTTTTAAAGGATGTACTATTCCAGCCAGTTTACCAAATGTAGAAAAATTAACTTTAGAAGTATTACCGGAAATCGGTATTAATTTAAATGAATCTGATGAATTTACTTGTTGTCCTGATCCGATACGGCTGCAAGGCGTTAATCAATATTTTTGGATGTCCACAGCTGCCAGAAATATCACTATTGCTGAAGAAAAAAAGTTAAATATTATGACTTTATGTAATGGTTGTGAAAATACATTAGCCATTGCCAATTATAAACTAAAAAATAATCCGGAACTAAAAAAAACAGTAAATGAAACATTAAAAAGTATTGGTAGAGAATTTAAGGGGACCGTAAAGATAAGGCATTTTTTACAAATATTAAAAGAAGATATTGGATTAGATTATTTGAAAAAAATGGTTAAAACGCCCTTAACTGGTCTTAAGGTTGCTGGGCATCCCGGATGCCATCTTCTAATGCCTAATGAAATATTAAAATTTGATAATCCGGTAGACCCGGAATTTTACGATAAATATATTGAAGCCTTAGGAGCTACTCCTGTAGATTACCTGACTAAGGCGGATTGTTGCGGTGTTTCGCTAGCTTTAGCTGGAGATAAAGAAGCTTCAAATCACTGTATTAAAACCAAATTAATTGATGCACAAGTCTCAGGGGCTCAGGTAATAAGCACTGCTTGTCCGGCTTGCTATAATCAATTTGATACCGGCCAATTAATTGCTTCCAGAGATTATCCTCAATTGAAAGAAGAGCCGATTCCGGTATTGTATGCGATTGAACTGTTAGCTTTGGCTATGGGTCGTTCTTTGGAGGACATTGGATATAATATGCATCGAGTAAAAATACCCATTAAGATAAAAGTGTAGGAGGAAACCATGAAAAAGACAAAAACAACTTGTATATATTGTGGAACCGGTTGCCAATTATGGCTAAAAACCAAAGACGGAAAAGTAGTGGATACAAAACCCGTTATGCCTCCCGAATTTAATCCAGGAAAAGGTAAATTATGTATTAAGGGATGGAATGTCCATGAATTTATTAATCATCCTGATCGACTGACTGATCCGCTTATAAAAAAGGAAAATGGGGATTGGGAGAAAGTAACTTGGGAAAAAGCGATAACTTTCATAGCCAATCGTTTTATGAATATAATCAGTGCAAATATTGGAAATAAAAGAATTATTGGATGTTTAAGCTCGGCAAAATGCACTAATGAAGAAAATTACGTAATGCAAAAATTTGCTCGAGCTGTTTTAAAAACTAATAATATTGACCATTGTGCTCGTTTGTGCCACTCGTCTACGGTAATTGGGTTGGGAACAGCTTTTGGATCGGGTGCTATGACTAACTCTATTGATGAAATTACTGATGCCAAAGTTATTTTTGTTATTGGATCAAATACAAATGAGACACATCCTTTAATTGGAGCCAGGATATTAGAGGCATTGAGAAAAGGGGCAAAACTAATTGTTGCGGATCCCCGTACCATTCCCTTATCTGAATTAGCCGAAGATAATGGGGGTGTTACCATAAAACATCTTCCTGGTACGGATGTAGCATTATTGAATGGAATTATGAATGTCATTATTCGGGAAAAACTTTATGATGAGAAATTTATACAGCAATATTGTGAAAATTTTAATGCTTTTAAAGAAGAAATTAAAAAAATGACTCCCGAAAAAGCCTCCAGGATTACAGGTGTCCCCCAGGATACAATCATTCGAGCAGCCCGTATCATTGGTCAGGCTGATACGACCTATTTAATTTATTCTATGGGAATTACACAACATACTACAGGGGTTGATAATGTAAAAAGTACAGCAAATTTACAAATGCTCTGCGGTAATGTGGGTAAATGGGCAACTGGAGTTAATTCCCTACGTGGTCAAAATAATGTACAGGGTGCCTGTGACGTGGGTGCTTTGGCTAATGTATTTTCAGGCTACCAATCAGTAACTGATAAGGAAAATCGAAAAAAGTTCGCATGGGAATGGAAGATTAAAGAAGAGGAAATGGACGATCAAATTGGATTAACAGTAGGGGAAATGGTCGATGCAGCTTATCAAGGAGATCTAAAAGCACTTTATGTTATGGGAGAAAATCCTGTAATGAGTGAACCGGATAGTAACCACGTTCGATCAGCTTTACAAAAAACATTTTTAATTGTCCAGGATATTTTTATGACTCCTACTGCCGAATTAGCTGATGTTGTTTTACCGGCTGCATCTTTTGCAGAAAAAGATGGTACTTTTACCAGTACAGAAAGAAGAGTACAGATGGTACGAAAAGCTATTGAACCAGTAGGCAATAGCAAACCGGATTGGCAGATTATTTCCCTTTTGGCTCGGGAAATGGGTTATTCCGGATTGAACTATCAAGATTCTAGTGAAATATTGGAAGAGATTTCTCGTACTACACCTATTTATGGTGGGATTACCTGGGAGCGTTTGAAAAAAAATGAAGCAGGATTACAATGGCCATGTCCTGATATTTCTCATCCTGGTACGATTTATCTTCATAGAGATGGCAAATTTTCCCGAGGTAAAGGGCATTTCCATCCAATTTCTTTTAAAGAACCAGCTGAGCTCCCAAGTAAAGAATTTCCTTTTATTCTTTCAACAGGGAGAACATTATGGCATTTTCATACCGGGACTATGAGCAGAAGGTCAAAGACTTTAAATGAGCGAGTGCCGGAAGGGTATGTAGAAATATCTAGAGTAGATGCAAGAAAACTGCAAATAAATGATAATGAAATGGTAAAAGTGGCATCCCCAAGGGGTGAAATAAAAATAAAGGTTAAAATTACAGGCAAAGTTAGTGCAGGATTGATTTTTATTCCTTTTCATTTTAAAGAAGCGGCGGCCAATATCCTTACCAATGCCGCCTTGGATCCTATTGCAAAAATACCTGAGTATAAAGTTTGTGCTGCAAGAATTGATAAAATAGTTTAGATTTTATGAGAATATAATTATAAAATAATTTTCCTTTGTGTATCTTCTATACTTTTAAATTTCTCTAAACAAAACAAAAAAAAATAACATAAAGGAAAATCAATTATGATCCTATAAAAATTATTTTATTAAAGAGGTGTTAGTTATGAAAAAATGTACAATTGTTAAATTATTATTGTGCTTGATACTAATTTCTTTTTTATCTGTTGATTATGCGTCAGGTGAAAATGAGGGGAACAGTATTACCTGGGATAAGACTTTTGGAAATAGGCTAGAAGATATGGGGTTTTCTATTATACAGACTAAAAATGGGGGGTATGCAATAGCTGGATGTACGATATTGGATAGAGAGGAAATAAAGGATACCTGGAAAGCAAAACTTGGATATATAGAATTCACCAAAGATAAAAGACAGGATATCTGGATAATAAAACTTGATAAGAATGGAAATATAGAATGGGATGAGGTATTTGGTGAAAACCGACCTGATATAGCACACTCTATTATTCAGACCAGAGATGGAGGATATGCAGTTGCCGGGTTTATCTGGACAATATATGTAGACAAACAGAATATTTGGATAATGAAACTTGGTGAGAACGGAAATAAAGAATGGGACAAGACTTTTGATAAAGATGAAAATGACATAGCTTATTCTATTATTCAAACAAAAGACGGTGGTTATGTAATTGCCGCTAGTACCGGATTAAAGATCCGGCGAGAGGCAAATTGCTGGGTAATAAAGCTTGGCAGTAAAGGTAATATGGAATGGGAAAATAATTTTGGAGGGATTGGTTTGCAAGAAATATATTCTATTGTCCAGACTAAAGATGAAGGTTTTATCGCTGTCGGAGGTATATGGTCAAAAGGAGCAGGGAAAGGAGATGTTTACTTAGTTAAACTTAATAAAAGAGGAGACCTGGTATGGGATAGGACCTTTGGAGGAAGTGAAAATGATGAGGCTCATTCTATTATTCAGACTGAAGATGGAGGTTATGTGGTTACGGGGTTTACGGTGTCAGAAGATATAGGAGATAAGGATTTTTGGGTAATAAAACTGGATAAAGATAATAATAAAGTTTGGGATAAAAGTTTTGGTGGAACGAGTGAAGATTGGGCAAATTCTATTATACAGACCATTGACGGGGGTTATATGGTTGCCGGATGTACAAAATCAATGGGGACAGGTAATACTGATATTTGGATAGTAAAACTTGATGTAAGAGGAAATATTGTATGGGATAGGACCTTTGGAGGAAGTGAAAATGATGAGGCTCATTCTATTATTCAGACTGAAGATGGAGGTTATGCTGTTGCAGGTTGGACGAAATCAAAAGGAACAGGAAGTTCAGATGTATGGGTACTAAAACTCGATGAAAATGGAAATTTACGATAAAAATCTATGGGATAATTAAAAAGTGTGAAAGAGAAATAGAAAAATTTTTATTAATGAAACAAAATAGGGAAGAAAAAAAATACATGAAAAAAATCTATCTGGATACTAATCTGCAGATTATTTTTGGGATAACACTCACCTATATTATGGGAGTATCCAGCATTACTCCCGCCTTTCCTAAAATAGTTAAAGAGCTGAATATATCTGCTAAAGATGTCGGGCTTTTAATTACTGCTTTTTCCTTTCCTGGTATTTTATTAATTCCCTTTTTAGGAGTAATTGCAGATCGATGGGGCAGGAAGAGGATAATTATTCCCTTTCTGATGCTATTTGGTGTGGCTGGAGGACTATGTTTTTTTGTACGCGATTTTAAATTATTGTTAATATTACGTTTAATTCAAGGAATAGGAGCAGCTCCCATGGGTGCTTTAACCGTTACTATTATTGGGGATCTTTATTCCAGGAAGGAACTTATAGTTGCAATGGGCTACAATTCCAGTATTCGAAATATAGGATCTGCAATTTATCCAGCTATTGGCGGAGCTCTAGCGATGATAGGCTGGCATTACCCCTTTATCTTACCGGTAATAGCTGTTCCCATAGGATTTTTGGTGTTGTTTGCTTTAAAAGTTCAGGAACCTGAAAATGAACTTCATATTAGAGAACATCTAAATATTGTATGGAAAAAATTAAGAAATCGTCAGGTTGCCAGACTGTTAGTTATCGGTATTATTATTTTTATAATGTTTTTTGGTTCATATATGACTTGTTTTCCGCTTTTACTAGGAAATTCATTTGCTGTATCTCCTCTTATTATCGGTTTGATTATGGCTAGTATATCTCTTATTGCTGCCTTTACTTCTTCCCAACTGGGTAAAATTACCAGGTTTTTTTCAGAAAGAACCATTTTAAAAATATCCTTTATTCTCTATGCTCTGGCATTATTAATCATTTCTCTAATCTCGCAACTCTGGCTTTTTTTTATCCCTGTAATTATCTTCGGGATTGCTCATGGCATGAGCATTCCTGTTATTCAGGCTCTCTTTGCAGAGGCGGCACCTTTAAAATATCGGGCTACCTTTATGTCAGTAAGTGGAATGACTTTCCGGATGGGTCAGACACTGGGACCATTTTTAATGGGATTAGTTATAGGTGTTTGGGGGATAAGTGGAGCATTTTATGCAGGTGTTATATTATCGATAACTATGTTTATCATCGTATTTGGATTATGAAATGGTAATTTTAAAATAAAACGAAAATATTTTTTGCATTAAATTTAGAATATGCAGAATAGCTCATTTTAAGAAGGTGTTATTAATTGAAAAAAATAGATATTCCGAAAAAAAAGATAACCGATAAATATCGGATTTCTATTGGTTATTTAGAAGGATTTATATCAACTATTATTAACATTTTACTTTTTGGATTGAAGTATTGGGTAGGAATACAAACTTTTTCGGTTGCAATCATTGCTGACGCCTGGCATACTTTATCTGATTCACTTACTTCTGTAATAGTGATTATTGGATTTAAGATTTCTTCGAAACCTGCCGACAAAGAACATCCTTTTGGGCATGGCAGGGCAGAATTAATCAGTTCAGTCATTATTGGCACTTTGCTGATAATAGTTGGATTTAATTTTCTTGTGGAATCAATACATAGATTTATAAATTACCAATCCGCTAATTACCAAAACCTGGCGGTCATTATGTTTATCATTTCAACAATAATAAAGGAAGGATTAGCTCAATTTTCTATTCGAGCAGGAAAGAAAATAAATTCTTATTCTTTAATAGCAGATGGATGGCATCATAGAAGTGATGCCATAGTATCTTTTTTAATACTAATCGGTATTTTTTTAGGAGAGTACTTCTGGTGGGTGGATAGTATAATGGGAATAGTGGTATCACTACTTATATTTTATACCGCTTATAATATTTCAAAAAATGCTATCAGTGCATTAATTGGAGAAAAGCCTGATGAAAATTTAATATCTGAAATTAGAAAGATTGCAAATTACAATATTTCGCGTGATGTAAAATTGCATCATTTTCACATTCATACCTATGGAAATACAAAAGAGTTGACTTTTCATATTCGATTACCCGGAGATATGAGATTGAAAGAAGCACATCAAATTACCACCAATCTGGAAGAAAAGATAAAAGAAAAAATGGATATTGAAACAACAATTCACATAGAACCATTTAAAAAAAGGATTAAAGAGAATTTGTAAAAAAATCTGTGAAAACAGAGGTTTAATTAAAAAAGGATTTTAAGTAAGGTAGAATAATACTCCTAAAAAATGCGAGATGCTTCCTGCTAAAACAAATACATGCCAAATAGGATGATGGTAGGGTAATTTTCTCCATAAATAAAAGATTAATCCTGAAAGATAACAAGCTCCTCCAATAAAAAGCCATATAATCATTCCTTTTGGAACCATTTGTATCATTGGCTTAATGGCAATAATTGCAAGTGATCCCATAGCGACATAAGATATAACCAATATAACTTTAAGTTTATCAAGGAGAAGTGCGGTTAGAATAATCCCACTTATTGCCATTGCCCATACAAGGCCAAAAAGAGTCCAACCCCAGGTTCCTCTCATAAAAGTGAGTGTAATAGGCGTGTAACTTCCTGCAATCAGAAGATAGATTGCTGAATGGTCAAGTATTCTGAAAATATTTTTTATCTTCGGAGTGATAATGCTGTGGTACAAAGTAGAAGTTAGATAAAGCAATATCAATGAAGTTCCATAGATGCTAAAACTTACAATTTTCCAAACATCTTTGCTCTTGGTCGCAACAATGATTAAAATAACTAAAGCGGCAATACTTAATCCGGTTCCGATGCTATGGGTGATACTACTGGCAATTTCCTCACCGATACTCTGATATTTGGGCACATGAGCTTTTTTATATAAAATATTTATTTTATTTTTTACTCTGTTCATTTTTAAAATATTTACCTTTTGAACTTGTTACACTATTTACGGGATTAAAACACCCAATAAGTATATAAAAATGCTATAATATAACATAAAAATGCATGCTAAATCATTATATATTTTAAATATTGTAACATAATATTAAAAAAAATAATATAATTAAAGTATTATTATAGTATTTTTTCACGAAATATTTGTAATTTATTGCTTTGTTAAATAAAATTAAGGTTATTCAAGAAACTGGAAAATTAAAAAAGAAATTATTGAAAATGAGATAAATTAGCAAGCTTATGAATTATTTAATAATATTTTTAGGAACAATATCTACAATTTTAGGAATAACCGGTTGTATATTCCCTGCCATTCCCGGACCTCCTCTTAGTTATTTAGCGCTTATATTACTTCAATTTGCAAAGGAAGAACCTGTTTTTAAAGAGAACTTGTTAATTAGATTTGCTTTTTATACTATCCTGGTTTTTTTATTAGATTATATATTGCCCTTATTGGGAGCCAAATTGTATGGCACTACAAAAAGAGGAATTTGGGGAGCAATTATTGGAATGATTATTGGAATATTTATTATTCCTCCTTTTGGAATGATTTTAGGCATATTCCTTGGTGCAATAATTGGAGAGCTAACTGCAGGCAAAGAAAGTTCAATGGCTTTAAAGGCTGGTATAGTAACTTTTCTCGGGAGTATATTAGCAGCATTTATTAAATTATCTTTATCTTTGGTGATGGCATTTTATTTCTTTACTTTTTTATTTAAAAATTAAATAAAAAAAATCAGTTTTTAAAAGTTAACCGGCAAATTGGCCTTATTGATCACCGCAAAGAAGGAATAATCGCTCCAAATTTATTTTTCTGTTATAATAAAAAAAGAATTTTATATTTTTTTGTAAAGTAAAAGTATGAGTGTGAATTCTAATGAAAATAATTAAAATAGAATTGATTGTGGCTGGTTTTTTAGGTAGTAGCAAATCAACTAAAAATGGACCAGAAATTATCAAAAGAGAATATATTAATCCAATCACTGTTAGAGAAGTACTTACAGATGCAAAAATCAAATTAAGATTTATAGGTTTAATTATGTTAAATGGCAAAAATACTAATCAGGATTTCCTAATCAATCATTCTTGTCGTATAAAATTATACCCCTTGTTAGGTGGTGGATAAATGAAAATAAACAGTAAGGTTATTATTGATGAATTAAATAGAATAAAAGAAAAAATCACTGTTGATAAAAAACAAGAATATTTATTGCTTAGCATAAAAGAGATCAAGCAAATTGCTAAAAAATTCCATTATCCTTCTAAAGAAATTGAAATTCTTGCATTAGATGAGGGAATACTGCCTTCGCGTTATCAGAAAAATTATAGCAGCATTAGTTTATCTGAGCAAATAAAATTGCTACGTTCAAAGGTTGCAGTAATCGGTTGCGGTGGTTTGGGTGGAAATATTTTAGAGCTTTTAGCTCGTTTGGGAGTAGGGGAAATAATTGTAATCGATGGAGATAAATTTAATGAAAGCAACCTTAACCGTCAAATACTATGCACAGAAGAAAATCTCAAAAAAAGCAAAGTAAAAGAAGCAGCTGTGAGAGTAAGAAAAATAAATTCCAGTGTAAAAGTAAAGACCCATACACTGTTTATTAATTCAAAAAATATCCAGGAAATTATACAAGGAGCAGATTTAGCAATTGATGCCCTGGATAATATTTCTACCCGTTTTGTTTTAGAGAAAGCCTGCCAAGAACTAGAGATACCTTTGGTCCACGGTGCGGTAGATGGCTTTAATGGTCAGGTCAGCACAATTTTTCCACAAGATCAAGGATTAGAATTAATTTATGGTTCATTAAAAAAGTTAAACAGACAAAAAAGAATATCAAGATTAAGCGTTCCGGCAGTTACCCCAGCTTTAATTGCTTCTTTCCAAGTGCAGGAAGTAATAAAAATTTTACTACAAAAAGGAAAACCTTTAAGAAATGAACTTTTATTTATCGATTTGGAAGATCATGATATAGAAATATTAAAATTAGATAAATAATTAAATATTGATTGCAAGCGATTCTATTAATCGAAAGAAACGCATATGCACTATACTAATATAAGAAGGAATGGAATATGAAAGTTACCTTAAAAATATATTCGGGATTAAGAAACTATGTAAAGAATTATGATATTGAAAAAGGTATAACTCTGGAAGTGGATAAAGGAAAAACTATAAAACAATTGCTGAAAGAAAATATAAATCATGAAAAGGCTATAGAAGCAATCAGTATGGTTACTTTAAATGATAGAATTATTTCCTATAAAGATTATAATCAAAAACTTAAAGATGGTAATTTGATAAAAGTATTTCCACCCATTGGGGGTGGCTGAATGAGACTTTAATTGGTCTATCCTGAGGTTTTTATTCAGTGAGCATACTTGAAATTAAATAGCTTTTTTATTAAACTTATTCTGTAAATTTTTTTCTTTCCGTTTTTTTAAACTCAAAATATTAATTATCAGAATCCAAAAAAATCCTATTGATTTATTTTATAAAATTTATTTGACTATTATCTGTAATAATTATAATATTTATATATTAAATTATAATATT
>Ga0208905_1001528_pt1 | contig 11629 bp, 14 predicted proteins | sample AntAceMetag02UKS_FD_184776 | JGI IMG/M metagenome (GOLD analysis project Ga0208905, IMG submission 184776) | Saline lake microbial communities from Ace Lake, Antarctica - Antarctic Ace Lake Metagenome 02UKS (SPAdes) (version 2) | ecosystem: Environmental > Aquatic > Non-marine Saline and...
CTCGATGCAAAAGCACCCATATCCATGGGCATGTATGCCACACCTGACTACTACATGGAGTTCAGGTACGAGACGGACGAAGCTCTGCAGCGTGCGGGTGACGCCATCAGTGCGGCAGGCAAGGAGTTCGGCGAGATGTTCGGACGCGACTACTCCGACCACACCGAGAGCTACCGCATGGACGACGCAGATATCGCATTCGTTGCCCTCGGCTCACTATGCGGCACCGTAAAAGACGCCATCGACGAGATGCGTGCAGACGGCATCAAAGCAGGCCTCGTCAAAATACGGACCTTCCGTCCGTTCCCGGCAACAGAACTTGGAAAGGCACTTGCGGGTGTCTCAAAAGTCGCAGTACTCGAGAAAAACATCTCCCTTGGCTCTACCATGAAAGGCGCTGTTGGTCCTGAAGTAAAAGACGCAGTCACCGGCACGGCGATTGACGTATACAGCTATGTCATCGGTCTCGGCGGCAGGGATATCCGTAAAAAAGATATACGCGCTATTGCAGCACTCGCAGAGAAGGGCGTTGGGAATATGTTCTATGGTCTGAGAACGGAGGTGCTTTAAATGGCCGACAAATCACTGGAACTCTTTGACTGCGGACACCGTGCATGCGGTGGATGCGGTCCTGCCATGCTTGCACGGCTCATGCTCAAAGGGACAGGCGAGGACGTCATTGTCGTCGCATCAACCGGGTGCATGGAGGTTTTCTCCACGCCGTACCCCGAGACTGCATGGAAGGTCCCCTGGATCCACTCACTCTTCGAGAACGCAGCAGCAGTCGCTTCCGGTGTTGAGGCTTCCTTAAAGCACAACAACCGGACAGAGAAAGTTGTCTGTATCTGTGGTGACGGGGCCACCTTTGACATCGGTATGCTCTGCATCTCCGGTGCCTTTGAGCGCGGACACGATATCACCTACATCTGCTACGACAACGAGGCCTACATGAACACCGGTATCCAGCGATCCGGTGCCACCCCGTATGACGCAAGCACCACCACCTCACCTCCCGGCAAGAAATCAATGGGCAACTCCCTCCCGAAAAAAGATCTTCCCCAGATTCTCAACGCCCACGGAGCATCCTATGTCGCAACAGCATCGGTTGCCTACCCAATGGACGTCATAAAGAAAGTCGAGAAGGCAGTCAACACCCCGGGTGCATGCTATATCCAGGTGCACACCCCGTGCAGCACAGGATGGGGCTTTGATGGTTCAAAGACCATTGAGATCGGCAAACAGGCAATCGAGTGCGGTCTCTGGGTCAACTATGAGATGGAGAACGGCGAACTCGTCAAGGCAAAGAAAGTACGCCGTGTCCCGGTTGATGACTACCTGAAGGCACAGAAACGGTTCCGCCATCTCTATAAGCCACAGCCGGTGACTGAAGAGATCGCAAAGATTCAGGCAATCGCCGATGCAAACGCCGCAAAATATGGCATCGACATACAGCTGAAAGAATAATGCCACTACCAGTGGACATTCGCCACTTTTTTTTAACAAACGATAACTCTTCGCCATTCCGTGTGGAAAACCATATCAGGAATTTTCCTATGAGCATATGGAATAACGACAGGGCTACGCAAAAAATCCCAAAAAAAAGGACAAGGAGGGATACTCATCCATCCCTCCTCTGACCCATCACACCCAGGTGAGGGTCCTGCAGGGAGGGGAGCACCCCTTCCCTTGCTATTCTTCAGAACCGGAGGACAAAACATCCAATAATATTGACAGGACCCTCTCGTTCAAATGAATATTGGATTCACCCATTTTATAAAACCACATGAAACAACGATAAACCAAAAAATTGGGTTATCTCTTCTTCAGAAGAGCGCATGCCCCAAGCCCTGCCAGAACACCCAGGAATCCGAGAGGTGTCTGTGTGGAAGTGGGGGATGCCGTCGGAATTGTTGTTGCTGTCGGTTCCGGGAGGATGGTCGGTTCAGCGGTTGAGGTAGGCGTTGGCATTCCCGCAGGATAGGTCATCATATAGAACCCGGTCTTTGTGATCTGCGCCTTCAGGAACCCGTCTTCACTGTCAGTTTCTGCGTCAACCGCATACCATTTGTCTGTCTGTTCATTCCACCAGTATATATTGTGGAAGATGGAGTTGTCACTGATCAAAATACCCAGTTCGGCCGACGGTGAGAACGACGAATCATCCGGGCTGATACGGTACGTGGAAAGGGGATTCTGCCCTTCAGGGAACGCCCCGATATTCTGGGGGTCACCCACCATAATGATGGAGAGGGATTTGAGTGCCTGCGCCTTCTCGTTTAAGGCCCGTGTTCCCTTCTCCACCGATACATATGCCATACCATCCTGGTCGTTCAGAAGCGTGTCTGTCTGCAGAATGCCGCCGTTAGTGGTGTCAAGGCTGACCGTCCCGGTGCCGGTGATCAGCGTGGGAGCTTCCGGCGTGGGCGTTGTCCCTGCAGAATCAGTCGGCGTTGCAAGCAGGGTGAACGTATCACCTGAAATCTTTCCCACCACATCTTTTAGCCCGTTCACATCGGCATAGGCGTAGAAGGTATATTCCCCGGCCCCGTATTCAGAATTGCCGGTGTTCCAGACACAGGTGGCACCGGATTCAACCGGCACATAGGCAATGGAGGTCTGTGGGTGTTGCTCTGTTATCGAAACAGAATGCGGCGGTGCTGCATTGTCATAGAGTGCTGAATAGGTGAACCCGCCAGGGGCCACCACATAGATATCAATACCCGGTTCGCCGGCGCTGACGCCCGGCCGGTTGAATATCGAATACAGGTTTGTTTCCATCCGGAACCCAAGTTTTACGCCCCGTATTGTCTTATATTCGGTGCCGTCCTTGCCCCCTTCCGCTGTGTATACCCAGAGCTTTACCTTTGCCTCCGGCTGTTCCACCCGGAACGCCACGTGAGGACTGGCTCCTGCCACCCCATTGGGATAGGAATACCAAACACCGGTACGACTCTCAAACTGAACAGGTGTCACATCAAATGATGATGGAATCACCGTAATGGTGATCTCCGGAACACTTGTACCCGATATAACTGTCCCCGGTGGATACCATGCCACCTGGGTATCATTTAGAGCAAGCACTCCCGGTTGCAGGACAAGTCCCTCTTCACCAACAAAAACCGTTGAGCCCTGTGGAACATCAGCAACAGTTGCACCAACCGGCATCGCACAGATTCCAAGAAGACCAATAAAACACAAAAAGATAATCAGCTGTATTCGCAATCAATTCACCTCACAGATACTGGCAGATATTATCTGCCAGATATAAGAGGGTGCCGCCGGGTGTCGCCATGCTCCGGGCGTATTCACTCTTTTTTCCGGCGGACAATCAGGTATGGGACCAGAAATATCACAACAATGCCTATCCAGAATGTACCAAAGATGATAAGCGCCTGTTCCTGGAAGGCGTCATAATACCGAACCTGCGCACTCCGTGCATCCTCCCAGAGAATCGTTGTGCCATTGCCGGACTCATTGACGGCACCTCCTGTACTTACATAGCCAAGAAGGGGGTTTGCCACCCTGTACTGTTCCGGCAGTGAGACAGAAATATTTGAGGCATCAGCCAAAAGCACGGTGATTTCATTCGTATTCAGCGGTGCAGAATACCGAATTGTGTAATTACCTTCAGGGAACCGTATCGTGCCGGAGGACTCCTCAGTGTAGTTCACCGACCCTGTTTCATTGAACAGTAATACATCCGATACCGTAACCGACACCGGTTCACCCAAAAGCCCGGGCTCGGTAAAGGCATATTTCTCTGCCTGCAGCACCTCAATTTCTGCGGTATATGCGGTGCCGTTCTCTGCGACCGTGTATACGGCCGAGAGAGCAGACACACCGCCCACACAGAGAATCAGCGCAAGACAGATAAGAGCGACTGAATATCTGCGTCTATTTCTATTGGGGGGTCGCATTGGCGGATCACCGTCTCCGGGTCTTTCAGGAGGTGCCCGGTCACCACACACACAATCCGTTCGTCAGGGTCGATTCTTCCTTCTTCCATCAGTTTTTTGATACCTGCAACCGATGCCGCAGAGGCAGGTTCAACACCGATACCCTCCTTGCGGGCCAAATCACGCTGCATCGCGAGGATCTCTGCATCGGTAACGGACTCGGCAGTTCCACCCGTCTCACGGATAGCACGCAGGGCCTTCTCTGCATTGACCGGTGCTCCGATACGAATGGCAGTCGCCACCGTCTCCGGTGATTTGAACGGTATCACTTCCGGCAGGTTGCCCGCGATTGCCTCAACAACCGGCTGTGACCCTGCCGCCTGGATACCGGTCATCATTGGCATCCGGTCAATAAACCCAAGTTCAATGAATTCACCGAGGCCCTTGTGAACAGCAGAGATATTGCCTGCATTACCCACCGGAAGGACAATCCTGTCCGGCGCATCCCCAAGCTGGTCCACTATCTCAAACCCTATGGTCTTCTGCCCTTCCAGCCGGTAGGGATTGACCGAGTTCAAAAGATAGAGACCTTCGGAGAGACAGAGGGCATGAACCATCTCAAGGGCACGGTCAAAGTTGTCACGGATAGCAATGACCTTCGCACCATGCATCAGTGCCTGTGCCACCTTACCAAGTGCCACATTCCCTGCAGGGAGGAGCACAATGGCAGGAATCCCCGCTTTTGCAGCATAGACAGCAAGAGCAGCCGAGGTATTGCCGGTTGACGCACAGGCAACCGTCTTCATCCCAAGCTGTAGCGCCATGGAGACACCGACTGTCATTCCACGGTCCTTGAATGATCCGGAGGGGTTCATCCCCTCATGCTTTGCATACAGGTGTTTCAGGCCGAGTTCCTCACCGAGTCTCTTCATATGGTAGAGAGGAGTCCCTCCTTCCTGCAGGGAGACAGGATCGCCTGTCACCGGTAAGAGTTCCCGGTAGCGCCAGAGTTTCAGGGGACGGCGGTTCCACTCAGCACGTGAAATATTCAAACCATCGAGGTCATATTTTACCGCAAGCAGATGACCGCATTCACGACAATGGTAGATGATCTCATCTGGTGAATATTCAGTACCACAGCCTATGCAGACAAGACGATACATGCTGTATAGATTAGTGCCCGTGGTAGGTATAGATACTCTCCTTCTCATACTATTCAGAGAGAGGAATACAGGTCGTCCCGGCGGTCTGCACGCACCGGAAATGCAGCACGCGCTGCCCGGACAGTGGCAGAGTCAATATCTGCGCAGATAAGGGCGGTCCCTGCGACTTCTGCCTGAACCACTGTCTCCCCCCACGGATCAACGACGGTGGTGCCGCCGCAGTTTGCCCCTCCTGCAGATTCTTGTGCAGGGTTAATCCCTACCACATATATCTGGTTTTCAAGGGCACGGGCATGTAAAAAGAGGTCCCAGTGTTTCAGCCGGGCACAGGGCCAGGCGGCAGGCACTATCACCGCATCGCAGCCCGCCCGTGCATAGGCACCAAAAAGGTCGGCAAATCGCAGGTCATAACAGATGGCAATACCAAACCTGACTCCGCCAAGCATGAATATACTGAGCTTTTCCCCCGGCATGAAAGATGCATCCTCTCCGTCCGGCGAGAATAAATGTATCTTGGCATACTCTGCAATGCGTGCACCATCCGGTGCAAAGACTGCAGCGACATTCTGCGGCATGGATCCTGTGTCTTTGCGATATGACCCCAGCACATAAATCCCCGCTTCCTCTGCAACTGCGGACCACCCCCTGCAGATGGCACCTGAACCGTCATCAGTGAAATCCACCCCCTGCGGATCCCACCCGGTCGGATACTGCTCGGGAAATGCGATGAGAGAAGCACCCCGCGTTCGGGCCTCCAAAGCATATTTTCCTGCCCGTCCGATATTTATTTCAGGAGCGTCAGGGACACTTTCTGCCTGCAGACAGCAGATACGGACTGAACCCTCATTCATCAGAGTCCCCGGATGCCGCCCTGACAGCACTCCTGTTCACAATATACACGCCCACAATGATGAGTGCGGCACAGAGGAGAAGAAGAGGCCCTCCAAATGGAACAGAATACCCCATAATCTCTGCTGCTATCAGCGTACCTGCAAGAACAATAGATCCTCCGACAAGAATCAACCCCCCCTGTTGTAATAATTCAGACATGACAGTAACACACCCTTCGGTTATCTGCACTAAATCTATTTCGTCCCTTCATCTGCTTTTTGTTTCATACCTGAACAAAGGGGGGGGAGCAGACCGGCGACTATCACCACGCATAACGGAATATTATATTGCCGGATATTCCGATGAACACCAACATTGCCAAGAGCACCGGAGTCCTTTCCAGACGGTGCCCAAAAAAAATGATTCCCCGTACGTCTATTCGTACAGGAATGCTTCGTCAATTCGTTTGTATGAAGTAAGTTCTTCCGGCGCAAAATGAATTGCAATCTCGCGTGCTGCTGTCTCATCAGAGTCAGAGCCGTGAATGACATTCATTCCGATTTCCATTGCACAGTCACCACGGATAGTACCGGGTGCTGCTTCTGCAGGATTCGTTGCCCCGATCATCTGTCGGGTGATGGCAACGATATTTTTGCCTTCCCATACCATGAGGAAACAGGGTCCACTCGTGATATAGGCCTTCAGACCCACGAAGAACGGTTTTTCGGTGTGCTCGGCATAGTGCTCCATCACACGGTCTTCCGGAAGAGTCTCAAACTTTCCGGCGACCATCTTCAGGCCTTTCTTCTCAAACCGGGCAATAATCTCACCGACAAGGCCGCGCTGGACACCATCGGGCTTGATCATTAAAAAAGTGCGATCCATAAGGATCAGTCCTTACCGAGTGCTTTGCGGCCTGCTTTTGTCCAGACAACACGTCGGGGGACACGCCCGAGACGAGAGTTGTTCTGGCATTTCTGGCCACAGAAGTATGAGATAGATCCGTCTTTACGGACATACATCTTCCCGGTACCGGGTTCCAGCGGTTCACCGCAGAACGTACAGATATGATGCTCAACCATTCACTTCACCTTCTTGATAGTTTCTTTGCCTCACGCTCAGTTTCAATGAGCATGATAACATCGCCCTCACGGATTGGACCAACCGTGTTACGGGTGACGATACGGCCTTTATTGTTTCCTTCAAGGACACGGCACTTTACCTGCATGGCTTCCCCATGCATACCGGTACTGCCGATGACCTCGAGGACTTCTGCCGGCGTTGCGTCTGCCATAGGTCAGTTCACCCTCTCAGTTCTGAGATCTGTCCTAAGACCTCAACAAGAAGATCCTTTGCCTTTCCTGCTTTGACAATTGCTGCTGCTGCGGATCCGACATCCAGTCCGCTTGCTGCGCCAACATCATTCTGCTTATTGATTATAATATACGGAATCTGCTTTTCGTCGCAGAGGGCAGGAAGGTGCATCACAATCTCTTCCGGCTCAACATCGCCGCCGATAAGCACGAGTTCAGCATTTCCGCGCTCGACAGCCTTTGTTGCTTCGTTTGATCCTTTCTTAATTTTACCAGTGTCCCGGGAGACCTCAAGAACTTCAAGAGCTTTGTTCTGGATCTCGTCAGGAACTTCAAATGTTGCGTATACTTTTGACATAACTCACCTCATTCAGGAGCACAAAACACACCTGGTCTTTCGCCAGGGCATCTGCGGTAGCGTATTGCTCCCTCATCACTCATCAGTTCGTGATTGATGCAGCTATATTATATCGACATTCCGAGAGATAAAGGTTATTGAACCGGGATTCTGCCCACTCTGAATTCCACCTGAATTCAGGCAGAAAGCGCCAGAACACGGTATATTGTGGTTCCGTTTTCTGAAAATACCTCTTCTGTCATATCATCCGGAAGCCGGACCGTATAGCGCTCGTTTTCTGTATCCCCCAGCACCAGATAGTCCACCCCATAGGCAGCAAGCAGCGATGGCGACCGGGACGGATCTTCATAAATTATCCGCACATCGGCCGCGCGTTGTGACACCCCTGCATCATTGCCCCGCCACATCGTTTCATGAAATGGCATGCCAATGACCGTAGGAATGCCGGTGAATGACGACATACGGGAATAATATTTGTAGTCCCCCCCCTCAGCCTCAACGATGGTGATGTTTCCCGGCAGGGCTGAAAGATATGCCACTGCGGCAGCATCACCGGGATGAGAGGACCCCACCCATGCAAGTCCATCCAGGGTCTTCCCGCCATACCCATATGTCAGATCCGGAATGGCCACCGGTGCACAGATCAGAACGAGGACGAGTACACCGGCACCAGCTCGAACGGCCCACACCGGTGCTGACCGGTCCCTGAAGTGCTGCGTCAGCAACTCCCCCAGCCAGAGGAATGCGCCGGCACTCATCATCATCCAGGCGGCAAGACCGAATTTGAATACCGTATTCATCCGGTAGTAGGTGTCACCCATCCCGTCAATGAGATAGAATAATTCGGTGAAAATCAGCACACCCAGCCCGAAGATGGAAATCACCTCTGCAGGAAGGAACGTCCGCCGCAAAAGAAGGGCACCGAGAGGCACTGCAGCAAGACCTGCCGCCGCATACCTGGTGAGAACAAACGGCACGAGAATAAGGAGCAGCCAGGGATGTTTCCGGATGTCAGGGAGTATGGCACACCAGAATACGACGATAAAGAATCCGTAGACCAGCATGAATTCCGGCACCACAGACGGGACCGGCACGATGCCGATGCCGGCGATGCCCTGGGACGTGAGCATCAGATAATACGGAGCAAATGTAAGGAGCGAGAGTACCGGGCAGACGAGAAAGAGACGCCACGGATACGGATCCGGCACCGCCGCACGTCCTGCCCGGTACCATATCAGGGCCCCCACTACAAGCAGCAGGGGAGCATAGACGAGGACATCCCAGGAATTTATTCCCGGCATCACACCCAGTGTGAGGGCTGCCGCACCCAGACAGATCCACCTGCTTCGTTCAGAAAGCCCACCCCATTCATGTAGGATATAGAGCATGAGGAAGAGGAAAAGCGCCTGAACAAAGAGCGAGATGACATGGGCATGGGGGTCTCCCCAGAGAAATGAGAAGAACGGATATTCATTGATGGTATCAGCAATGGTGCGGGTTGAATTCCAGAGCACACCGTGGGCATCGGCACCCAGGATTACCTGAACAATAAACGAGGGATTGACCAGGAAGAGAGCCGCCACCGGGAGTGCTCTGAAACGGGTAAGGAGGAGGTGACCTATCGCATAGAGGGAGACTGCCGCATTGGCAAAGACCGTTGGTAAAATGAGATTAAAGGCAACCGGTGACGGAGCGCCGGAGAGAATGCCGGTCACGCCCATCATCCAGTGCCCGAGATAGTAGTAGGTCGCAAGTGACCCTCCGGCAAACCACGGGTCTGCCGGGGCGACCACCGGTGCACGCATCACGGACGCAAGGAAGGCATGATCCATAAACTTCTCGGCGTACGAGATCATCGGGTTGAAGAACCGGACCTCTGTCATGAAGACAAAACAGAGCAGAAAGGCTGCATCCCACTTCCAGACACCCGCACATTTTTCCCGGGTATACCATCCGGTGGCAGCATAATACCCGATGATGAATAGAAACGGGAGCGCCGCTGCCTGCACCGGGAGATTAACAAGACCCAGATACCAGCTGATACCACCAAAGAGGAGAAAGGACAGGGGGTAGGAAACCGGGTAGGCAAACCGCCCAAACGCACCGGAAAGGGCGGGCCAGAGAGCGACCTGAAGCACCTTCAGAACAAGCAGCCAGAGAATCAGCCCTGCTGCCTGTTCAAAAGGTCCTATCATTTAACCTCCGAAACATCCAGGGAGTGGGAGAAGGCCCGGCGCAGGAGGGAGACCGCCCAGTCACCAAAGACATACAGGGAGACCACACCACCTGCAACCGTAACACCATTCTTCACAAGATGATCAATCACGGCGATGAGGGTGGCAACCGCAGGGTCCACACCAGCAAGCGAGAGGGTCAGTGCGACAGAGATCTCATAGGTTCCGACACCGCCGGGGGTGACCGGCACCGCTTTCACCAGATTTCCGATGACAATCGCAAGCGTGACCACCACAAACGGAATAGATGCACCGAACATCAGGGCAACAACATAACAGATCACCACATCCGTTAACCATATCACGATGGAAAGGGCAGAAAGTCCCACGATGCCTTTCGCCGAGAGGGAGGCCTCTTTCACCTGATTGAGAAGGTCAATACCCATTTTAAGATATTTGTTCTCAGAATGAAGCCTCCCCACCGAGAAGAGCACCACCACAAAGATGCCGCAGAGGGCGAGCGCCACGTATATGACCGTGATAAACCAGTCAGGGACATTCAGGACGAAGGGCAGGGTCACCGCACCCAGAAGAGCGATTGTCACAATATCAAAGAACCGCTCCACCACCACAGACGAGAGACCGCTCGTGTATGACGCATCCGCCTCATGCTTCAGGATAAAGAGCCGGATTAAGTCTCCCAGACGTGCCGGAACAATGAGATTGGCTGTCTGCGAGAGATAGATACAGGCAGTGGAAAGCCAGATGGTTACAGAAACCGTCAGGCTGGTCAGAATGGCACGGTACCGGAAGCCGCGAAGAAACCACGCACCGGCACAGATGAGAAACGCAAGGAGCAGATAGGACCAGACAGCATTCTGGACGGTGATAAGAAGATCATCCCAGACCCGGTAGAGCATGTATGCGATAATGCCGACTGCAAGAATAGTGGGCAGTACAACAGCAGCGGTCTTTTTAATCATTCAGGTGCCGCCTCAGATGGAATATCGCCATACCCATGCCATATATATCACTGAATCTGACCGTTGTCTTGTCGCTGGTCCGCCAGTGCACCGGGATTTCTGTTATACGGTATCCCTTCTTCTGCGCCCGGACAAGAAGTTCGGTATCCCAGAACCAGTGGGGCGCCTCAATGGAATCCAGAAGAGGAAGAATGCGAGCCCTCCGGACCGCCTTAAACCCGCACTGGTGGTCATAGAGCCTGCTCTTCAGTATGGTCCGCACCAGGAAATTGTAACCCCTGCTCGCTACTTCACGCCCCTGTGTACGCACAATGTCACTATCCGGCATCAGGCGCGATCCGGTCGCCACATCACTGCCGTCCCGGATAGCCTGCACCAGTGCAGGCAGGTGTGCCATATCGGTTGCAAGATCCACATCATAGTAACAGACAATCTCCGCATCCACCGCACGGATGACACGGGTAAGCGCATTCCCACGGCCAAGGCGCTCATCTGCATGAAAGAGCCGGACACGAGAGTCTTTTGTTTCCCATTCACGCACAAATTCTGCGCTGCCATCTGTACTGCCATCCTCTGCCACTGCGAGCAGGAAGGAACCGGTGATCTCTCCTAACACCTCAATCGAACGGGGAATTGCTACCTCAAGTGCCTCACAGTCATTGTAAACAGGGAGGATGGCACAGACTTCATATTCACTCATGGGGTCACCTCATGGGACGCGATCAGCTCCACAACAGCCTGTGCTGCAACCACTGAACCCTCCATACTCCGTTCCGGGTAATTCGGCAGGGAGAACATACCGGCGCAGTAGATGCCATCCACCTCATACGGAGGAATGAGGTCCCGGTATCCGGTGGTGTACACCGGCCCTGCAGCCGTATCGGTGGCCATATAATGCCAGCTGATCTCAT
>Ga0208905_1001532_pt1 | contig 11616 bp, 12 predicted proteins | sample AntAceMetag02UKS_FD_184776 | JGI IMG/M metagenome (GOLD analysis project Ga0208905, IMG submission 184776) | Saline lake microbial communities from Ace Lake, Antarctica - Antarctic Ace Lake Metagenome 02UKS (SPAdes) (version 2) | ecosystem: Environmental > Aquatic > Non-marine Saline and...
AAGATGCTGGACGAGTTGGCTGATGATTTCTATTCTGGATTTCATCATTTTTTACGCGATTCAGGGTTTGACCCAGACCCAATGACCGACTACATCCGCAACTGGAAACCACGGGAGGAATGATATGAAACCATACTACCAAGACGACTACTGCACGGTATATCATGGTGATTGCCGAGAGATACTGCCGACATTGCCGAAGGTGGACTTGGTGCTGACCGACCCGCCGTATGGGATAGGGTTTAAGCAAACTAAAACATCAGGACGCAGTAATAAAAAGCATTGGAATATAAAACACACAGACACCATTGCTGGAGATGATGTCAACTTTGAACCCTCTCTATTTGTTAATCAACCCGCTATTTTGTGGGGGGCAAATAATTATTCATCAAGACTTCCAGATAGCGGGGGGTGGCTTGTTTTTGATAAAAAAAGAACAGATGCCACTCGTGCTGGTTTTATTGCGTCTGACGCAGAGTTGGCTTGGACGAATCTTTTTAATACGGTTCGTTTGTTTTCTTATCTTTGGAATGGATTATGCCGACAATCAGAAATCGGGGAACACTATCATGTCATGCAAAAACCAGTAGCTTTAATGAAATGGTGTTTTTCATTCTCGCCTGATACAACAACAACCCTCGATCCGTTCATGGGTTCCGGCACAACGCTCCGGGCGGCAAAGGACTTACGCCGGAAAGCAATCGGAATTGAGATCGAGGAGAAGTATTGCGAGATAGCCGTTAAGCGATTACAGCAAGAGGTATTGGCATTATAGCAAAGGAGAAACATGACAGCGAAAAAAGTCAGGTGTAATAAGCGAGATGAATGTGGCGTGAGGGGATGTCCTTGTTACAAAAAACACCTCCATGATTGGGCGTGTTGTGATGGGTTTTGTTATGCGAGCGGATTAACAGTCAAGTGCGTCCCCGTCAAGCCCCGCAAGCCGTCACCTGCCAAGCCAGAGAAGATTTGGGTGGTGGAAATGTTGGTTGTGAAGAAATGGAAACGGTATGGAGATTGTTTTAAAGGAACGCTGGGTGGGGGAGAGATAGAATTAATGTATGCAAGACGAGATTTACCAAATGTGCCAAGAGATGAATTCCGCCTCCGCGAATACACGGCTGGCAAAGTGCTGAAAGGATAAAGGAGAAATAACATGAACAAAACATTAACAATAATTCTGATGGTGGTGGCTGGCGTGGCGTGGGGGGAGAGGAACATTATATTCTTACATTCACAAACCAACACCTATTCCACCAACGCCGTTACGATCAGCGAACAGATACGACACAAAATAGATCACGCAGGAACGCTTTTGGATATGGGTTATATGGGTGCTTCGTTGAATGTTTTACAAGAAATTAACGAATTAAAAATCCGTCAAGTAGAAAACTTGTTAGCAAAGGCGGAGCAGTCGCCAACGAATAAAATGGAAGCAGTTTCGCTTGGTGTGGTGGTACATGAAAGGGTTTTTGATACAACCCCAGAACAAATCCGCAAACTCGCCAAGTCCGGTAAAATCTGCGAGGCGATGGGATTCCATTGTTGGGAAAACATAGATGTAGTATTCCCTGGCAGTAAACGCAAATGCAAACTCTGTGATAGGACAGAAATTCTTAAAAAAGAGTGGGTAAAGGAGAAATAATAAAATGAAAAAATCATTCGCAGATGAGTATGAACGCCGTCAACGGAAAGAGAATATCTTTACCTGTACCATACTTGGCTTGTTGGGCGTTATCGTGGTGGGCGTGGGGTTTATTGCAACCATGCTGGGCTATGCGGTATTAAAGCTGTTTATCTGGCCGTGTATTACGAGTTTGTTTTGAAATGAAGGAAATAAATAAAATGGATGACATATTCGAAAAGCTAAAGGTATGGCACGAAGAACAGCACCGCAGGGACATCAAGAGCGCGTTTGAGCTCGGTGATATGATCGTAACCGCAATGATAAATACCAAGATGACAACATACGCCGTTATCAGGCGCATCAGGAAAGAGTTGGGCGAACTGGCGTTCTCGGTGGCGTATTATAACCGCGATGCAAAATTGTCGCGGGTGTTCACCAGCAACCAGCGTGAAGTGATAATCAGCAGAGGCGTTTCCCTCGCCCGGGCCGAGATGCTTGCCGGACATGCCTATGATGGCAAAAGGCGCATTGATTACGTCAACGATATTAAATCCGGCAAGATCAAGACATGGTCAATGATACGAGGGGTGAACGAGGCCAAGCACCTCAAGGAAACGAAGGTATTACGCCACGGAATCGCATACGGATCGGACGTGGTGGCAATCCAAATTAAGAATTTCGGTGTGTCCGGGCGCGATTATATGCGCGACGGATTAAGGTCGCTCGTATCGCAAGTGCCCCAAGATGTGTTAATGGATGAAATTAATCTGGCGGTTGATGATTGCAATAAGAGGGGATTGAAGTTAAAACGATATAAGCTAATATAAAGGAAAAATAAAATGGGGCTTAAAAAATCTAAAGGAAATATGTACGAATGGGTCACGCACATGCATGCCCACCTCGGCGGTGAATGCTCACATAAATGCAAGTATTGTTATGTCAACAACCCCCGAATGGCGAACATCCCGAGGTATTCAGGGCCAATTCGCTTGATAGAAAAGGAATTCAGAGTACGATACGGAACCGGGAAAACCATCTTCATTGAACACATGAACGACCTGTTTGCAGCAGACGTTCCACACGCTGCTATTTTAGCGGTGATTAACCATTGCTGCCAGTACCGGGATAATACTTATGTTTTCCAGACAAAGAATCCAGTCCGTTATTGGGAATTTGACAAGCTGATACCGCAGAATTCCATCCTCGGCACGACGATCGAAACGAACAGAGATATACCCGGCATCAGCAACGCACCAACACCAAGAGAACGGGCGAGGGTGATGGCGGCCATCGTGAACCGCCGCTTATTCGTAACCATCGAGCCTGTCCTTGACTTTGACGTAAATGTCTTGGCGAACTGGATAGCGATGATTAAACCAGAATTCCTGAACCTCGGGGCCGACAGCAAGAACCGAAACCTACCCGAACCGACAGTTGAGAAGGTCATGGCGCTGGTTGCCAAGCTCCATGAATACGGAATTGAACTGCGGGAGAAACACAACCTTCAAAGATTAAAGGAGAAATGAGAATAGAACTCAAGTTTGAAGTTGAAAAACGAGATTGCTGGATTGGGGTATATTGGACAACCACAAGCGATGCTTGGTATAGCCGCGTGGAAATCTGGATTTGTTTACTCCCCTGCCTTCCATTACATTTAACCATTGAAACTGAAAAGATTGATAGAAAAATAAAATGATCAAGAAATACGGAATGACGTTTCCTGACAATACTGCCGCCGTGAGCATCGAGCTGATGGCGTACTCGCGCAGTATCATAGAGGACGGCGATCCCGGGGTGCGCGCGTCGCATATGCTACGCTGCATGGAATTACTCTGGCCAGTTCGTACGTTCAGAATAAATGAATGGACAGAGCGCCGCGTCAAGGCGTTCTGCGCTGTTCCATTTTTCACAATGTGGGGGCCGTCCAGCGCAGGTAAATCAACCGACGTAGCTGCCGTCGTCCTTGTTCATTGGCTTGCGGCCCCCCACAGCACCACCTGCACTATTTGTTCCACGACCCGGCCCATGCTCATCCAGCGTATATTCGGAGAGGTTATCCGCCTTTACCTCGCGCTCGAAAATCCGCCCGGCGTATACCGCAGCAGCACCACCAGCATCATCCTCGGCTCGGAGAACACCAAGAACGGAATCTTCGGCGTTGCCGTTCTGATCGGAAGCATTAAAGAGGCAGTAGGAAATATCATCGGGCGCCATAACAGGCGCAATGTTCTGATTATCGACGAGATGCAGGCCACCCGCCCGGCTGCAGTAGAAGCCGTCCAGAACCTGCAGGGCGGAGAATCATTTAATTTTGTGGGCCTCGGTAATCCAGACTCGCGCCTTGACCCACTCGGAAGACACTCAGAACCGATCGACGGCTGGAACAGCGTAAGTATGGAAGACGAAGAATGGGATACGAAGTTTGGAAAATGCCTGTACTTTGACGGCCTTAAATCTCCCGGCGTACACGACCCGGCCAAATATCCATACCTGCTAAAACAGGCAGATATCGACCAGCGCATAAAGTGGTACGGCGAGAACAACCCAACGTTCTGGTCGCAGACGCGTGGCTTCATCCCGCCAGAAGGATTGCCGAGAACTATGTTCAGCGAATCGTTCTTTGTGAAAAACGAGATGATGACCCGGGGAACGATATGGAAATCAGGATGCCAAACCGTTGCCTTCCTTGACCCGTCGTTTTCAGCCGGGGGCGATCGTTGCGCCCTGCGGATCGCCCGGGTCGGCATAAATGATAAGGACAAATACATCATCGAGATGGACGACGCAATAATTATTAAACTTGAAATAACCCCGGACGAACCACTCAATTATGTGACTGCAGGAAAAGTGAGGGATGCATGCAAGGCCGCCGGGGTCGATCCGATTAACTTTGGCATCGACATCACCGGAACACAGTCCGCGCTGGCCGACATCATCGAGGAAAAATGGGGCCGTGGAATAATGCGTGTACAGTTCGGTGGCAAACCAACTGATCTGCCGATATCAACCGATGAAGACGTCCCGGCATCCAAGCGTTACGCCAACCGAGTTACGGAACTATGGGGAACATTTTACCAGTTCGGCAGGCACGGCCACATCCGGGGAACCGAACTCGAAACCGTAAAGGAATTTTGCGCGCGCCTGACGCTCGAGAAGACAAATCCCGTATGCGTTGAACCAAAAACCGCGATGAAGTCCCGTAGCGGAAAGTCACCTGACCTTGCTGACTGCGCCGTTGGAATCACAGCGCTTGTCCGCGAACGGCTTGGAATAGTCCCCGGCGTCGGCCCAACTGGATTGAATTACGAGGGTCAAGCTGAAAACCAGCAGAACATGGACGATCCAACAGAAACCTACAAGACAACCGAAGAAGAAAATTTCCAGCAAAATGATGTTGACAATATCCGGTCAGTATGGTAGACAATCGGAAATGGGAAAATACGATGACTTTTCAACCCGGACATAAAGCCAACACAGGAAGAAAACGTCCGCAATGGGTAAAAGACAAAATCGGGAATTCCCATATCGGCATAACCCACACAAAAACAAGCTTTAACCGCAAATACTGGAAGCAATACTTTAGAAATGAAACCACCATATTATAAGTTAAAATATAGAAATATGGAGCCACCGGGAGGATTCGTATTCAAGGACGAAGATACTGGCCTGTGGATTCAGTCACTTAAAACCCTAGGCGACCTCGTTCAGGAATGCATAAATCACCGACGGATAAATAAACTTCCTATTCCCGAACATTTTGCAGAACAAATCGAAACCTTTTTATGCTTCCGTGTTGATCCGACATTGGTACTGGATATGCCAGAACAAGACCGTTCTAAAGAAATATTGACCATTTTCAAGGTCAATAAATATACGACAGAATTCCTACAAACATGGAAAAAGAATGGACTAAAATTTGTGCCAATCGAAGAAGCCACCACCCGGGCCGCCACCTGTGTTAATTGTGAGTTTAATGCAAAGCAAATATGCTGGACGTGCAAGGGATCAGATCAATGGATACGGGGCTGGACAGGACGAAAAACAAAACACGACAATCGGTTAGGTGTCTGCAAGTTTGACGCCACTCTTTTATTTGCATCCATCCACGCGAATCATCCAACATTAGTAATGAAGGAATTTAAAAATCCTTTCCCTGATTTCTGTTGGAAAAAACCAAAGGAAAAATAAAATGGACACTCCCCCCATTCAACCACTTTCTGAATCAGGCAAGGCGCCAAAGTCCCGCATTAAAAGCGCAGAGGCAGCGTATACACTTTTCGGAAATCTAAAAACCAACGACCAGACCGCGGCATTATACCGCTTCGCAATTCAGGGGCTTGTCGATGGCAATCCTCCCTACTCCAGCTCCGCCCTGAAACGTGACGGCCAGTCATGGCGCTGTAACGTAAACTGGCGCGAGGCCGAGTCAATCATCGACACGAACACCGCGTCGATATGGGAACTGGACTTTGAAGTCCCCAACCTCATTGCAGCAAAAACTTCGTACCAAGACCCGCAGCGGCCCGGCATCAACCACGCCGCCATCATCGAAGAAGAATACACCCGCGCCATCAGGAGATGGCCAAGTTATTATTTTAACCGCATGACTTCAATCAAGGAAATGCTTGTCACCGGAATCGGCCCGATGTACTGGCGCGACAAGTACGACTGGCGCCCGTATACGGCAAAACGATCCGCCCTGTTAATTGAACCTACCTCAAAGGCAGATGTAAGCGAAATGGAATTGATAGGATTCCGTCATTCATATCAGCCCCATGAGTTGTATCAGAAAATTAAGGACGACGAAGCAAAGCAAACTTCAAAGGACGATGGATGGAACACAACCCTCCTGCTGGACGTAATTCAGAGATCGGCCAAGAACCCCGGGACGACCAGCGAGAATAAATACCAATCGACGGAACAAGAGGCCATGCAACAGGATTTGAAAAACAACGACTTGGTTGGTTCTCAAAACAACTGTAATCCGATCAGGGTGATTCAGTTCCTTATCAAAGAATACAACGGAAAAGTATCGCGTTATATAATTTACGAAGACCACCAGTATGCTGATTTTCTTTTCAAGGGCATCGATGAGTTTGACGGGATGGAACAGGCGGTATGCCTTTTTATGTGGAACGTTGGCGACGGATACTGCAAATCCATCAAGGGTCTCGGCCACCGGATATTCCCGCACGTTGAACAGTCTAACCGTTTTATCTGTTCCACCGTCGATAGCGCCGTCATGTCATCAAGTTTCATATTGCAGCCTTCCGATGCGGGATCACGCGGGCAAATTAATCTCATGCGCCTTGGCCCAATAACGATTCTTCCAAAAGGATATTCGGCCATACAACAATCCTTTTCTCCAAAGATGGAGGGATTAATAGACGTCAGGTCAATGCTGTATAATATCCTCAACAACAACACCAACGTGTTTAAAAAACAGGCAGAAGACCCGAACGCCCCGGAGCGTACTCTTGGAGAGGTACAAATTCAGGCGATGAATACAGCCAAGCTGGATAAGAACCAGATATCAATCCATTATCTTCACCTCGACGGGTTCCATAAGGAAATATACAGGCGCCTTTCAAATTCCAATTACCCGCCTGAAGCTGGCGGATATGCCGAGGCGAAGAAATTCCAAGATGATTGCGTAAAACGTGGCGTCCCGCTTAAAGTCCTTCAGGAAGCCACCGTGAGCGCCACGCGCGCGATCGGATACGGCTCGGCCACCATGCGAGAGATCGTCACGAACCAACTTATGGCTCTTGCTCCCGGCATGGACGAGATCGGGCGCCGGAACGTCTTGCGCGATAAAGTGGCCGCGCTGGTAGGATATGACACGGTAGACCGTTACGTTCCAGAGGCCGGGCGCGACCAGATACCCACCAGCGAACATAGCCTTGCCGTACTCGAGAACAACGATATCATGGAAGGCGCACAGGTTCTCGTCGGCGTCGACCAGCCGCATACCATTCACCTGCTTGTCCATATGCCGCTGATAGGAAATATCGCGCAGGCGTACATGGAAAAACCAGAATCGATAAATCTTGCGAAGGCCGTCCCCGCATTCGGTATCGGCCTGCAACATTGTCGCGCCCACCTTCAGGCATTGGCGCAAGACCCGACGCGCAAAGGTGAAGTTGAAAAAATCGGGAAACAACTCGATCCACTCGAAAAGGTATTCGCGTCAATGCAGAAGGCATTGGAATTCCAGCAGAAGCAACAGCAACAGCAACAGGCGGAGCAACAGCAACAGGTTCAGAAGGCACAAGGCATCATACAGGATAGGGATTTTGAAATCAAGGCTGCCGAGATGGACAAGAAGATGGAATTGAAAATGCAGGATATGCTTATGCGGAACAAGATGAAGGAACAAAAATCCGCGCACGATATGAATTTAGAAGACATCAAGACAGCCGCTGATATTAAACGCGCCAACACAAAGCAGGCGGCAGCACCAGCAGAACAAAAATAGAAAGGAACCCGAACATGAAAGCAAAGGACATCGCTACGAACGAGAACGCCCGGAAACTTTACCTCGAATGGCGTAACCACCCGATGACTGAAATTGTTATTAATATTTTACGAAAGGAAGGCAGGTGTCAGCTTCCACCGCCGCAAATCATCCGCGCCGAGAATGCGATCGCAACTGCCGGGTATAATGTCGGCTGGCATGAATGTCTGGATAGAGGAATGGCATTAGACGTGCGTGAGCAAACCGCCCCTGACGAACCTAAAGCAGACTTCGGCGCAAAAGATTTGGCGAACGAGGCAGGATTGTGGAAACCCGACGACAAGAAACCCGAACAGAAACCCGAATAGAAAGGAACTGAAGATGGGAAATGAAGAAAATAAAGTGGACGAAAGAACACCCGCACAGATAGCGACTGACGTTATCAGTAAAGTCAAAAGCGAGAATCAGACGCCCCCGCCGGAACAAAAACCGCCGGAACAAAAACCGCCAGAGCAGAAGCCACCGGAGCAGAAACCGCCGGAACAGAAACCAACGCTTGAAACTCCCGATATACCACCGGAACTGCTTGGAGATAAACCATCGGAGCAGAAACCGCCAGAGCAGAAAACAACCATTCCCGATGAAGACCCGGAAGAACTTAAGAATGCCGACAAACGCACCCAAGAGGCGTTCCATCGCATGCGAACCCAACTCAATCAGGCTAACACACAACTCAGCCAACAAAAAACAGCAACGCCGCCTCCCGCCGCAAGTGCCGCCACGCAGATCGCCGAACAGTCCCTGCAGAATAAAAAACAGCTTGATGAGATGAACGCCAAGCTCAACAAGGCGTACGACGAAATCGGGAAGTATTCTCTGTCCGCTGATCCGCGTTTCAAAGCGCAGTACGATGGGCCGCAAAAGGCAACGATCGATAGCATCAAGGAAATCGCCAAAGACTTTGACATGGCGCCAGAGATAATCGACGAAGCGCTGCGGGCTGGCCCGAAGAAACGACTCGAAATATTCAACGATCAAAAACAAGGCGCCGACGTTCTCTCAATGGTGTCCGGTCACCTCGCTCAGTACGACCATGTCGAAAAGATGAAACAGATGGCCATTGATAACCACAAGTCAACCCGGGAGTCACTTGAAACTCAACATGGAGAGAAGTCTGCCGCCATGAATCAAGCCGCGCGGGAAGGTCTGTTCAAAGCGGCCACGATGAAAATTCTCAAAGATGGACATTTCTTGTTCCAGCCGATTGAAGGAAATGAAACATGGAATAAAAATGTCTCCGTCCTGCATAAAAAGGTCGTTGATCTTTTCAGCAGCGACGACCAGATGGCCCAAGCCGAAAGTCTTGTGCTTGGCGTAACCGCACCCATATACAAGAACCTGTACGAAAAAGAACGGACGCGCCGGATAGAAGTTGAAAAGGATATGCAGGCGAGATACAAAAACAAGTCAGGTCTTGATAGCACACCGACCGATGACCGTGATAAAAACAAGCCGCCCTCAGAATCCAGCGCCGCAGATGTAGTCGGTGGTATCCTGAAAACAGAATTAGGCGTACAAAAATAGTTTACGATTATAGTTGACTTTTATGTTTTGATATACTATAAGCAGGACTCAAAGAGAAAAATGTGAGTATATATAAAATGAAAAATCAACTCGCCCATTTAAATTGTCATGAGTAGTTAATATGAAGTCAATCGTCTCAACGATAAGAGTGTATGCTGGCTCCTCGGCCAGCGTGAAGTCTTCGTAAAGACTGAGGGCGTATTTTGCTCCCCGGCAACGCTTGGACAGCGTTAAAAGTCAAGGATGTATGCCGCTCCCCGGCGGCGTGTGTGACGTTTCGCACATAATATATGTTTTTGATTTAAAATAGGAGGAATACGTTATGCCATCAGCAACCCCCATACCGCTCTCGACAGAGCAGTTTAACCGCATCATGATACGGATATCGGAGAACTTTGATCCGGTCATTCGTAAAAAGATGAACAAGTTCAGATCGATCTACCGCGACCTTCAGCCCCGCGGCCTCTTCAAACTCGGTGAAGGATACGTCCGCAAGGTTCATTCCTTTTATCCGGGTCTTGACGACCAAGCAGCCATGTTGAAATGGTCTGCCGAATCTGGCTATCGTGCAGCCGGAACCAACAGCCCGGATGACCCCGGATACGATCCTTGCACATACACCGCGTATATGCTCGGGTACGGCTTCAAAACCGAAACGTATTCAGGCTGGAATACCACACGCCGATCGCCCAATTACTGTATCAAGGACTTCCAGTACGAGTGGCAGTTCCAACAGCAGCTCACGATGATTCTCGAATCATTTGGCGATGTTGCCATGCAGATATGGGAAAACTTCGGACGCGAAATGTACATGAATTACGCGAATAAGTTTATCGCAACCGGATCAGCGACCCCGGACACGCGGTTCACGTACGACCCATTCACCTCAACGCAGCTGACCGTCCCGGCAGGAACGACTATATCGACCCTGACGCCCAAACATATGGACATGCTCTACCAATTGCTATCCCTGCAAGCCAAAGAAGGCGCGGTAGCATTTGACAGCGAGATGCCTATTTTCGGGTTTGTCATCCATCCGTTTGACTTTGACGACATGCTCGAAAAAAATACCAAACTGCGCGAAGCGTTCTTGTATGCCAAGCCCGATCTTCTTATCGATGGCATTGGCAAGCTGACGAAATTCCGTGGATATGCCATGACGTTTGATCTTTTAGCGCCGCGCTTTAAGATGGTGTCGCATGACGCAGACGGTAATATGGTGTTTGACCGCGTTCTTCCGTTCAAAGAAGAAGCCATTACGCAGGGCAGTCGGTGGGAAGCCGATCCCGATTATCTGAAGGCAGAGTACACGATCGTCAATATCATTCTTAAGAACGTGTACGAGAAGCAGGTTCCGCCTGTGACTCCCGGTCGGATTGCAAACGCAACGTTCGGAACTACGCCGAACAACGAAGGTGAACTGAAGTGGATCAACATCGCTGAGGCTGAAAAGAATATCCTCAACGAAAAGGGATTCTACTTCAGCCGTTTCACAGCGTTTTCAAAGCCGCTTGAGAACAACGAATATGCGGTATCGCTGCTTGTGAAGCGTTGCCCGCAGACCCCGGCTGTTCTTTGTGAGCCTTGCGCTGACGCCACCGCCGGAGCCAAGACCGTCACGGACGCTGTTGCTATTGACGAAGATGGCGACGGTAGTTATGATCAGGTGGTTGTAACGATAAGCGACGGCAATGGCCTCTTGTGCGAAGGCACCAGCTCGGTCACCGTTACATTTAACGATGCCACGACCGCAACGGCAGTCATAGCCGCAGACGCCGAAGCGCCTACCAAATTCACGCTCACATTCGCTACCGCTGGCGATTGGGTTGCAAATGGTGGTGGAATCAACACGATAACCTGTGTGTAAACAAGAACCGCAAAAGGGGCTGGATATTCCAGCCCCTAATGCAAAGGAGAAAATAGAAATGAAAAGATATCTCATAGTATT
>Ga0208905_1001534_pt1 | contig 11607 bp, 12 predicted proteins | sample AntAceMetag02UKS_FD_184776 | JGI IMG/M metagenome (GOLD analysis project Ga0208905, IMG submission 184776) | Saline lake microbial communities from Ace Lake, Antarctica - Antarctic Ace Lake Metagenome 02UKS (SPAdes) (version 2) | ecosystem: Environmental > Aquatic > Non-marine Saline and...
AAAAGATAGGGGTGATAAAAGACCTGGAAAAAAACAGGGCTTATCCTGTGCATATCATGGATGAACTCGCTTCCAGGATTTCTCCCGATAGCGAGTGGCTTACCAGCGTCACAGAAAAGGACAACAGCCTGCGTGTAAAGGGAGTGGCCGTCAACAATCCCGCCATAGCACAGTTTATGAAAAGGCTTGAAGAGTCTCCCTATATCAAGACAGTGGACCTCATTTCGTCTAAACAGGCGGTTATCTCGGGAGTAAAACTGATGGGTTTTGTTCTCTTGTGTACGGCGGAAAAGGGATAATAAATGGCGATAGGGCTGGATGACATAAAGAAGCTGTCTCTCGGGAAAAAGCTGATGATAGGCCTTGGCCTGCTTCTCCTCCTGGGATATTTCTACTGGTTCTACCTTCTTCAACCAGCCTTTGAAAAGAAGGCTAAACTGGGTGAAGATCTGGAGAATATCAATAGACAGATAGTGACAAGCCAGCAGGTAGCAGGGCAGATAGAACAGCATAAAAAAGAAATAGCCAAACTGGAAGAAACTCTACAGATAATCCTGGCCAAGCTTCCGGAGCAAAAAGAAATTCCCCACCTTCTCACATCCGTCTCCGAAGCCGGGAGGGACGCGGGACTCGATTTTGTGCTTTTCGAGCCCATAGCCCCCGTCCCGAAGGAATTTTATGCCGAGATACCGGTAAAAATTACGGTTGAGGGGAAGTATAATGATATTGCTGTTTTTTTCGACAGCGTGGCAAACCTTCCACGCATAGCCAACATAACGGATGTTGAAATCAAAAGGGGGAAAAAAAGCGCCAGAAAAGATATCCTTAAGGCCGACTGTTCGATGAAAATATACATGTTTCTGGAAGAGACAAATGAAAAACCGGACGAGAAAAAGAAATAACCATCCGTTTAAATGGATTACGGCAGCGCTTGTTGTGCTGTTTCTTTTCCCCGCGCCCGCCGTGGTATATTGCGCCGATCCGGGGGAGCAGGATACCGGGACCTACAGATATAACCCGGAAGGAAAACCGGATCCCTTTAAACCTTTTATCAAGATAGTGGAAAAGAAGAAGCCTGCGGAGAAAGCTCCGGGCACGCAACTAATCGAAGAACAGGCCGTTTTCCTTTCTCCTCTCCAGAGATTCAGCACAACAGAGTTTCGCCTTACCGGCATTGTCCTGACCGGAACCAAAAAGTTTGCCATGGTGGAAAACCCGGAAGGAAAACACTATATCCTTCACAGAAACACCCTTATAGGAGTAAATGAAGGCCGAGTGATAAAGATATTTTCAGATAGTGTGGTAGTGCTGGAAAAGATAAAAGATTTTGAGGGAAACACAAACATGGAGCGTGTCGTCCTTACACTTAGAAAAAATGGGGGGAATTTATGAAGCCAGAAAGAAGAATACTTTTCTTTACCCTTTCTTTCCTGATAGGTCTTCTGGTCCTGTCCGGCTGCATAACCGTCAGCAATAAAACTCCTGCAGGAGTTTCCTCTTCCACGCAGGAAAATGCCGGCGGCGCTTATATAAAAGACGTGGTCTTTGAAAAAACGAAAGGGAAAGAGCAGGTATCCATCCTGCTTTCTGATATCCCCGATTTTGACATATCAAGAAAATCGGGCAATGCTCTGGTGATAAAGCTGAGGGGTGTATCTATTCCCAAGGGGATGAAAAACGAATACAGCGGAGACGGACTGAGAAACCTTAAGTCGATATCCCTTCATCAGGGAACGGCAGAGGGGGGGAAAGAGGCATATGTCAAGATGCTCCTGAAAAAAATGGTCCCTTACAGGTACAGAAAAGACGGGACAAAGGTGGTTGTCGATTTTGATGTCTCAACCTTGTCATACGCAGCGACACCCACCGCGGAATATTCAACGAAAGTCTTCCCCCCGCCCGCATCAAAGACCGCAAAAATCACGCCCCGGGAAACTGCCCTGCAGGCGGAAAAAGGCGGCCAGTACACCGGTGAGAAAATGACTCTCGATTTCCAGGGCGCCGACATAAATAGTGTGTTCAGACTGATATCGGAGATAAGCGGGTTCAGTATTGTCGCGGGTCCGGGTGTAAAGGCCGAAGTGACGGCGCACATGAAGGGTGTCCCATGGGATCAGGCCCTGGATACTATACTGGAAGTAAACGGCCTCGGGAAGAAAGAGTCGGGGAAGGTAATAACCGTTTTGCCTCTTGTGGAACTGAAGAAGGCCGAAGAAGAACAGCAGAAAAAGGATGTGGCCCAGGGCACACTCAAACAGATCTCCATAGAGGCGAAGATCGTTGAGGTGAACACAAGTTTTGCCCAGGAGCTGGGCATCAAGTGGGGATATGGTTATAAGGACAGGTGGGGAGACAAGGATTATGGCGTTATGTTCGGGACCTCTGCGTCCGGAGATGTGACCACCCTCCCCGATGGGATAGGCCTGACCGGCAGTAATGTTGCCGTCAATTTTCCATCTGCCCTCGCTGTTGCGTCACCCGCGCTCGGCCTGGTTATGGGAACATCCAAGTTTATACTGGACGCCCAGCTATCGGCACTTGAAACCACCGGAGATGGCAAGATTATTTCATCCCCCAAGGTCACCACGCTCGACGGTGTAAAAGCCACGATAAAACAGGGTGAGGAAATTGCTTACCAGGTTGTTGATGATGATGGAAAGGCGTCGACAAGTTTCAAGGAGGCAGTGCTGAAGCTGGAAGTAACGCCGACGGTCACCCCTGAGGGCAGGATATCCATAGATGTGAAGGCCAATAACGATTATGCGGACTGGTCGAGAGGACTGGAAGAACCCCCGATAAAGACAAGCAGTGTGGAATCCACAGTGGTTGTAAAGGATGGAGACACGATCGTTATCGGCGGCATTTATTATACTGTTGAAAGTAAATCAAAAGAAGGCGTTCCCTGGTTATCGGATATTCCTGTAATAGGCTGGTTGTTCAAGACCAAGGGCATCGACAACACAAAAAGGGAGCTGTTGATATTCATCACCCCGAAGATAATGGGAGAAAAAGGATAACCAACACGGCTGATCTCGCAAAAATCAAGCTCGGTAGACAAATTAGAGGAGCTGTAGCATGAAAAGAAAATGTCTTCAACTCGGTTTTGTTATCATCTTTATTTTTCTTTTTCTTGTTTCGTGCGGAGGAAGTTCAACGGAAGGTGATGACGGCGGAGGAGGAACCGTGGTGACAGAAACCATTGCCGCCGTATCTGTAGAGGCGGACAGTAATACTGTCGCTCCGGAAGCATCTACAGGTGTTACCGCTCATGTATATAATTCTAGCGGCGGTTCTGTTTCGGGTGTTGATGTAATATTTACGCTCAGCAATTCCGCATTGGCATATATTACGAGTACGTCAACCACGGATGGGTCTGGAGAAGCAAGCGCGGTCTTCACCGCAAGAACGCTTCCCGGTGAAGTGGAGGTTACCGCAACGGCGGAATCTATCAGTAGTGCTCCCGCGGAAACAATATCTATTCTCGATGAAGCCGCACCGCAAAGCATCACCCTGAACGTAAATCCGGATACCATTATTGTCCAGGGTACTTCGACAGTCACGGCAACAGTGTTAGGTGATAGCGGCGCAGACGTGTCGAACGGAACAACCGTTACATTTACTGTCGACAACGCTTCTTTAGGAACAATTACAGCGTCTTCCGTGACAAACAGCAATACGGCAACGGCAACCTTTGAGGCAGCTGATGACCTTGGATCAGTCGCGGTTACCGCACATTCAGGGTCTGTCGATTCCGCTCCGGCAACGATTACAATAGAATCTTCTCCGACCGCAGTTATTGAATTCGTCTCTGCCGAACCGGAACTCATAGCCATAGCAGGATCCGGTGGTTCAGAAATTTCCATAATCAAATTTATGGTAAAAAACACTGCCGGTAATCCGGTCCTAGGCGAAAATGTTACATTTACAATACATGACGGTCTTAACGGGGGTGAATATATCGATCCTTCCAGTGACGGATCACCCGAGACTATTGTTGTCTCTACGACTGCAGATGGTATAGCACAATGTTCGTTGCAGAGCGGTAGCGTCGCAGGTCCTGTTACCATAACGGGTACCATTGCCACTCCTCTTATGACTGTCAGATCTTCAGTGGTTTCCATAGGCGGCGGTATCCCCTCCGATGGACGGTTCAGCGTGGCCGCAGAGACACTTAATCTTCCGGGCCTTGGATATGCTAATAAAACATCTGATATTACGGCATATCTGGCCGATCGATTCGGCAATTATAATATACTCGACGGCACAACCGTATCTTTCATGACCGAGACTGGACTCGCGGTTAATTCGAGCGATGTTACCGCAAACAAACTGGGAACGGCGATTGGGACGGTTCGTACAGCAGGAGGAGGGGTCATTCCTAAAAATGTGGCTTCCCTGGGATGGGAGGTGACCCTGCAAGGCTATCTGCTGGCTACTTATGGTTACACTGCAACAGGTCACCCACGGGACGGCCTCTGCTCGGTTCTTGTGTACATGAGAGGTGAAGAGCACTTCGACGATACACATGCAAACGGTGTTTATGATGATCCTCCTCCCGAACCGTTTGAGGATACCACCCCCGACCCTTTCTGTGACTATAATGATAACGGCAGCCATGATGATGGCTCGGGTACAGATCCCTGGGAACAGTTTATCTCCGCGGACGGAAGCGGAAGCTATAGCGATGCGCTCAACGGAGTATGGGATTCTGATAAGTTTCTCTTTCGCAACTTCAAGATCCTGATTACCGGCCAGCCGATAATTTTGTCGGATACACCTACGTTTGATATACCGAATGGCGGTTCTTTACCGATCACAGTCATAGTATGCGATCAGAACCTGAATCCGCTTACGCCGGGTTCGACTGTTACGATTACGACCGATGCCGGGAAAGTAAAAGGGAAAACATCTTATACTTATCCCAATAGCAGTGTTATCGGCCCTGATATGGACGGCCATCTCGGCCTGATAGAATTCCCCTTTATTATTTCTGACAGTGATCCGGATGAAACTACCCATGAGGTTGCTATCATTAGCATAGTGGTTTCCTGGGAGGGAGACGACTATACCCTAGATATTACAGGAAGTGTAGAATAATACCTGAGATAGAAAGAGATATGTGTTTTTTAGTCAGCTGTTGAAAAGGGGATTGGGAATGGCCCCCTTTTCTAGTTTTATGATTTATGGATACTCCGCTTTGACCGTGGTGTGAATCCCTCCCCGTACGTTGAAGGTGCCGGTGACTTCAACCCTTTGGGGGTGTATCTTTTCCACAAAGTCTTTCAGGATTTCATTTACCGCCTCTTCGTGAAAGATTCCCCTGTCACGGTAGGAATTCAGATATATTTTCAGGGATTTCAGTTCAACCAGGAATTCACCGGGCACATATGTGATGACTATCTCCGCAAAGTCGGGTTGTGCGGTCATCGGACAGAGACATGTAAACTCGGGAAATCGTATATCTACCTCGTATTCACGCTCTCTGTACTTGTTCTCTATTGCCTCCATAAAACCTCACTAAGATGTAGCAGATTGGTGTGTCAAGAAGGGCTATTCCTATCTTGACAAGGTATTGACTAAGAATCATCATCCCTATTGCTGCCGGAGGGAATAGCCCCCAGAAGGCTATGGTTATAAAAAGGACGGAATCGATCAACTGGGAGACAATCGTCGAGAGATTGTTTCTCAGCCACAGATGCCTTCCTCCAGTCTTTTTCTTCCACCAGTGAAACGCCCATACATCATGACTCTGGGATATTATATATGCCATCATGGACGCCATTACTATCCTCGGCGTTGATCCAAGAATAACATTGTACGCCTCCTGATGTTCCCAGAATCCGGCCGGCGGGAGGATTTTGCCTGCAAGTATTACAAGCACCATGAACAGTGACATGTAAAAACCCGTCATGACAAGGGCTCCGGCGCTCTTTTTGCCCTCTATCTCCGCCACTACATCGGTAACGAGAAAGGTAAAAGGATAGACAATGATCGCCGCGGGCAGCACCAGCCCCCCTACTGTAATTATCTTGCACGCAAGAATATTGGCGAGCAGCAGGGAGCATACAAAGAGATATTTTATAAACTGAATATTTTGTGAAGCCATCAAAATTTTCCATTGAAAGATATTGGTAAATCAAATAAGGATAAGTGCAATATCACTGCGGTATGAATTATGTCAATTGATTTTTCAGAAAATTACCGGTAATAAGGTCCGGGTTAAAGGCAGGCATTATGGACAGGACATACCTTGAAGACAGGAAATCTTTTTTGTCGGATATCAGGGCAAAAGCGGATGAAGAACTGTATGATGACGCCATTGCCCTCGCGGAGGAAAGATTGAACCGCTTTCCGGGGGACATGGATGCCTGTCTTGCCATTGCCTCGTGCCGGGCCAGGATGGGGAAACCGGCAGAAGCTGAGGAGATCCTTGAACAGTGGCTCGATATTGTGAGGGGTCAGTCGAGGGTTTATGAGGTACTGGGAGACGCGTACAACCGGGAGGGAATGATAAAAGAGGCGACAGATGCCTATATGAAATTCGTAGCGCTGAACACTGACCTACCCGCATCCGGGCGTGCATCTGAAAAGATTGCTTCATTGCAGGGCATTATCATAGAAGATGGAGATGAACCTGCCGATATGCCGGCAAATTTTGACACCATCACCCTGGCCAGACTGTATATAAAACAGGGCTACTTCAAAACGGCAAATGATGTACTTGGCAGGATACTGGAAAACGACCCGGAAAATGTTGAAGCCGGAAAATACGCGAAGCATGTGAAATATCTGATGGAAAAGGGATGGGAACTGGTTATCAATGAGCTGGAAAGGTGGTTGAATGGATTACGAGAAAAAAGAGGGCAGTGAATCTTCCGCGCGGGAAAGACGGATTGAACGCGTACAATCGATGCTGTCCGGATTTGATGTGGCAGGCATGCTTTTTTTCGAAGAGGCAAATATCCGCTATCTTACAGGGTTTGCGGGGAGTGACGGGGCCCTTTTGGTAAGCGGAGCAAAAACCCTTCTTCTCGTGGATGGAAGATATACAACGCAGGCGAAGGCCGAAGCGACGGGCTGTGATATCATTAAATTCAGCGACAGGATGGAAGGCATTGCCGGAATAATCTCTGATCTGCAGCTGAAAAGGGTGGGTATTGAGTCACCGGCGATTGATCTGAGCAGCTATCTTAAACTGAAAGACCGGGTGAAAGGTGTATCCCTGAAACCTCTGTCGGGGGAGATTGAGCGCATAAGGATGATAAAGGATGGCGGGGAGGTTTCTCTTCTCAGACAGGCCGCAATAATGGCGGCACGCGCCCTCGAGGAAACGGTGGGACACATCAGGCCCGGTATCACTGAAAGAGATATTGCATCCATCCTGGAAATGAAGATGAGAGAAGCCGGGAGTGAAAAACTGTCTTTCGAAACCATCGTGGCCTCCGGCTCCAACTCGGCTCTCCCCCACGCGGTTCCAGGCCCCAGGGAGATACAAGACGGTGATTTTTTGACAATAGATTATGGAACTGTTTACAGGGGCTATCACTCCGACGAGACATGCACCTTTGCCATCCGGAGTGTGACTGAAAAACAGGCCGCTGTGTACACTATCGTAAAGGATGCGCATGATAAAGCAGTGGATGCCGTAAAGGCGGGAATTCCCTGCAGAGATATCGACGGGATTGCCAGAGAACATATCACTGATGCCGGTTATGGCGAATATTTTTCACATGGTACAGGACATGGCGTGGGACTTAACGTCCATGAGCCACCAAGACTATCCGAGCGGGCAAAAGATGTTCTCGAAGAAGGAATGGTCATTACCGTGGAACCTGGCATTTATATACCGGGGCTGTGGGGAGTAAGGATAGAAGACACTTTCATGGTTGAAAAAGATGGATGCGAGATCCTGACTAAGATGCCCAAGGATCTGAGGATACTGTAAAACTTATGTAGCTGTTCAGGTGGACAGACTGCAGGTATTCAGGCTGAAGGAGCAGGAACCACCCCTTATTTGTTCCTGCGCGGTAAGTACGAGAATTTATAATTCAGGAGTTTGTCTGTTGACATCAGATCAGGTGAACAAGTGGAGGATCATCCCTTTCGAACGTTGTGATTCTTTTGAAAATATGGCCATCGATGAGGCCATATTCAGGGCAGGCCGACAGAGAAAAATGGCTCCAACCCTCCGGTTCTATGGCTGGAAGAGGCCGGCTGTATCACTGGGATATTTTCAGGATGCGGAAAGGGAGATAAATTGCGGATATTGCCGCGACAGGGGTATGGATATAGTCAGACGACCCACAGGGGGGCGAGCGGTTCTTCATGGGGATGATCTGACCTATTCTCTCGTGGCCGGAGAAAACAGCCCGCATTTTTCCTCAAATATTGTCGAAACGTACAGGATAATAAGCGGGTGTATAATAAGAGGCCTTGAGAAATCAGGAGTTGGAGCAAAAATGGTGACAGAGGGCCGAACCGGAAGAGAATCCGCGGGAGCCTTCTGTTTTGCTGCCGCATATAAGAATGAACTCCTCGCAGATGGTAAAAAGATCTGCGGAAGTGCCCAGGTAAGGGCAAAGGGCATGTTCCTGCAGCACGGATCCCTTTTGATGGATTTTGATCCGGTGGCGGTCTGTGCGGCAATAACAACAAACAATGCTGCCATGGAAGTGAAAAAGCTCGAGGCATCTGTTACTTCCCTCCGTCAAATTGCGGGAGATAGTATCGGAATAGACACTTTGTGCAGTAACATTGCGGCGGGGTTTGAAGAGGTCTTGAGCATAAACCTGACAGAGGGGAGGTTGTCTCTCGAAGAGGAGACACTCAGAGACAATCTCATTGAGAGCAAATATTCGAGTGACGAGTGGAATATGAAAGGCAGAGAGGCAAAGAGTGAACATTGAAAAGATTATAAAAAATGCTGTGCTTTCGCAGGAGGCCTATCCTGCGGAAGAAACTGTGTGCAGGATCAAACTTGACGCCAACGAAAATCCCTATCCCCTGCCCCCCGGTCTCAAACACATGATTCTGGAACGTCTCGAGGCCGTGTCCCTCAACCGCTATCCTGCCCCCGGTTCCCCCGGTCTGAAGAGGGATTTCGCGCGGTATTACGGGGTGGATGAAGATATGATTCTTATTGGGAATGGATCGGATGAACTTATCCATATATTGCTGACGTCCGTCAGCACCTCTCCGTCAGGCAGTGTCATGTTTCCGACCCCCACCTTTGCCATGTACAGGATATGCGCGCTGAACACTGGGCACAGTATCATCGAAGTGCCCCTGGATGAACGGTTGGAGTTGGATATAGACGCAATGCTTGACATAATATCCGATAAAAAGCCTCCTATCACATTTCTCAGTTATCCCAACAACCCCACGGGCAAATGCTTTGGCAGGGGTGATATTGAAAAGATTCTGGAGGCATCCAGCGGTCTTGTGGTGCTCGATGAAGCCTACTTCAACTTTTCGGGAAAGACATTTCTGCGCGATCTCGACCGGTGGAATAATCTTGCAATATTGAGAACCCTCTCCAAAGTGGGACTGGCGGCCTTGAGGCTGGGCATTCTCATAGGACATCCTTTGCTGGTTCACCACTTGAATAAAGTGAGATTGCCCTATAATGTGAACATCTTTTCACAGATAGTTGGAAGTTTGTTTGTTGAGCACAGCGGGGATTTTCTGGAGTTGACAGACAAAATTATTTCCAACAGAAAATGGCTCCTTGACGAGTTGACAGCCATTGAGGGGATTAATCCCTACCCTTCAGACGCTAATTTTATCCTTTTTAGTTGTTTTATGGAAAAAGATGATGTATATGGGCAGCTGGTTGAAAGGGGGGTGCTGGTAAAAAGCTTTACATCCCCTGATATACTAAAAAACTGCATGAGGGTAACGGTCGGAACAAAAGAGGAAAACAGCGAGTTTATAGAGACCTTGAAGGTTGTTGTGCATGGAGAGTGATAACAATATATAGATAAAAGCAGGGGGTGGAAGGCAACTTTATTGCAAGGTTGTTCTGCCCCTTTTCTTGTCTTTAAAGAAGGAGGTGATAGTTCTTGGAAGTAAGGGTGTTTGAAAACGATGTTGAAAGAGCCTTAAAAATACTGAAAAACAAACTTTCAAAGAACGGGTTTTTTAAGGAGCTCAAGTTGCGCAGGGCTTATGAGAAACCATCTGTAAAGAAGAAGAGAAAGGCCCTGGAAGCGCGAAGAAGAGTAGCCAAGGCAGCGAGAAGAAAAAAGTGGTCGAAATAGACGGCTTTCAGCGAATGGATTTAGTGGGGAATTATGTTATGCAGGAATGATTCCCCCTGATCTAACCGCCGGGCATTTTCTGGAGGAGCTATGGAAGAAAAACAGTATATAGTGGATGCCCTGTCTGTTGATGAGTCGTGGCGTGTTTTCCGGATCATGGCGGAATTTGTGGAAGCCATCGAAGAGCTTTCAGAGATCGGACACGCCGTGAGCATATTCGGGTCGGCCAGAGAGGCCCCCGGAGACAGATATTATGAGAAAGCCCGGAAGGTTGCCCGTCTTCTCGGTGAAGAGGGATTCAGTGTAATTACTGGCGGTGGACCGGGCATTATGGAGGCTGCCAACCGTGGTGCCAGTGAAGCCGGCGCCAGATCGGTCGGTATGAACATCCAGCTTCCCTTTGAGCAGACTCCCAACTCCTACGCCAATATAAATATTGCTTACAAATATTTCTTTATTCGGAAGGTCATGTTTGTCAAGTATGCCATGGCCTATATTATCTTTCCCGGGGGATTCGGCACAATGGATGAATTCTTTGAGGCCCTTACCCTTATTCAGACGAAGCGGATAAGAAGCTTCCCGGTAATCCTTATGGGAAGCGAATACTGGGGTGGGCTTATGGACTGGATAAAGAAAACCATGCTGCCGGATGGAAAGATATCTGAAGAGGACCTCGATCTTATTCAGGTAATCGATGAGCCCGACCAGGTGGTAAGGCATATACAAAAATTCGTAATACTCTGAGTACCTCTAACATCTGACATGCAAGGAACATTAAAGACAATCCTTGGCGATATTGGCAGGGGCAAAACGGCTCCCTGCTATCTCATATACGGCGATGAGGATTATCTCGTGGAGGATGCCATGAATCGGATCATAGACGGCATTCTTCCCCCGGGCCAGAAAGACCTCAATCTTTTTCATCTCGAAGGAGAAGACGAAGATATAGATGCCATCTGTAATTCCCTCCTCACCCCACCTCTCATACCCGGTAAAAAAGTGGTACTTGTAAGAGACACCCGTCTTTTTCATTCAAAGGCCTCGTCGGCCGACGTTATAAGAGAAATTACCTCAAATATTGAAAAAGAACCCCGCAGGGCCGCGATGGCGTTTGTCTCCCTTATGGAAATGGCGGGCTGGTCCATCGAAGACCTGGAGGATGAGCAGTGGAAAAAGATCTCCGATGATGAATGGAAGAGCACAACTGGTAGTGCGACAGGGCCGGACAGGGGAAAATGGCTTCCAAGGGTGATAGATCTGTGCAACAGGCTCAAGATTACAGGGGGAGGAAAACTGAAGGATACAGACAGGCTTGAAGGCGTGTTGAAGGGTGGTATTCCCGATGGCA
>Ga0208905_1001535_pt1 | contig 11603 bp, 10 predicted proteins | sample AntAceMetag02UKS_FD_184776 | JGI IMG/M metagenome (GOLD analysis project Ga0208905, IMG submission 184776) | Saline lake microbial communities from Ace Lake, Antarctica - Antarctic Ace Lake Metagenome 02UKS (SPAdes) (version 2) | ecosystem: Environmental > Aquatic > Non-marine Saline and...
AAAATAGTTGAATTATTGGCTGAAAATGGTCCGTATGATGGTCTGGTGCCGTCACAGATATTCCGATGGACCGGTGCCGGTGATTACGCGTCTCCGGCAAACTCCTGCACACGGCCGACCTGCCCGTCAGCCAGCCGCACCTTGATTCCGTGCGGGTGAGTGGAGGAGTTTGTGAGAATATCTTTTACAATGCCTTCTGTCAGTTTTCCGGTTCTCTGGTCTTTTTTCAGGACAATCCTGACTGCATCTCCCGGGGAGATATTCCGCCTCTGTCTGCCGTCACATTTCTTCTCCATATTTTTGTCTCCCTGTATGGTATTGTAATATCTGTGCCTTTCCCATTGGGGGTAAGAGGGGAAAAGGGTGCGGACGGATGACGATGCAAAAGATATCCGGGATGACAGGATGGTGGCCTGTGCCGGGTGTTTTCATATCAGCCGGGGGGAGAATCCTGTCTGGTGGGAGGGGCCGTCTATGGTATTTAAATATTAAATTTATGTGGTGTATATATATTATTGCCAACTCTGGTGCAGTGCATGGCATAATATTAAGATAATTGCAGTTGAACTGGGTGTGTTGGCTTCTTTGCCTGTCCGGGGGGGATGGCGAGGGGGCCCAACTCTTTGAATCCGGGCTTTTGTTTGGTATTTTTTTCGCAGATAGTTGTTTTTACAGAGGAATCTCTTTCCTGATACGTATTCTGTGTACGGTACAGGTATCCGGGATTGTGCCTCAGAGTGACGGACTGAAGAAAATTATTCCTTATAATGCCTGAAATGGCCGATGTTTGATTAAAAGTGGATAATATTTGGGATATGATAGTTTTATCCTCCCTTCCGGGTGTCTTCAGGGAGATCAAAGTATTAATACTATCCCCTCCAGAGGAATGGTGATGAAACATGAGAGCTACCTGAGTTCTCTGACCAATGCGAAGATCCTCATAGTAGAGGATGAAGTCATCATCGCAATGGCTCTCGAAGATTCAGTCCATGACTTTGGGTACCTGGTTGCAGGGCGTGCAACGACAGGGCAGCGGGCAATTGATCTTGCCATGGAGACGCAACCGGATCTTGCCCTCATTGACATCCGTCTGGATGGGGATATGGATGGCATTGAAGCGGCAGAGAAGATCTTCGGACGCCTGAAGATCCCGGTGATATTTCTCACTGCCTACTCAGATGAGGAGACGCTCTCGCGGGCAATAAAGACAAATCCGTATGGGTATCTGATAAAACCAATCCGCCCGCGTGAACTCTATACAACCATTGAGACGTCCATCTACAAACACCGGGCAGTCGTGGCAGAGGAAGCCCGTGTTGCCTGCCTCTCTGCTGTCACCAGCAAACTGGAAAACCCGGTGGAGCAGGTAAAGGCCAGTCTGAATGGCCTCGTCTCGAGCATACAGAAAGGTACCATGGACCTGGACGATGTGGAAGTCATCCTGCATGCACAGGTTGATGAACTTGAACGGGTCAGGGCGGATCTTCGCGAACTCAATGATACCATATTCCGGGCCTGACGCCTCCCTTTTGGCCTGCCGGTATCACTATTTATTTTGAAGAGCCGGAGGGAAGGTACATGCAGGAATTATATGGCAGACAGAACAGAGATGCCGGCGTATGAGGTTCGGGTGTATGAACCTGAATACCCGCTGAATCTGGACGTTACCCTCTCCTGCGGGCAGCTCTTCCGATGGAGGAAGCGGGATGATACCTGGCAGGGAGTGGTCGGTGGCACACTCATCACCCTTCGCCAGGAAGGGGGGAAGCTGCACTTTACCGGCTGTTCTGAAGCATTTCTTATCTCGTATCTGCACCTTGACTGCGCCCATGAGGACATTGTATCCGGATTCTGCCGTGATGCTCATATCACGGATGCCGTCTGCCGCACCGGTGGTCTGCGAATCGTCCGGCAGGATCCGTGGGAATGCCTTGTTTCGTATCTCTGTGCCCAGAATGCGAATATTCCGTTCATCACCCGGATGATCGAGAATCTGTGCCGGGCCGCAGGGACACCAATTACGGCACCCGACGGGTCAGTCTGGTATTCATTCCCCACACCGGATGCCCTCTCTGCCCTCACCCTTGAAGAGAAACAGGGGTGTTCCCTCGGATACCGGGCGCCCTATATTCACAAAACCGCCGCTGCCATCGCCGCGGACTCCGGATGGGCTGACCGTATCCGGGGTTTACCCTTTGAAGAGGCGCGCAGGGCACTGATGGTCTATCCCGGCATCGGCCCGAAGGTGGCAGACTGTGTACTCCTCTTCGGCTTCCAGAAGTATGAGTCCTTTCCGGTGGATGTCTGGATGCGGATGATCATGCACCGTCTCTATGGCATCGGCAATCCGGATTCTTCTCTTACACCGGCAGAATACGAGCGAATACGCCGGTTCGCACAGGAACATTTCGGTCCGTATGCAGGCTATGCACAGGAGTATCTCTTTGCTGTCCGCGAATCCTATGCAGACGATAAATTCTGAGGCAATGGCCTTATAATAGCCAGGAAAATGTTTAAAAAAAGTGTTTATGTGCCTGCCTTCCAGGAATGCAGGTATGTCTTCTGTTCTTCTGACAGTTCATCGATGGTGACGCCAAGGGATGTCAGTTTGAGATGTGCGACCGTTGCGTCAATTTCGTATGGCACTTCATAGACGCCGCCCGTGAGGTTGCCGCCGTTTTTATACATATATTCCGTGCAGAGTGCCTGCAGGGCAAAGGAGAGATCCATTACTTCCACCGGGTGGCCCATGCCCTTTGTGGTTGCAAGGTTCACCAGTCGTCCTTCTGCAAGCACACTGATGCGGTTGCCGTTCACAAGATACGTGTCGATGCTGTCCCGTGTCTCTTTGGCCTCGGCATGTTCTTCCAGCCATGGGATCTCAATTTCTACGTTGAAGTGGCCGGCGTTTGCGAGAATTGCGCCGGTTTTCATCAGGGGGAAGTGCTCGCCTGTGATGATAGAGGTGTTGCCGGTCGTCGTCACAAAGATTTCACCGAGGGCAGCTGCCTCTTTCATGGTCATGACGTGGTAGCCGTCCATGTGTGCTTCAAGGGCACGGCGGGGGTCTACTTCGGTGACAATGACCTTTGCACCAAGACCGTGTGCCATCCGGGACAGTCCGCGGCCGCAATAGCCGTATCCTGCCACCACAAACCACTTGCCGCCGATGAGGGTGTTGGTGGTGATCATGATGGAGGAAAGAGCGCTCTCCCCGGTGCCGTGGATATTGTCAAATGAGCGTTTCATCGGGGTGTCGTTCACTGCGATGACCGGAAACTCAAGGGCACCTTCGTCTGCCATTGCCCGCAGGCGCTGGATGCCGGTGGTGGTCTCCTCACATCCGCCGATGATGCTCTCGAGGAGGTCGCGGCGTAGCGTGTGAATCCGGTGGATGAGGTCCATGCCGTCATCAATGGTGATATTCGGGGATGCATCGAGGACTTTGTCCATCGCAGCATAATATTCGTCCACTCCGCACCCGCGTGTAGCGTAGCAGTATACGCCGGGCACCCGTCCGAGTGCCTGTGCCACATCGTCCTGTGTGGAGAGGGGGTTGCACCCGGTGATGTGCACCTCTGCCCCGCCGGCGGCCATTGTCTCAACAAGGACCGCAGTCTTTGCCTCCACGTGGAGTGCCATGCCGACAGTCGCGCCGGCAAGCGGCTGTTCTTTTTCAAACCGCTTACGAATCTCTGCGAGGACCGGCATGTACTGCCGTGCCCATCCCATCTTCAGTTCTCCTGAATCCATAGTCATCTTCACAATCCTGTCAATATCATATGTTATGGCGGTTTAAGGGACTTTTTATCATGCTGAACGGGAGTGGTGGGGAGATGAGATGCAGTTATAGCCGGACTGATGAAAATCACTGCCACATCGATGGCAGACTGATACACAATTATCATTATACCCGCCGCACACACCATGTACCACGATGGCACTCACCAAACGTATCATTCCCTGTCTGGATTTAAAGGACGGCAGAGTTGTGAAAGGGGTTAATTTTCTTGGTCTGCGGGATGCCGGTGATCCGGTGGAACTGGCCGCCCGCTACAATGAGCAGGGTGCCGATGAGGTGGTATTTCTGGACATCACCGCATCAAAGGAAGCCCGCGGCATCATCATTGATGTGATTGAGCGTGCGGCAGACAAGCTCTTTTTGCCCCTCACCGTCGGCGGCGGCATCCGTTCCATCGACGACATCCGGGAGATTCTCCGGGCAGGTGCTGATAAGGTCAGTATCAACACCAGTGCGGTGCAGCACCCTGAACTCATCTCAGAAGGGGCCCTGATGTTTGGGTCGCAGTGCATTGTTGTCGCAATAGACGTGCGCAAAAACGATGAGATGCGTGAAGGTGCAACACCCATCACCATGCCGGACGGGTCAGTTGTCTGGTATGAAGTGGTCATCTACGGCGGCAGCCACCCGACGGGCATCGATGCAGTGGAATGGGCAAAAGAGGTCGAACGCCGTGGTGCGGGCGAGATTCTTCTGACGTCCATGGAGACAGACGGCGTAAAACAGGGATTTGATGTGGCGGTGACTGCGGCTGTATCCGATGCAGTCGGCATTCCGGTGATTGCAAGTGGTGGTGTAGGTACCTTTGAGCACTTCTATGACGGTTTTATGGTGGGCCATGCCGACGCCTGCCTTGCTGCAAGTGTCTTTCACTTCGGTGAGATGACGGTAAAAGAGGTAAAAGAGTATCTCAGAGACAGGGGCGTTCCTGTACGCATCTGAGATCTATTTCCATTGCACAGACCGGTGCGTCCAGTTCAAAGGCCCGGATGACATCCGGGTTTAATTCCCCGAATACCCCTGTCTTTTTTCCATCCACCATGATATCCGCCCGGCGTCCGGGAATGAATGCCGGATCTGCTGATTCCTCTATTTCACAGCGGATATGCATCTCCCGCATCAGGGCATCTGCACAGGCGTAAATTTCAGAAAAGTCTGCTTCTGTGTGAATACTCACCGCGGCCACCTTCTGGAAGGTTTCCCTTCCCTCCACGCAGTCACCGATGGCAAAGAGGCGCTGGGGCAGTTCACGGTGGTGGTTAATCTGGAGCGTCTCTACAAGCATCGGGAGAATATCGGTGCGCATGACCGTCTGCTCCTCTGAGATCGGGCGCTGCAGCCTCAGTACCCCGGGATTTGGTTCACGCTGCATTGCGGTGTAGAGCACCCGTTCGTTTGTGAGAGTGAAGGGCATCATCTCTAAAAATCCGAGACCTGCCATGATCTCACGAACGCCGTCCATAAGCACCATCACCGGATGGGGTTTTCCTGTGGTAAATGACTCCGGCAGGGCGGCATCGAAGTTCTCGAAGCCGTAGGAGATTGCCACATCTTCAAAGATATCCCAGTCATGCATGATGTCAGCACGGTAGCAGGGCACCGTTACCTGCACCTGTTTCTCTCCGTCTGCGACAGCCCCAAACCGCATGACCCTGAGATGGGCGGCCATCTCCTCTGCGGAAAGGGATATGCCTAAGAGGCGGCAGCACTCGTCCACACTGACGGTGCGAACAGAGGGTGCGAGGGAGGGCATTGGTGTGCCGTCCACGTCCACACTCTCGATGGTGGCACCGGCATCCGCAAGGGCGGTGCAGATGTTGTTGACCGCGATCATCACGGCTTTTATCTCGGTTCCCGTGCAGTCGAGAAGGATATTCTTCGTTGCGGTTGTCACCTTTGTGCGTTCCCCGTTGATGATAGGCGGGAAGGAGAGGACATTGTCCTCTGCGTCCGTGATGAGCGGGAAACGCTCGCAGTCCCGGACGAGGTGGGCATAATCCACGCCTTTCGGGTGACGGTCGAGGATCTCCTCCATCGTCATCTCTTCGGTAAAGTCGAGGGGCACGAAGGCACGGTCACGCGGTGCTGCCTGGTAGTAAAACGGCGGTGTGACGGTGTCGAGGTCATGCACGCCGATTGCCACCTTGCCGCGGCCCCTGCCGACTGCCCAGTGCAGGGCTTCCTGCAGGCCCATAAGGCTCTCGATGGCCTCTTCGGTTAACGAGACATTGCGGATGACAGCAGACCCGAGGAAGGGCCGAATCGTTGCAAGGCCGGGGTCAACCCGGAAGCTGATGCCGGAGGGGGTCACGGGATAGTCATTGATACCTTCTCTGAGTCCCAGAAATCCCTGCATCGCCCGTGCAACACCTTCGGTGGAGAAGAGGTCAGGCCGGTCGGGGAAGAACTCCACATCGATATGATCCTCTTCGATGCGTTCAATGTCGGCACCGATCATCGGCACCCGATTGATGATGGTATCACGGTCTGTGCCAGTCAGTGTCTCCAGGTATTCATACGGCAGTTTGATGATTGGCATTAGTCTCTCCCTCCCTGCATCATGGGTGTATCACGTATCCAGTCCACGTCACTGCGATAGAGCTGACGCAGGTCTCGCAGTCCCATCTTCAGCATGGCAACACGGGATACGCCGAGTCCCCAGGCAAGCACCGGGTATTTCACGCCCCATGGGTCGGTGACTTCCTCGCGGAAAATGCCTGCTCCGCCGAGTTCAACCCAGCCGAGGCCGTCTACGTAGACTTCCGGTTCAACCGAGGGTTCGGTGTAGGGGAAGTAGGCCGGACGGAAACGTACGTTCTCGAATCCCATTCTGCCGTAGAATTCCTTTAAAAATCCCATGAGGTGGCGGAATGAGACGTCTTTGTCCATCACAATACCCTCGAGCTGCTCAAACTCCGGAGTATGGGTGGGGTCTATGGCCTCACGCCGGTATACCCTGCCGATGCAGAAGGCCTTCACCGATTCATCGGGATGATCCTTCAGGTACTGGATGGAAAGGCCGGTGGTATGGGTCCGCAGCACATTGGTCTGTGCCTTTGCAGGGTCCCAGATGCCCCCCCATCCGACAGATGAGGTGGTCCCACCGTGTTCGTGGATGTCACGAACCCGCTCCCAGCCCTCCGGCAGGGGTGTGGTGCCGTCTAAAAAGAAGGTGTCCTGCATCTCCCGTGCCGGGTGGTCCTGTGGCTGGAAGAGGGCGTCAAAGTTCCAGAACGAACTCTGCACCACATCCCCATACATCTCAACAAATCCCATCTCCAGAAGCACACTGCGCATCTCATCTATCAGGCGCTGGTAGGGGTGAATCTTACCGGGAATGATCCGCTTTGGCAATTTATCTACGCTGTATCGCCGGAGGTTCAGGTTTTTCCAGTCACCGGAGAGAATCTGTTCACGGGTAAGGGTACCAACCTCTTCTCTCAGGTCAAGACCTCCTTTAACAAGTTCCTGTCCGGCGGCGGTAATTGCAATCGTGTAGGCGGTGGTCTCGGTCTCTTCTGCAAGGCCGCGTTTGACGAGTTCCGGCACACCTTCCCTGTTTGCGTCAGGGTCACGGAGCGCCACTTCATCTGCGCCTTCCGGTGCGTCGCCGGTCTTTTTTACCAGCCCTTTTTCGATGGTGACCCAGCCCTTCTTCTTCATCCAGCCGATGGCAATGCGGGCGAGCGGGTGCGCCTGCATGTCTTTCATGCTGATTTCATTCTGGAACGAGGCATAGACCTGTCGTTCCGGGAGACCGAGAGTGGCATACTGTTCCCCTTCTGTGGTAAGGGTGTAGCTGACGGTGATGGTCCGGTCAAGGGTGGCAATGCCCTTTTCTGCACAGAGGTGGGCAAACTGGACCACAGCTGCTGCGGTTGTGTTCAGTTCTCCGGCAATTATCTCTGGTGTGGCCTCTTTTATGGTGTTTAACACCACCATCAGGCGTTTTTCATTATATGTCAGTTCCGCCATTATCGCTCATCCACCTTATGTTCCACTTCATCCATCCGTTCTTTAAAATCAGAGAGGAATTCTTTGACCCGTTCGTATGTTGCCTTTTTGCAGGTGCCGCACATCAGTTCACCGGCTTTGCATGCCCGGCAGATCTCTGTTAATTCATCATCGTCTTCCACCATGTGGAAGAGGTTGAGGAGATAGACTGAGCACTTCTCCGGTTCACCGCCAAGACGTTGCTGTTCTTCAAGGGTCATCCGGCCGCCGGTGAGGGCGCCCATGATCTTCTTTTTGACCGCTTTCTCTGTATCGCAGAACCCGATAAAGCTCTCAGGGACACTCGATGACATCTTGCCACCCTGCAGGCCCTGCATGAAGTAGTGGTAGGTGGAAGACGGGGTGTAAAATCCGTATCCGCCGAATTCAATCTCGATGGTGCGGACTGTTGCATCCACGTCGGAAAGACTGCCGCCTTTGATGTCAACGTGCCCCTCGTATTTCTTTGAACCGGGGAATGCCTTGTGCACGGCTGTGAGGGCACCTTCAGGTGCGTTTTTGGACCGGACACTCACATGTCCGTCCCGCTTCTCGACGGTGAAGAAACGCAGTTTGTATGCGACATCACGGGTGAGACGGATGTGGGGGTCCTGGTCAATCCCCACCGGGACGATGGTGGGTGCAGGACCATCTGCTATCTGCGGGAAGAGAATGTCTGCAACCTGCGTTGCGACACTCATTGCATGTGCGATGGCGGTCTCCTGCCCGAACCCGTATATTGCCTGCATATCGGAGAAGTTCATTTTGATGGCCGCTTCAAAGGCGAGGTCTTTGAGGCGGTTATTGGTGCTCTGGTAGTAGGTATTTCCCTCGTATCCCAGTGCATAGAGGCAGGAAAGGTACTCCCTGCCGTATTCGTTGCATTTGTCCCATGAGATATTGCGCACAGCGTGTGCCTCACGGTCAGCGACTGCCACATACCCGTTTCCACCCTGCTGCACATGCCAGACAACCTCCTTCATCACCATCAGGTGACCAAGGTGGGGATGCCCGGACGGCATAAACCCGGTCAGGACATGAAAGGGTGTCCCATTGTTCATGGCATCAGCTATCGGGCGGTAGTCACGGTGCCCGATCACAATGCCCCGGCGCATAAACGCCGGTGGGTTGCGGATTTCCGGGAGCATGGGCTCAATCGGTTCGATTCCAAACTCTGTGAAGAGTTTATCCGTGTCGATGGACTGGTTTGCAGACCATGGGTTAATCTCCGACTGCATAGAAACAGATCACTCACAATTTGATTCGCGCAAATTCAACGAATTCAATACCATTTTGTTCGGCACATGCAAAAAGCATCTTCTTTCTCACGCTGTGTGCAAGCCTCACCGAACGTGAGATCACACTCATAGGGAGGGACGCATCGGGGGGGAGGGCATGAACCAGCAGTTCGGAATGCTTCTTCTCTCCTGAGTAGACACGGAAGTGGTGGCCGAATTTGTAGGCAGTACGGGGGAGATGGCCACGGGTGCGCAGGTATGCATAGACCTGAGACTTCTCTTTCCATTCTGCATCTTCTTTCGGGATATCCTTCCGGATGGCTGTTCCGTTCTCATCTCCTGTTATGGTGAGGCACCCTGTGTCAAGCAGATAGAGGGTCTCCATGGGGGAGAGCATCAGGTGTGCGGCGTCAAGTTTTGTGCCAAACCAGAGGGGGTCAGGGAATGCCCCGGTGTTCTGCGTGATGACGGAATTTCCGGCACGGATGGCGGTTACCTGTGGGATGTCCGGTGCCGGGCCTGCTTCCTTCAGGAGGTCGGTCTTTACATCATAGTAGGTGAGTTCGTCTTCGTCGTCAACTGCGGCGAGGACAAACTGTTTGCGCATATGCACCGCTGATTCCACTTCGCCTGCGAGGTCACGGAAGGTGATGAGGTCACGCTCTGAGAGCACACGGATGAGATAATTTGTTCTCCCTGTGCCGGGTCTCTCTCCCCGCCGGAATACGCGGAAGTCATGAGGGCCGGGCAGAATAACATAGCCTCTTTCCCGCATATCCCGATAGACCAGAAACCGCCGCATAAACCCGGGCAGGGATGAGAATTTGGTGATAAGTGATTCAAAACTCTCATCTGTGACGGATATCTTCTTTTTCAGCACCAGATAGAGGCCTTCTTCCGGAGATAGCGTGAGCCCCTCTTCTGTCTTCCGGCCATACCCGCTCTGGTCATACAGGGCATGTCCGTCCTTTCCGAGCACCACCATGGTGCCGTCCCGTCTCGCCTTCACTGCCAGTAAAATTGGGGATGATATCTTAAATATAGTTGGGCAGGGATGCATTTACGAGACCGGTATCTCCTGCTCCTCTCCTGCTATCTTCCGGACGCATGCAATATTTCCGCGATCGTCCCGGCGATCGTCTACCGGTGTCTCACAGATGAACGGGAGGCCGTGCAGCGCTGGATGGGTGACCACTGACCGGATGCCTTCCATGCCGATGTTCCCGAGGCCGATGTGTTCATGGCGGTCACGCCTTCCATTGAGTTCGGATATGGTGTCGTTGAGGTGGATGACCTTCAGGTGGGAGAGACCGATTGCTGCGTCAAAGTTCCTGATGGCTGCGTTTGTTGTATCCACCGTTCTGAGGTCATAGCCTGCCGCAAATGCGTGGCAGGTGTCAAAACAGATGCCGACCGGTCCGTGCCTGCCCACTCCTTCCATGATGGCGGCTATTTCCTCAAAGGTGGTGCCGATGCTGTTTTTTGTCCCTGCCGTATTCTCGAGGAGAATCATCACCTCGCCTTCAGAGGCTGCTGCTCCCTTGCCGATGGCTGTTATGGCCCGTTCCCGTGCCTCATCGGCGCCGCTCCCAAGGCTGCTGCCCAGGTGGGTGACAAGATAGGGGATGCCCAGCATGCGGCAGCGCTCCACTTCCCCGACAATCGCTGCAACCGACTTCTCCCAGACGTCCGTCCGGGGCGAGGCAGGGTTGGGGAGGTAGGGCATGTGTGCCACAACGGGGGCGATGCCACTTTCTGTTACCGCCACCCGGAAGGCTTTTGCCACCTCTTCTGTCAGGGGGGATACCTTCCATCCACGGGGGTTTTTGGTGAATATCTGGAAGGTGGTGCAGGTACGTTCCTCTGCACGGGCGACGGCCTGTGCGAGGGACCCGGCAATGGAGACGTGGCATCCGATATTGATCATAACTCTCTGGAATGGATCTGTATTTTGGGAACAAAAAGGGATGAGATGTCGAATGATGGGGGGCCACCGGATGCAGGGGATGATATGGAGGGGGGAGGGTGGTGGAGACGGTTACTGTTTACCGTTCTGTTCCATTAACCGGCTGAGTGTGGTGATTATTGCTGCGCCGGCCTCTTTCGTGGATGCCGTCCCGCCGGTGTCAGGCGTTGTAATGCCGGCGTCAGCCGTCAGGCGGATGGCTTCTTCGATCAAAGTGGCCCCGTGTGTATCCCCCTGGTGGGACAGGAGCATGGCAACAGACCGGATGGCAGCAACAGGGTTTGCGATGCCCTTTCCTGCGATATCAGGGGCACTCCCGTGGACGGGTTCAAAGAGTGCGTGGGAATCACCGATGTTTGCGCTGGGGAGCATTCCCAGTCCCCCCACCAGATAGGCAGCCGCGTCAGAGAGGATGTCACCGAATATGTTGGTGGTGACGATCACATCATAGCGCTCCGGGTGCATGAGGACGTCCAGTGTCAGGGCATCGATGAATGCGGTGGTGTAGGGGACTCCCTCCTCTTCTGCTGTTCTGATGCAGATGTCACGGAAGAATGCATCTGATTTGATGACATTTGCCTTGTTCCCGATGGTGAGGTGGTTC
>Ga0208905_1001537_pt1 | contig 11594 bp, 9 predicted proteins | sample AntAceMetag02UKS_FD_184776 | JGI IMG/M metagenome (GOLD analysis project Ga0208905, IMG submission 184776) | Saline lake microbial communities from Ace Lake, Antarctica - Antarctic Ace Lake Metagenome 02UKS (SPAdes) (version 2) | ecosystem: Environmental > Aquatic > Non-marine Saline and Alkaline...
ATCAGGCGGGACTCAAATGATGAGCTCAAAAATATGGAAAAATCAAGTGATATTACTGAAGATGATCTCAAACTCGGGATGAAAAAAATTCAGGAGATCACTGATAAATGGATTGATAAGATTTCGGAAGTTGCTAAAACAAAAGAAAACGAAATTATGGAAGTCTAACGCAAATGGATAAAAAGAATGAAAAAAAAATCTATTATTTTATCACCAGCGAGTGCATTAAGTGCGGTATCTGCCTGGATGTGTGCCCCATAAATGCTATTGAAGAAGCTGAAGAACAATATATCATCACCGAAGCCTGCATCAATTGTGGAAAATGCAAAGTTGCCTGCCCGATAGAAGCTATCAAAGGTAAATAACCAATTACTCTGGTGTAATATTAATTAAACCTCCTATCCGGGAGGTTTTTTTTATACAATAGTCTCTCTGCTTTTTGGAATTATTTTGTCTAACATTATGATATTATATGAGTTAAACATCATCTCAGTTGTTAATTTTCTCAATCTCATTAACACCCGATTTTAATCGGCTAGCTGGAGTTTGGACATTTACTAATACATCTCATTAACCACCAACTTCAATTGGTGGTCTGGAGTCTGGACACTTACTAATACATCTCATTAACCACCAACTTCAGTTGGTGGTCTGGAATCTGGACACTTACTAATACATCTCATTAACCACCAACTTCAGTTGGTGGTCTGGAGTCTGGACACTTACTAATACATCTCATTAACCACCAACTTCAGTTGGTGGTCTTGAATCTGGACATTTACTACAACATCTCATTAACCACCAACTTCAGTTGGTGGTATTTATATATATACGATAGTGTAGTCACTTCAGTGACTTCTATATATAATTAAAGCCATTACGAGATTATCTATTATAATATAATTATTTTTAATTTGTGGGAAGTGGCTGAAGCCACTATTTTCTGTTTGCTTTCGCTGACCGCCAACTGTCCTGGTTTTTAATCGGGTAGCTGGAATTTGGACATTTACTACAACATCTCATTAACCACCAACTTCAGTTGGTGGTATTTATATACATACGATAGTGTAGTCACTTCAGTGACTTCTATATATAATTAACGTCATTACGAGATTATATATTATAAAATAATTATGTTTTATTTGTAATATTTACGGGTGAATCCTGAAACCCACGCTCCCCGTGGCAAAAATATCTTCTTGATCGAACCAATCATAAATCCCATACCGTATGCCAGCACCTGAGTGAATAATGTGATCACTGACAAAATCCCCACCAGCAGGGAATGATTTCTTAGAGAAGACTGGATAAAGGAAAATATGGCAATTATCAAGCCCATTGCAGCTTCAAATAAAAGTAGATAACGCAGGTTTTTTAACCAGATGCTGCCTAACAATGTTACCAGAAATATGAGCAGGATTATTGCAGGTAAAGCATGTACCGGTTTCAGCATCTGAGGATCTATTGTTCCCAGATTTATTCTCGTTACGCCCCAATTGAATATCTGCTTATAAAATCGCCTGAGATTTGTGCGCCGTTTATGAAAAACCTTGAGAGCAGGCAGAAAAATGACTTTAAATCCTGCACGATATATCCGATTGGAAAATTCCATATCCTGTCCATGCCTGAGATCATTCATGCCACCGATTTTATCATATACTCTTCTGCGGATCCCCATGTTAAAACTGCGGGGATAATATTTTGCAACAGCTTTTTTTGCAGAACCCCTTGTCCCGCCGGTACCGATAAATGAAGTCATGGAATAATTTACTGCTTTCAAAAATGGAGGGAAATCATCACGCTGCGTATCAGGACCGCCAAAGGCATCAAAATCATCATTGACGAGAGCCTGCTGCAATTGACTGATATAATCATCTGGCACAGTGCAGTCAGAATCTATAAATACCATCAATTCACCCTGGGCTTCTGCCATTCCTCGATTACGCGCAGCTCCAGGACCCTGATTCTGCTGATGAAAACAGCGAATTGTTAACCTGTCAGCAAAGCTCTCTAATACTTGATTAAGTTCATCAGTGGAACCATCATCAACCATTATAACCTCAAAGCCTGTCTTAACTGTCTGGCTGCAAAATGAATCCAGAAAATCCTTGATCTCATCAGCCCGATTGTAAACCGGTACTATTATTGATATCAGCTTCTCCATCTTATGATACTTTGTTTTTCCTTTTCTGCAGGATATAATAAACTGATAATCCCAGCAGAAGCAACCAGGCTATCCAGTGAGAAATTATGGAAATTGAGAGGTATCTCAGATATGTTTCCGGTTCGAATCTAAAGATCACTTCCTGCTCACCAGGTGTTTCAAGAAATACTGAGCGTAAAATATGATCTGTTTTATAGATAGGCACTTCTGCTCCATCTACATAGCATTTCCAGCCCTTGGGATAATAGATCTCTGAAGCCACAAAAAGGGCAGGAGTATCATGAGAAATCTTGTATTTTATATAATTATAGGATGCATCTTCAACTTCGATGGAACCCTCATTGGGTTTAGCAATTTCTATCCCGGGATCTTCTTCCAGTATAGCCGTTTGATAAGCATCAAATTGCGGATTCTTAAGCGCAGTTAAACGCTTATCTGGATCTGCTATCACCTGATAATTGGCAGCAAACCAGGCGGGTTCTGACTGATTTGCTTTGTAAGTATACTTATGCCCGGGTTCATCTTGATCTCTTCTAAAATATTTTTCATCATAATCTAAATGATAGAAATATTCAGGAAGCTTCTGATCGTTTCTTATTATATATTTTGTATTCAGCATCTTAAGGATATTCCAGTTTAACATGTTATTAACAATAAAATTTGAATCTTTAATAACATCCTGATAAATACTTAGTTTTGCAGCACTGTATCCACCTACGGAATTATAATGATAACTGCAATCATTGGAAGTAAAGGGACTCTTCGTTAAATCTAAAACACGGTAATAACTTGTATCCCGTAATATCTTTTCATCCCTCTTTGTCTTGCGAAAATGTGAGTCCAATTCTGTGGGCTTTTCCAGTTCTCCCTCTGCCTTGATCATATACGGCACCTGGTCTGATAACATCAAACCAAGAAGTATTATCATAAATAGTGCTGGTTTAATTTTTTTTGTAAGGAAAAGCCAGGTGACCAATGCACAGGCTAAAGCATATAAAATCAACCTAACGCCATCCGACTGCATCATATCAAGCCGGGCAGCAACGAACAAGCCAGCCGTATCAGCACCATAGCGTGATATATCATTTCCCCGTATCATCTGGAATGAACCGCCAAATAAATAGGGAACCATTCCTGAAAGAACGAGTAATAAAGTCACAATGATAATTATCTTTTTCAGCTTAATATCACCCTTGAGGATGCTCTCCACTCCAAACCCGGCAAAAATGATGGTAACCATAAATATCACAAGCTGGATCATTGCAGGAACACGAAACTTATTAAAGGCAGGCAGATAGTGAAAGAACAAATTATAGAAAGCCTGGAAATGTCTGCCAAATGAAAGTAGAAGAGCGAAAAGGAATAGTCCGCATAAGACTTTAATCAGAGATTTTTTCCAATTGGCAATAACTCCGACAAGAGCTAAAAAAAACAGGATAATACCGATATAGTCATAAGTTCCAGTAGATGGCATGTAACCCCAGTAACCCGGAATTGTTTTGCCAGTAAGTTGAGGAACAGCACTGCCTTCATAGGTTTCCCCAGAAATACCTCCAAAAAAGCGGGGCATAACCCAGTTAAACATCGCTAAAGGATGCATAGACCAGCCAGTAGCATAGCTTGAATCAAGGCCAGAGGAAGTTCCTCCTTCTACACCGCCGCGAATGGAATATGGAGTATATTCCCCAGTAACAAAGAGTGGCTGAGCCACCATTCCAATAATCAGAATGCAGGCAGGGAACAGCAACAGTATCTTTTTCAATAAAACACTTATTTTACCTTCCCGTATCAGATTTATTAGATAAAAAAGACCCAGAAAAACCAGGACAATTACCTGATAAAAGATAACCTGATAATGATGTGTACGGATCTGTACAGTGAAACTGAAAATAAATCCAATCAGCCAGAGCAGGTTTTTTTTGTTAATAAAACTCACAAAGAAAAAAGTAACGAGTGGCATATACATTATCGGGCGGAATTTTTGGAAATGCCCAAGAGAAAGCAGTGACATATAATGCGGGATCAAAATAAATCCCAAAGCACAAAAAGCCGAAGTCCACCAGCTAAGCTTAAAAAATCTCAGCAGATAAAACATGCCGATAAATCCCACCAGATATAGCCAGATATTCAAATATAGCACTTTGGCTAAATAGCTGTGGATGATCTTATCAAAACTAAAAGCTTCCGCAGATTTACGATGATAAACAGGCATGCCGGAAAATACATTCTTGTTCCAAAGTACGCTTTCACCTGTTTCTTTTTCATATTCCTGATATTGATGATTTCTACCTAATGAACCGATTACATCTCCTCCAACGGGGCGCAAGCCCTTAAATGCCATGGGACTCAGGAGAATTACAAGAAATATCAGTACCCCAGCAAAGAGGATCACATTTCTCCAGTTTGATTCGCTGATCTTAGCTAATATTGACTTGTTTTTAACAATTTCCTTTGTTTTTGTTTTTGTCTTTGTCTTTGCCTTTTTCTTTGTCATTATATACTCCCTATAAAAATATTTTAAAATCAACTAAAACTTATTATCCATGTTTATGATCCAATGATTACTTACAAGGATTTTTTTCTGAAAGGTTTGGTGAGATATGATTTGATAATAGTGATTTCCTTCTCAGCAAAAAATCCTATCAGATATAAAACCCAGGGGAAACTCAATAATAACATTGTTTTTGCTATAATTCCGGTCATATATGCCAGCGAATTAAAATAATTTATAATTATGATATAAAGCAGCCCCGGAATCAGTATTTTAAAGAATCTTCCAGTCTCGTAAGAAAATTCTGCAAATCGCTTCCCTCGATAAAAATAGGCTATCACCACAAATATATGAGCTATCGCCGTAGCCGCTGCTGCACCATAAGATTTCCAGTAAGGTATCATGATAAAATTCAATCCAATATTCAACACCCCGGCGATTATCGTGATCATGGAAATGAACTTTGTCTGTTTATATTTATAAAATGGCAGCACCAGGATTTGCCGAAGTCCGGAAAATAGCAGGGCTATTAATAATATGGGAATTATTGTATATGCTGCCTGATATTCCTCAGATTTTGCCAGAAGCATGATCACTTCCCGCGAATATCCCACTAATATCAAACCCATACCCATCACCGCTAAAGCAAAATATGTGACTATTTTCTTAAAAAAGTTATATTGCTCAGGATCATGCATTTTCTGAAAGAAAGTAAATACATAAGCTTGCAGAAATGAATTGATCACCAGAAATTTTATCAGGTTGGTCACTCGATATGCCAGTGAATATTGTCCCACATCCTGCAGATTACCCATGCTCTTGAGCAGCCAGCGATCACTTAAGGTAAACACAAGACTAAGTGAGCCTGAAATTGCCAGAGGATAAGAAAACAGCAACATCTCTTTTAATAATTTAAAATCAATCCGGAAATTCAGATTTTTTATGATCCGCGGTGATAGTGCTATTACTGTGATGGTAATCCCGATAATTCTGGCAAGAAACACACTTTCTATTCCCATCTTATAATGAACTATCAGCACTACCGTGCTAAGGCAGGTAAAGGTAGCCCTGATTATATTATAAACCATATTCAAAGAAGCCAGCTTCTGTATCTGCAGCAGCACAAATATCCGCTGCATCACCACATTGGCAATTATGCTCACCAGATAGATGTTCAAAAGCCTGGCAGTAAGATGAAAGCTGAATATGGAATAGGAATATCTATGCAAAACAAAATATAGGATACCGGTAAAAAATATAGCTGAAACTACTGAAAATAAAAATACAGTCGAAAATACGCTATTCTGTCTCTGACGGTTCGTATCTTCCCAATACCATCTTTTGAATGCAGAAGCTATCCCTATTGATGAAAAAAGGATAGTAAAATCTATTATTGTATCAAATAATGCCAGTAAGCCATATTCCTCAATGGTAAAATAAGTCGAATATAAGGGTAGTAAAATAAACCCCACAATCTTATTCATCAGATTGGCAACACTATAAAATGCCGAGTCTTTAGAGACTGATTTCAGATTTTCAAGCATTATTTTTTTGATTTAGCCAGGATTTTTCTTACCTTCGCCCGGGCAAGATGATAATATACCTCAATAATATTTCCGGTGGAATGATCCCAGCTTAACCGGCAGGATTTACAGGCAGGGTCATCACAAAAAAAGAAAGCAGGGTCTTCCTTGAGCTTTGCTATTTCAATTTCCAAAGTCTTCTTCATATCCGTCAATATTGACTCAGCTTTGCCAATATCCGCCCTTTTTATTATTCCACCCTTCGCTTCATAAAGAGGTTTGAATTTTAAGAAATTTCCATGACCACCATTCCAGTCAACCCGGTATTCTTTCAATTCTCCATCTTTATCACAATAAACAACTCCCTCTTTAGGCTTCTTTCTTTCCAGTCCCACCAGGTGTACTGCCACATGAGTTGTTCCCACTCCCTGAACATTTTTACCAATAGTAAGGTTTTTTGCTCCCTCCTGTGCCATGATCAATAAGGGTTCATAGGCATAACAGCCAACTGTGTGATTCAGCATCAATTCCTCAGCTCGTTTTCCTATTGCCGAAAATTTCTTGATCGGATGCTGGCTTCGCACATTATCCGGATGATTCACCATTGTCCGGGCAAATGCACCGGCATAGGTAGGACTCATATCATCAACAAGATATTGCTTCAGGTCACCTTTAAATGGCAAGGGAAATGAATTGATAAATGAATCGCATACCAGTGTCCCTTCCTTGCCAACTACTTCGATAAGGGCTTCCAGTAATGCTTCTGCTCCTCCATCTATTTTGCCTAAGGCACGCAGGGATACTTTTAGATGTAATAATTCCCCAGGCTTTATCCCGATCGCCTTCAAATCCCTGATCAAACCTGCCCTGGTCTGCTTTTCTTCCATTTCCCTATACCTGTTTTACCGCTTCAGGTTTTCTGGGAATTAATACTGATCTGGAAAACCTTAACACAATCTCCTGCCGTTGATTCAATACTTCAGTTTCCACCTTTACAATTCCCCTATCCGGCTTGCTGCGGGAAAGCCTTTTACTGAGCACTTTTGTGATTGCATAAATGGTATCTCCAATAAACACAGGTCCCGTGTGATCTACTTCATGATAAGCAAGATTTGCTATTGCCTTACCGCTGATATCTCTCACGGTAAGTCCCACTGCCAGAGAAAATACCAATGTACCTACCACCAGCACTTTTCCATGCTGGTGCCCTGAAGCATAATTCCAGTCAAGATGTACTGGATGATGATTCATGGTCAATAAACTGAATAGATTATTATCTGATTCCGTAATCGTCTTTCCTGGCTGATGCTCAATTACATCACCTGCCTCAAATTCGTCGTAATAACGCCCAAACTCTGATTTTATTATAGCCATTTTCTCTCTTCCTATTCTGATATTTCTAAATATCCTGACGCAAACTCTTCAAATGATCTTATCGCTTCATAGCGAGCAACCAGATTTACTGCTCTTTTCAACGTGGGTGGCGAGATAAAATGCTTTCCGGCAATAGCCACTCCCTGCTGAGCTTCCTTATTCTCTGATGCTGTTTTGATCATATCATAAGCTTCTTCAACCTTATCTTTGGCTGGTGTATAAAGCTCCTGGGCTATTGGTATCTGTGAAGGTGAAATCAATAGCATACCTTCATAACCAAGCTCCAGTCCCGGCTGAATGAATTTCCACTGACCTTCATGATTGCCTACCTGAATATAGGGTGTGTCTATCGGCATAATACCCGCCGCTCTGGCTGCCAGTAATACCGTACTGCGAGAAGGCTGCATTGACCTGCCATCCGCAGTATGAAAACCCTCCATATCACTTAATAGATCCTCTGCTCCATAGATCAACCCCCGCACCCTGGATGCGGCAAACACAATCTCCTGAGCATTAAGTATTGATCGAGGTGTCTCCATGATCACTATCACTGAAAAATAATCCGGCTCAAGTCCTAATTCCTCTTCTTTCGCACTCAACATCTTATCAAGTAATACGATTTCTTCGGCTGTATATACTTTAGTTATCACAAACCCATCCAGATTCTGATGACTCACTGCTTCAATATCTATTTCAGTCATACCTGATTCAAAGGAATTTAATCTCACAAATACCAGTCTTTTACGGCATATTGGCTTATCCAGATAACCTCGAATGGTTTGACGTGCCTGTTCTTTTAAGGCTGCCGGTGCTCCATCTTCCAGATCCAGTATTACTGCATCTGCTGATGAGCCCATTGCCTTATCGATTAACCTCTCTTTGTGACCGGCTGTTATTAAGGGTGTTCGCAAAACAAGCCGTCCCATAAATTTTGATGACACATATACCTCCATGGTCTTTATTTTTCTATATTTAGTAAGCTTTTTTATTTAATTTACTCTTTTCTGTCAATCAGATTACAGATGTCTGAACCGGTATAACTCACATATCCATCTTTTATTACACTCTTCAGCAGGTCTTCATAGAACTGTTTTCGCTGCTTTCTCAATTTGCTACTCATCGCTCCCACAAAATTATTGTGGATCAATATTGTGAATACCCCCTTAAATTTCATGATCTCACCCTGCAATTCACCTATCTCCCGCCTTGCCTGCTGATCATTTAACATTTGATAATCAAACAAACTCCCATCCATCACAATCAAAGGCAGCTCCCAGTTATTCAGCATCTTTTCCTCTATAAAATCATAAAGCTTAAAAGGATAACAATAACTATTCCTAAATCCGGCATGATCATGAAATCCTAATGTTGTATCATATCTCAAAACAGACTCTGAATGAATTTTGCCTGTCTCTTGCGGATAATAATTCAGCCAGTGCTGCCTGATACCTTTAATAGGTTGCTCACTCACATTCTGCAATTCAACTAAATTTTTCTGTAGCTCCTCTGAGTTAAAAGCAGAGCTGATTGTACCATGAATTCCTGTTTCATGTCCCTTCTCATTTAGTTTACTGATCACATCGCTGATTTTTTTATCCTTATATGAATAATAAGCATCAAGATGACGTATCCCCTGCCCCAGAAAAAACCAGGTGGATTTCACTTCCTGCTGCTTCTCTAAATTTATGAAATAATCAAAATTCCACCAGGGATCTTTGACTTTCAATATCATTTTAAGTAATACTTCCAGTGCTGAAAAAAACTTGCCTTTCTTCAAAAACATCTTGATCCGCGGAAAATTATAACATTTTACCCGGTCAATATCATGACTCATAAATAATACTGGCTCTCTGAATGGATGTTTTCTTTTAAACTTAAGATCATGAAAACTGCAGAATTTCTCAATTGCTTCGATTATTACCTTAAAATAATAATTAACTACTGGGTTTGCGGTAATTTCTAATTTCTTCTGAATAGAGTCCTGCCAGGAATACCGGTTTAAAGGTCTTTCAGTATCTGAACCAAATTCCTGTAAGCCTGATAATAAATAAAAGGCACTGGATAGCAGATCATGCTCAAATATGATGCTCCCGCCCTCCGATTGATAATATCGAAGACTTTCAGACACCGGGAATAGTATCGGAATATCATCATCAAGATAGATTACTTTCTTTATATTAAGATCATTATCACTTACCGGAAAATAAATGCACTTCTCAGTTACCTCTGATTCATCACCAATTACAAAATAATCTCTCACCTCATCCAGATCTACCAGTAAGCCCAAATGATACAATACATACTCTATCCGTGATTTATGCATCTCTATTGATCTCATCAGAAGTAAATTTACGGTAAAACGCTGTCAGGTTTTTACCCATTATTTGAGTATTAAATTCTTCTTCAATTGCCTTATGTGCCCTATCCCCCATATCTGCAAATCTGTCCTGTTCAGAATATGCCTGAGCAATAACTCTTGCCAGATCATTATAATCACCTGACTTATATACATATCCACAATTATAATTTTCTACAACTCTCTGCTGAGGCAGACAATTACTCACGATCACAGGTTTCCTGAAATACATGTATTGAAAAACTTTATTTGCAATCCCAGATTCATGATGCTCATTTTTCTTTATTGGTGAAAGACAAATATCAACTTCTTTCACCAGAGATGCAAAATCAGAAAAATCTACCCAGGGGATATAGGTGGTCATTTCTTTGAATTCATTCACCCCATCTTTAAATCTTTTCCTATCCGCATTATCGAGTGGACCCACAATTAGCAAATGTAGATTTAATATTTCAGATTTTAAATTTCTTAAAGCAGCAAAACACTCAAAAATACCTCTTCTTTCTGCTACTACACCATAATAAAAAAGTGTGATTCTTCCTGCTGACTTATAAATCTCTTTATCGCTGCTTAATTTTTCTAAATATGAAAGATCAGGCACATTGGGATAAATACAGAATTTATCACTGAAATTAACTGCCTTATGCTCACCAGCAAGTAGATTTGCATAATCTTGACTTAAAGTGATTATTCCACTGGCTTCTCTTAAAATCCTTTTCTCTTGCTTCTTCCAGATAGATTTCTTCAATATTAGATTCAAAGGAAATTTACGTGACCAGTTATATGATACCACTGTAGCTGGATAATTCTCATGTAAATCTACAATAAAGGGCATTTTCTTTCCCAATACTGGCAGCCCCATATAAAGATCATGAAGATGTAATATATCAATTTTAGCATCTTTTATGAATCTACGGATTATTGCCCACCACAGTAAACTGTAAATATCAAATATTGTCCCCGAAAAAGGACGTAGTTTATTAACTATCAATTTATTAAATGGCAGCCAATATACTTTGTATCCTGCCCTGTTTTCAGATCTTTTTTTACCACCACCAAAATCAAGTGCCAGTAATGTTACATCCAAACCGGCTTTACCTAATATAGCTGCCTCATTTTCTACTCTTGTATCTGGTAATTTCTTATCAAGAACCATCCCGATCTTGATTGAGTTACTTGCTCTCATTATTATTTTTACCTCTAACTTCTTCTATTTTTTAATAAAAATACTGTCAAATTATATCTAAAAAATCTCCGATATCCCGGTCAAATAATAAAATCTGGTATCCCCTTGTTTTTTATCAATTATAACAGGTCTAAGTAACTGAAATAATGGAGATACTATATGTTGGAAAGGGTTAACCATTCGGGAGGTCTCTGACCATCCTGAAGGTTTCAGATGAGAGGTCTTGAACAAAGCTAAGTTACATCCTGGATGGTCGATAGACCTCCCGGATGGCAATGACAGATGCACAACAAAATTATCAAAGACAAGTTATAAATTATTCCGGGGGGGGGGTGCTAAGTCAAATAATGAAATCTGGCATCCCCCTGTTTTATATAAATTAAAAGTTAGCTAATTCATTTTGTATAAGACAATTATCTCAGCACAAAAACTCTGAATGATTAATGTTTCCCAATCTCATTAACACCAGATTTTAATCTGGTGTTTAGGGTAGCAAAGAG
>Ga0208905_1001541_pt1 | contig 11581 bp, 10 predicted proteins | sample AntAceMetag02UKS_FD_184776 | JGI IMG/M metagenome (GOLD analysis project Ga0208905, IMG submission 184776) | Saline lake microbial communities from Ace Lake, Antarctica - Antarctic Ace Lake Metagenome 02UKS (SPAdes) (version 2) | ecosystem: Environmental > Aquatic > Non-marine Saline and...
CAAGGACAAGGTCACGGAGATGATACACCTGTGTGAAACCCTTTACTGTTCCTCCATTGCCTGTTCAGCCGAGGGCTGGCCAACCCCATCAGGTGCTTATATGGTGGACACCATGTTGGCCAACGTCTGCAAACAGAATGTCACCCGGTTTCACTTTGAGATCGCCCGTCTGGCCGTGGACTTGGCAGGTGGATTTCTCGCGACACTTCCCAGCCAGTATGACCTTGAAAGCGAGGAGGTCGGTCACCTCGTCAAGAAGTATTTTTCTGGTGTGGAAGGAATTCCCACCGAACACCGTATCAAAATCGCCCGGCTGATTGAGGCCATGACCGGCGGCACCGCCCTTATTGAATCAATGCACGGCGCAGGTTCACCCCAGGCCCAAAGGGTTATGATCTTCCGTGAAGGTCAATTAGACAAAAAAATTAGGCTTGCAAAGACCTTGTTAGGTCTCCCGGTTAAGGAAACCAGGAAATAAGGTAAAAAGAATACTCACCACATCCCTCGCGAAGAACGCAGTCACTTACACTGAGTCCGCCTGCGCCTCTTTGAGCTGTACGTTCTGCCATCCGGAATGCATCCGGGAGCCGGAGGGAAATTATTTTATTTGAGGAGATCATGGAAGAAAAAAAATATCGAGATGAATTGCTGAACAAGATCGAGAAAGAGGCACACGACTATGAGAGGGATTTCCATGGTTGCTCAAGGTGTGTGTTAAAGCCTCTGCAAGACAACCTGAATCTCGGAGATGAGGCGAGTTTAAAGGCATCGACTCCCCTGGCTGCCGGCGTTGCCATGCGTGGAGAGACATGCGGAGCCTTTTTAGGGGGTTTATTGGCCGTAGGCATTGTCACAGCAAGCGGGGACCTGAAAGATGTGGGTGCCTTGACAGATTCTTTAGCCTCAGGATTCAGGTTGGCGAGAATCGTTGAAAAAGAATTGGGTACCACGAACTGTACAGAGATACAAAAGGGCAAACTCGGGAGATTTTACAGCCTTGCCGATCCGAAAGACTATGAAGCATTTATCGAGGCAGGCGGTTATATACACTGTTCTAAGGTAGTCGGTAAAATCGCCCGAATTGCGGCACAGTTTATACTCGATTATCAAGACAGGAAAGGTTCCTTGTAAGAACAGCGTGACATCCTCTTTTCCTCTATAAACGTGACGGCCTCGCAAAAAGTCGTCATTTTTATTAACCACTAACGATCAAAAGGAGAAAAACATGGCACTAATAACAACAGTTTCACCTGAAAAGGCAGAAGGGGAGATAGCGCAGGCCTACAAACCCTTCCTCGATACCATCGGCGTTGTCCCCAAGCCCCTTGAAATGATGAGCTCAAGCCCTGTACTGCTGAAGCTTCAAGCGGATACCATAGGCTATTTCATGCAACACCAGACACTCGGCCTCCCTCTCCTGACATTCATCCGGCTGCTGGTTGCCGTTGAGTATGATTATGAGTTTTGTATAGGTTTTAATTCAGGACTGCTCGAATCACAGGGAATCAGTGCAGACCAGTTGTCTTCGGCTAAAACAGATCCTTCCCAGGCCCCCCTCGAAGAAAAGGATAAGGCAATGCTCCTCTTGGTGTTGAAGGCAGTAAAAAGCCCTGAGACGGTTCAGCCAAGTGATGTTGATAGCTTGCGTAAACTTGGTTGGAACGATAAGGATATCTTCGACGCGGTGGCCCATGGTATGGGGATGATCGGACCGAGCAAGATGTTCAAGGCGTTTAAGATGGGAGATTAGCACCTATTCATTCAAATCAAATCATGTTTGCGAAAGATTTGTAATATAGCCATTGTGGTCAGAATGATACGTTTTTGCCCTTTGCGTCTTTGCGACTTTGCGCGAGGCCTGTTTGTGTCAGGCTTGACCGGGATCTCTTGGACCCTATTTCCGTTTGGAGTTTTTCGTCGAGGTATTCTGCCCATAACTGACTTCGCATTTCACCAATGACCTTGAGCTTCCCCTCCAAAAGAGCTATGAGCCCTGAGTCACACCTCTTCATCTCTATTTTCAAATCATCACAGATATAGGTGTGGCATATGAATGGCCTGGATTTCGGATCAAGAGTGCATCCCTGTTCACCTAAGAACCAGCACCCTTTCTTCGTAACTACTTCTCTTTTCCACCTGCGCTTTCGTCCTGACAATTTGAGGAAGAGTATATCCTTATCATTGAACAGATAATGAACTCTGGAGCAGCAGGGAGATTCACATTGGACGCATATCCTCTTAACATAATCTTTCTGCAGATCCACTGCTTCCGACAGCAGACCTTCTATCTTGCCAACTGTTTCCGAGACCATATCCCCTACCCTCTATCCCATTGAATTTTATCCTGACCTCATCACCAAATCAGCAATTTAAATTCAACACATTATTTACTTACCTGGTGCGTCCGTTCGAGAAGCATCCCTTCCCTTTCTTCTGTCAGCGTCTGCCCCTGCCCCTACCCATACCTTTCCCCCTGCCCATACCGCTACCCCTGCCTCTGCCCATGCCCTTTTTCTGCGTTTGCCGTTGGCCCGGGCCGGCTGAATATGGCTCAGACCTCGCCTCGCCCTTTGACGTGACCTGGCTGTCAACAAAGCTGCGAAGAATATCGGAAAGATAGGACCGTAAGGTCGAAATAATATGGGAGCCTGTCTGAACACGAACTTCCTCTCTATCCTTTTCGGCGCTCTTTGTCTGCGCCTTATGATACGTTGTTTTATCCTCTTGTTGAGCCTGCGGAGCCTTTTCCACTTCCACGGCCCCCTTCTGCTTTGAGGATAAGAAGGATGTGATCCCCTCATAGGCTACGTTGATCTGCTTGAGTTTCTCTTCAGCTTTTTGCTTCAGCCTCGGATTGTTGGCGACACGGTCAGGGTGCCATATGTTAACCAGATCCTTATACGTCTGTCTTACCTCTTCTATGGACGCATCCGGATCAAGCTCAAGGGTTTCATAAAATCGTTGTATATCCATACGCACTTTTTGGGCACTATCCAACCTTCAATAAGGCTGAAGATGGCCTCTCCTCCTTTTTGTGTTAGAGTTCATTCCTTAGTTGCATAAATAAAATGTTATAACGTTCTGCGCCGGTGTCAATGGGAAAATGGTATCCAGTTAACCGTGCGGGTGTACGGAAACGCCTCGGCTGAGACGATCGTCCTTGACAAATTAGGCATTTTATGGCTTATTTAACTGGCCGCTCTTCATTTCATCATTTCGTCTCCGTTCAGGAGGTCACTTATGAAAAGGCAAATCCAAAAAACAATTCCTATCCCATTTATCAAAAATCGCCACTGCGGTGAAGAAACACAATTGCACTGACTGGTTGCATCATCAGGAAAAGTGGAGACACCAAAGCTTGCTCTCAGTCTTACCCTTAGTCCTTCTTTGCGAAGGTAGAGAGTTTCCCCTATTCGGGAGCGGACCTTCTCTGCCATATGCAAGGCCTGACGCTTATTTAGACCTGGCAAGACCATAACGAATTCATCGCCTCCGTAGGCCACCGCATAGGCCGGTTTCTGCAAGGTTTCTTGAAGTGTCGAGGCAAACTCTTGAAGGGTCTGGCTGGCCTTCAGGTGCCCGTGCGTGTCGACCACCTGCTTGAAATCATCAATATCCATGAAAATCAGCGAAAAAGGCTGCTTACTGACAAAACTCTCCGGGATCAATTCAGACAGGACCTGATAAAGGTATCTCGTGTTGTAAAGCCCGGTCAGATTGTCGTGAGTCGCCAGTTCCCGAAACTTCTCTTCGCTCTTTCTTAACGCCTCTTTGGTTTTGTTGAGATGTTCCTCTGCCTCGATTTCTTTGGTAACAATGGTAAGACACCCCAAGGAAATATAGATACCATCCTCTTCATATGATTCCACGCTTGCCAGGTCTTTTACCCAAAAAGCCTTTCCTGTTTCAGGCGCGATCTTGTAAACAGCCTCGACAAATCCCCTCTTTTTGACCTCGTCTCTCAACCCTGTTCTATGCTCTTTCAACTCCTCCCTGCTGATAACCTCTTGTCTGACAGGACTTCCCACATCATGGTATTTATAAACGTGTCGTTCAATGATGTTTTTACGAAAAGACTGGGGTGCCTCCAAGGATGTGGAACCGAGAACCTCTATAAAACGTTTGCTGATGAATTCATACCAGATAGTATCCCCTTTTTCCTCCCACGCTGAAATATAGGGGATAGCCGGACTCCCGGCCTCATCGAAGGCATGAAACCGGTCGATTAAGTCCTTTATGTGTCTTCTTAGACGTTTACTGTATTGGCCGCGTAGAATGCGGCCAGAATAATCACCGTCCATAATTCTTTGTTTTCCTTCGTCACTCGTCACTCCTTGATCGTTATTCGATTATTACACAGACAACTTAAACTGCCAGTTTTGCAGAAAGAACTTTCATAACAACACTGCACTCTGGCCCGGATCCTTACTCCAAATTCGCAGATCAGGAAGAAATAGTCAAGGTTTGGTACTGGAATTCTTCTTGACTTTTATTGGCATATCAGCCATTTTTCATGTTTATAAACCTGAATAAAAACAAAGCCATAAGCCTACGAAACATGACAATGTTTCTAAAGGCAAAAACCCTGTGCCCGCAAATGACGGTTGGCATGCTTTTTACCCAAAGGCACATTATGCTTCCTGTATGACTTATCTGCTGATTTTATAGCGGAAATCCCTTGTGCAAAGTATGTGTTATCAGGCCGATAAAACATACGCTTTTGATGTGACAACCATAGCTCAATATGGTAGAAAAACGGCAAGAGTCGCGCCAAGATAGGGTAGGATGAGACCTTTGTGAAGAAATCGGATGTAATGGTGAAATTTTGTTTTGAAAGGAGAGAAATCGATGCCGGATATGGATGAAATAAAGGAAGCGAGTCAATATAACGCCCAGATTGCCCAAAAAACCCAAGGGTTTTTCCTAAAAGGCTCCAATTCCTTAGAATGGGGTATGAAAGATCGGTTGGCCCGCATATTCAGCCCGGTGTCGGGTCGAACCGTAATGTTAGCCTTTGACCACGGTTACATCATGGGGCCCACATCAGGACTTGAACGGATGGATTTGACCATTCTCCCGCTGATCGAGTACGCCGATTGCATCATGTGTACCCGGGGCGCCTTGCGTACGCTTGTGCCGCCAACAGCGGGTAAACCGGTCTCTTTGCGCTATTCGGCAGGGAGCACAGTTTTGACTGAACTGAATGATGAGTGCGTCATGGATATCGAGGAGGCCGTCCGTCTCAATGCCTCACTCCTTGCCGTTATGGTTGCTGTGGGCGACAAGTTCGAAGCAATAACCATCCGCAACCTGACGAGGGCGGTGGACATGGGAACTCGCTACGGGATTCCTACCCTCGGTGTAACCGCGGTGGGCAAAGACATGGCCCGGGACGCGCGTTACCTGTCCATGGCATCCCGTGTCTGTGCCGAAAACGGCGCCCATGTTGTAAAGACCTACTTCTGCAAAAACTTTGAGCAGGTGGCCTCAACTTGTCCGGTGCCCATCGTGCTTGCCGGAGGAAAAAAACTTCCTGAACTCGATGCCCTTTCCATGGCCTATCAGGCAATCGACCAGGGGGCTTCAGGGGTGGATATGGGTCGCAATATCTTCCAGGCCGGAGACCCCATAGCCATGATACAGGCTGTTCGGTCCGTAGTGCATGACCGTGAAAAGCCGGAAAAGGCCTACGAGCTTTATAACACGTTGAAAAACGAAAAATAGCCTGCCTGCAGTCTTTTACAGTCTATTTTAGGGATGTTAGATTATGATTAGGATTAAGATTATGAGTAAGAAAATAATCTAATCTTTCTTGTCGTAGATTTCCTGCACAAGGTTCTTGAACCAGGGCGGTCTCTGGAAGAGCACACAAATAAGTATTACCACAAGAATGGGAACGGGAATCACTGCATCCACGACTCCCAGAAGTATTAAGGCAATAAGACACTTGGACTTGGTGTTAAGACCCATGGACAAGACTCCCTTCATTTCTTCTTTTTCAATGTCTGGATCCCTGATTCGTAGCTTGTTCCTCAATCCTGCAGCTGATTTCCTCTGCCGTCTCCTTTGTAGCCTGTATCAGACCCTCCATCTTACGGTCATCAAGGCTCGTCTTAAACCCCACAACCCAGATAGCTAATATCAGGTGCTTCCATCCCCTAATAGGTGAGGCAATGGCCCTCACACCGGAGATATACTCCTCATAATCGGTGGCGTATCCCCCTTTCTTAGCAGATTCCACCTCTTCAAGATAGCGCTCCAGATCCGTGATTGTATGCTCTGTAAACCTGGGGAGCCCGTCTCTCCTTATGATATCAAGGATTTGGGTCTTCTCTAAGGATGCTAAGACAACCTTCCCTGCGGCCCCTGCCAGGAGGGGGATAGTCGTCCCTTTAGGAGAGGTAATCTTGAGATCCTGGCTGGATTCAACGATATCCAATATGGTTATATGGTCCCCGTTCATAACGCCCACATAAACTGATTCCTCTGTCCTCTCCATCAACTCTTCCATGACCGGTCTTGCCAGGGCCTTCAGATCAATTTGAGAATAAGCCAGTTTCCCTAATTCAAAGAGAGTAACGCCAAGGGTATATTTTTTTGTCACGGGGTCCCTCATTATAGCCCCCGAATCCTCCAGGGCAGAGATTATGCCATGGACAGTGCCCTTGCTCATTTCGAGACTATTTGCGAGTTCGGTGATCCCCAATCCGCGGTTCGCCCTTGAGATAAGCTTCAATATTTGAAATGCCTTTTTTACTGATGGAGCTTGATATTTTGTCGCCATTGTTCACCCTGCTGAATTTTCTCAATATATTATATCTCTTGACTATCATTTGTCAACACGATTTCGCATGCTGTCAAAATTGACATAACAAACTATTATTATATACGTTTTTTCGCTCTTTTTCCCTTGACATAATGGCAGGATATGGTATTTTGGCCATCGTGGCAAGTTCAGTATCATGAACTTCCTTTCATACCCCGCACAGTTATTGAATTTTTAAATTACAAGAAGGGCAGTAGATTTGAGCCAAAAAGCAGCACTCGTCATCGGTGGTGGGATCGCAGGGATGCAGGCATCCATAGACCTGGCCAATATGGGCATCAAGGTCTATTTGATGGAGAAGAAGCCGAGCATCGGGGGACGAATGGCCCAGTTGGACAAGACCTTTCCTACCAATGACTGTTCCATGTGTATCTTAGCCCCGAAGATGATTGAGTGCGCCAACCATGAAAACGTGGAACTTCTCACCTATTCTGAATTGTCAGAACTCACCGGGACTGCAGCTGATTTCAAGGCAAAGATCATAAGAAAGGCCCGCTTCATAGACGAAGAGAAGTGCGTGGGATGCGGCGAGTGCATTGAAGGATGCCCCATAACGGTTTCGGATGAATTTAATGCCGGTCTCGGAAACAGGAAGGCGATTTACAAATATTTCCCCCAGGCGGTCCCTTCCACCTTTGCCATTGACCGCAGGGGAACGGCGCCCTGTAAAGCCGCCTGCCCTGCCCACATCAGCGTCCAGGGCTATGTGGCACTGATTGCCCAGGGCAGATTCCAGGAGGCGTTAAAACTCATCAAAGAGGAAAACCCGCTTCCTGCTATCTGCGGCAGGGTCTGCCATCACCCGTGTGAATCGGTCTGTACGCGGGGACAGGTGGACGAACCGGTTGCCATCGATTTCATCAAACGCTTTGTGGCCGATCTCGATCTCAATTCAGAAACGCGTTACCTCCCCCAGGTCAAAGACAAAAGAGAGGAAAAGGTCGCCATCATCGGCGCCGGCCCTGCTGGACTTTCCTGCGCCTATTATTTGGCTAAGGAGGGCTACCGGGTCACCATCTATGAAAAGCTCCCTGTAACCGGCGGTATGCTCTCGGTGGGCATCCCGGAGTACCGGCTCCCGAGAGAGATTATCAATGCGGAGGTCCAGGTTATCCGGGATATGGGGGTTGAGATCCGGACCGGTGTGGATATTGGAAAAGATATAACGATAAAGGATCTTCGCGAGGAAGGATGTAAGGCCATATTCTTGGGGATTGGGGCACATGAATGTAAAAGTCTGAGTATTGAGGGAGAGGATCTTGAAGGGGTTTATCCCGGAGTGAATTTTCTCCGGGAAGTGAATTTAGGAAAAAAGGCTTCCTTAGGAGACCGGGTTGCCGTGATTGGGGGCGGTAATGTGGCGATGGATACGGTCCGTACGGCGCGAAGGCTGGGTGTAAAAGAACCCTTTATCCTCTACCGCCGTAGCCTGGAAGAGATGCCGGCCAATGAGGAGGAAATCGATGAGTGCCGAGAGGAAGGTATCCCGATTTATCCCCTGACCAACCCCAAACGTATCATTGGCGAAAATGGCAGGGTCAAGACCATTGAATGCCTCAGGATGGAGTTGGGTGAACCGGATGACAGTGGCAGGAGACGTCCCATCCCCATAACAGGATCAGAATTTATTATCGAGGTGGACAATGTGGTCCCTGCCATCGGACAGGAATCAGACTGGTCCTGTCTGGGATCTGAATGTAGCTGCACCCTTTCCGGATGGGGCACCATGAATGTGGATCCCGTGACCTTGCAGACTGAAGATGCAGACATTTTCGCGGGGGGGGATGCAGTTACCGGCCCCAAGACGGTAATCGAGGCCATTGAAGCGGGCAAGCAGGCCGCCATCTCCATTGACAGGTTTATCCGTGGGGTGGACCTCAAAGAGGGTCGGGAAACGGAATGGGAACCGGTCAAAGACATCCCCACTGCCGGCTATGAACATATCCCCAGGACCCGTATGCCACGACTTGAACCGAGAGACCGGGTTAATAATTTCCAAGAGGTGCAGTTAGGTTTCCGCGAAGAGGAGGCCGTAACTGAGGCCAAGAGATGTATCTCCTGCGGTATCTGCTCTGAATGCTACACATGTGCCGAGGTGTGCAAAGCAGAGGCCGTGGATTTTACTCAAAAAGAGAGGGAAATCACGGTCAATGTGGGCGCGGTCGTCCTTGCCACCGGGTTTGATCTGTATAATGTCGCTCCCCTCATGGAGTATGGATGGGGACGGATCGAGAACGTTATTACTGCGATGCAGTTTGAAAGGATGATATGTGCGTCCGGTCCCACCACCGGTCATTTGAAACGGCCCTCTGACGGCAAAGAACCGAAGCAGCTCGGTTTTATCCAGTGCGTGGGATCGAGGGATGTCCGCCACATGAAATATTGTTCCGCGGTCTGCTGCATGCATGCCACAAAAGAGGCCGTCTTGGCCCGTGAACACTATCCCGAAATGACATCGACGATATTTTACATGGATATGCGGGCCGTGGGAAAGGGCTTTCAGGAGTATGTGCGGCGTGCCAAAGGCCAGTACGAAGTGGAATATATTCGCGCGAGGCCCGGCCGGGTTACTCTGAATGAGGAAAACCAGAACCCGGTTATCCACTACGAGGACACGGTGAACAGAGAATTCAGGGCAAGAGAATTTGACATGGTGATCCTCTCTCAGGCCCTTATACCCGCAGAAAGCAATATCTCAATCGCTGAAAAATTAGGCGTGGAGTTAGATGAATTCGGCTTTATTGCGGTGCCCGAAGAACTGCGCAATCCATTCGGCACCACTAAGGAAGGTATATTTGGATGCGGATTTTGCCAGTCTCCCATGGATGTGCCCGACTCTGTGATCAGGGCGTCGGCGGCCGCGTCCAAGGTGGCGGAGGTCCTTGCTTAAGGAAATGGATCAATGTCTCTCAGAATAGGCGTTTTCATATGCCATTGTGGCACAAACATCGGCGGGACGGTCAATGTCCCTGAGGTAGTGAAGTATGCTGCAACACTCCCCGATGTTGTTCATACCGAAGGGAATCTTTACACCTGTTCTGAGGATGGGCTCTCTTCCATACGAAACCAGATTGGAGAATGTCAACTAAACCGGGTGGTGGTGGCCTCGTGTACACCCCGTACCCACGAACCCCTTTTCAAGAAGAATTGCGAGTTAGCCGGGCTTAATAAATATCTCTTTGAATTTGTCAATCTGAGGGAGCACTGCTCCTGGGTCCATATGACCCAGCAGGATGCTGCCACCGATAAGGCCAAGGATCTGGTGCGCATGGGGGTGGCCAAGGTGAGTCTCCTGTCACCTGAGGAAGACCTCTCTACGGAAGTCCTGCCATCATCGCTCATCATTGGCGGCGGGATCTCGGGGCTTTCCGCCGCCCTCACCTTAGCGAATCAGGGTTACCATGTTGAACTTTTGGAAAAGAGGGATTGCTTAGGCGGCCTGTTGAGATATGTCAACCGGGTCTTCCCCTCCAACGTCCCGACTTCAGAACTCCTGGACCCGTTAGTCGATGCCGTCATAAAGCATGATAACATCAGGGTACATCTTGAAGTAGATCTGGTTGAAGTGAAAGGCTTTATAGGAAACTTTACGGCGCAAATCCGGGAGAATGCCGCGAACTCTGAGCTCAAGATCGGGACCATTATTGTGGCGATCGGTGCCAATGAACTCAGACCGGAAGGGATGTTCGGATACGGTCGCTTCAACAATGTCATGACACAGCTCGAGCTTGAACAGCGGTACCCTTCAGGCTACCATAACCTGAAAAAGGTCGTGATGATCAACTGTGTAGGCGCCCGGATTGATGAGAATCCTTCTTGCGGTCGGTTTTGCTGTATCACGGCCATGAAAAACGCAACGCTTGTCAAGGAAGCCAATCCTGGAGCAGAAGTGACGATCCTGCAAAGGGATATCATGGCGTTCGGAAAGGTGTTTGAGGAATACTATCAGAGGGCAATGCAGATGGGGATCCGTTTTGTCCGCTATAATGTGGACAGGCCCCCGGAGATTGAGGGCTCGGGAGATGTGGCCAAAAAGGTCATGATATACCACGAGCTGATGGGTAGAGATCTTGAATTAGAGGCAGATACCGTCATTCTGACGACGCCGTTAGTGCCTGCCGAGGATAACGAGGCACTCTCCCGGATGATGAAGATACCGGTCGGAAATGAAGGCTTTTTCATGGAGGCCCATCAAAAATTGAGGCCCGTGGAATTTCCCGCAGACGGGATCTATATTGCCGGATGCGCACGGTTTCCCGCGGAAATAGCAGAATGTATCTCCCAGGGCTACGCTGCTGCGGCCAAGGCCGCTGCTCCCATGGCCCAGGGTCGGGTAGTGACCGAGGCATTGGTCTCTGAGGTAAACCCTTTCATGTGCTCCACTTGCGGGAGATGCGTGGAGATCTGTCCTTTCGGAGCCATTGACTGGACGGAATTCAAAATCTCCCCGGAGCGCACCCGGCAGGTTGCTGCTGTTAACCCGACCGAGTGCAAGGGATGCGGGCTGTGTGTGGCATCCTGTCTGAGCAGCGCTATCCAACTAAAGGGATTTACCGACGAAGAGATACTGGCGATGGTCAACACCACCATTGTTTGAGTGGCTAACCCGGACAGGCAGGAAAAAAGTCTCGCGCAAAGACGCAAAGCTCGCAAAGAAAAAAATGGAAAATTTCTCGTGTTTTTGTCACAAAATTGAATTGTTAGCAGCCTAAAGTGCCTAAAATCAAAGACGTGAGGGCCATTAAATAATGATGC
>Ga0208905_1001544_pt1 | contig 11577 bp, 9 predicted proteins | sample AntAceMetag02UKS_FD_184776 | JGI IMG/M metagenome (GOLD analysis project Ga0208905, IMG submission 184776) | Saline lake microbial communities from Ace Lake, Antarctica - Antarctic Ace Lake Metagenome 02UKS (SPAdes) (version 2) | ecosystem: Environmental > Aquatic > Non-marine Saline and Alkaline...
AGGAGGCGATCAAACTGGTCGAGGACTGTATCGTGGCGTGACCAAAGAATCACGTGGTGCGGGGTGCGTAATGCGACAAAACAAGCAGGGTATTTTGGTGATCCATGCCCCGCATTACGGGAGTCCAGGGTCGGGCCACGCCAACTGACGAAGAATATTAAAAATAGACCAAAATATACCCCTGAAATCACACTACTTCCAGAGGTGGTGGTTAGAGCCACAAATCAAAGGGGAAAACCCAGGTTTCCGGGTAAGGTGTAAAGTATTCCATTTACTGATATGAGCAAGAGCCTTTGAAAAAATGAAAACGGAGTTGGCGAACCAAACGCTCCGCCGGACCCCTGGACGCGGCGGGGTAAATGACGACATAATGTGCAGGGGCCGGTGAGCTTGTCGTTATGTGAGGATACTAAAATATGGCATTTTTTGAAGATGTGATTCTTACGGATTCAATAGAGGTCAAAACAACGCCCGAAAACATTTTCAACTTTTTAACCAGTATTGTTGACGATGATAGTTATAGGGCATGGCATAAAGAAGATCACGTTAGTTTCCGATGGCTAAAAGGACAACCGTGGGTTGAGGGATCAGTTATTTATGCAGAAGAATACATTCACGGAAAACTACATAAACTAAAATTCAAAATTACAAAAATAGTACCAAATGAAAGAATTGAATATACCCCGGTATCTCGCTTTCTCAGAAAATTTTTCCCAAAGAATGAATTTATGATTGAGCAAAAAGGAGAATCTTGCCTATTCATTGCGTCAGGACATTACCGTTTAGGTTGGATTGGCAAAACCTTCTTTAAGAAAGCCATTGAGAATGGCTTATCAAGTGTCGAAAAACACATGAAAGAAGAAGGTGAAAACTTAAAAAGAATACTTGAGTGATGGGGGTCATGATGGGGGCTGCTGTTGACTGTTTTGTTCTGAAATAATGCTTGAAATTTATGAGAAATCCATTGAGAAACCATCCCGGCCCATGGTATACTGTAATGAACAGAGGCGCAGGGAAACGTTTGAGGACTACATCACCCCACGACGGATTTGCCATCGGGGGGCTGGTGTCGGTGGTCGTAATCGACTATAATAGGAATGAGGGGACTGCTCTGAGGTCAAGATGGAACGTAGGAGGGAGAACATGGACCTAAAGATTTTGAAGGATAAACCACCCTGGGAATGGCCTGAAGGTACGGATAAGATGCTCTTGGGAATTCTTTGCGATGACCAAAGGGATGAATCCGATCGCCTGCTTGCGGCAGAGCTGGCCGGTGACTATACGGTCATCAATGATGAACTCGCCGATGCATTGCTTTTTATCGTGCTCAGCGGTGAGGAATCGGAGGACCTCCGCGCAAGGGCGGTAATATCTCTGGGGCCGGCCTTAGAAACTGCCTATATTGACGGGTTCGAGGATCCCGAAGAGGTGCCCATTTCCGAAGAAACATTTCACGGGATACAGGAGTCACTCCGCGAGCTCTACATGGATACCGATGTTCCCAAGGAGGTACGGCGTCGGATCCTGGAGGGCTCGGTGAGGGCTCCGCAAGACTGGCACCAAGAGGCGATCCGTGACGCGTATTCCAGCGACGACGAGTCCTGGAGGCTCACCGCCGTCTTTTGCATGGGTTATATTCGAGGGTTCACTGCCCAGATCCTCGAGGCGTTAGAAAACAAAAACGATGACATTCACTATCAGGCGGTTTGCGCTGCGGGGAACTGGGAAGTGGATGCCGCCTGGTCGCACATTGCAAGTCTCGCCACCACAGAGTTGACGGACAAATCGTTGCGGCTGGCGGCTATTGAGGCAGTGGGCAGTATCCGTCCGCAAGAGGCATCAGAGCTTCTCTCTGAACTGACCCAATCTGATGACGAAGACATTGTCGATACGGCCTACGAGGCCATGGCTATGTCTGGGTGGTTTCCGGACGAGGATTACTATGACGAGGACGATGACGAAGATGAAAAAGTCCTCCACTGAAATATCCCCCCTCATTCACCCCCAACCTTGTTCTGTCGGGCCAGTACCCAGTAAAGGAATCATCCATTTACGCTTGATTATTTCGGGCTTTATGCATGAATCCGAAATGGCTGAATATCAAAATTGATGGTTTCGTAAAAAGTCTCCAAGGCCGTCACTCCCGCGAACGCGGGAGTCTCCCGCCGCGGCGGGATTGATTTCCCTGGATTCCCGCGTTCGCGGGAATGACAATAACGGGTGCTTTCTGACTTTTTACGAGTTTGTCAAAATTGAATGACAAAAGTTGATAAGAGAAAGAATGAAAAACAATAACCACTTTTAAATCTTAAGAGAAACCAAATAATAGTCAAGAGTAGACCTCCTTTACCGTTTTCAGGAATACAGCGATTTACTGAATAATTATGTCAAAGAGCAGAAAACCTCAGTAGATCGGAAGAGCGTTAACAGCAAAAACTCCATAAAACTTTGGACTCTCAAGATATGAATGATTTTAACATATTAATCATTGGTTCCGGTCCAGCCGGCCTGTTCACAGCGATCTGGCTTGAACGTATGGGTGTTGACAGGATTGCGATTTTCGACCGGAATCAGTATCCCTCAGGCGGGTTGCTGAACGACGGCAAACTGAATTTCGATTACCGGGTTGGGATTGACCTTGATGAGCTTCAGATTGGAAGGGTTGAGGCTCAGGACTTGATGCACGACGTAAAGCAGGTCTTTATTAAATTTCCCCGTTGTCAGCAGGTTACTTTTATTGAAAATAATGAAAAAATCGACGCATGGAGAAAGATTGCAGGGGAAAGGGACGTAGAGTTTATCGCCCCTGAGCAGTGGCACTACGGAACTGATAATGGCAGGCAATTCGTTGATTATCTGCGTAACCAGCTTAGTCACACTACTTTTTTCCTCGGCACCGAGGTTATCTCTATTGAAAGAGAGAATGTGAGATTTTGCTTTGTATGCCGCAAAGACCGGAAAAGGAAAAAGTATTTTGGAAAAACCGTTCTTGTTTCCCCGGGGCGCGGAGGCGCATACTGGTTTAGAGACGTTTCTGAAAAAATTGGAGTTAATAACAATTTTGGCCCTATTGATGTGGGTATTCGTGTGGAACTGAACAGAAAGTTTTATGATTCAATAACCGATGTTGTATACGACCCCAAGTTTATTTTTCACACAAAGCACCACGATGACAGGGTAAGAACATTCTGTACCAACCCGGGTGGCAGGGTAAGGATTGAAAATTACGGTAATTTCAAGCTGGTCAACGGTGATGCTCTTTTCGATCGCAAGACAGAAAATACAAATTTTGCACTGATAAACACGGTTTTTCTGACACAACCCTTTTCTGACACCACTGAATTTGGCCGGATGATTGCCAGACAATTTTTCCTGCTGGGTGGCGGCAGGCCGATTGTTCAGAGAATTGGAGACTTCAGGGAGGGAAAAAGGAGTTCTCAATCAACATTTAACAGCAAAACTCGTCACTTCGACCGCTGCAGGGCTACCTATAATGCAGTACCGGGAGACATTACGCTCGGCCTGCCTGCGCGTATCGTAGATAATCTGTGGGAATCTCTGAAAACTCTTGACAAGATTGTGCCCGGTATTCTTCACCCTTCAACCTTGTTGTATGCACCGGAGATCAAATTTTTTGATACCCATTTCTCAACTGACCGACATCTCGAAACAAATATTGAAGGTATCTTTGTGGCCGGCGATGGTACAGGGAAAAGTCGTGGAATTGTGGGAGCGGCTGTCTCAGGAATAATCGCTGCAGAGGGAATTGGAAAAAAATATTTCTGCAAAAAATAAGATATAAAGAGGGGGTTCTTTATGAATAGGGGGTCATCTACGCTTGACTTTTTCTACTGCTTTATGCATGAATCCCCAATGGCTGAACATCAAAATTGAATGGCAAAAGTTGATAAGAGAAAGAATGAAAAACAAAAAAAGTAACCTCTGCTAACTTTGATGGCCTCGTAAAAAGTCTCCAGGGCCGTCACTCCCGCGAACGCGGGAGTCCAGAAGCGGCTGATTTCCCTGGATTCCCGCGTTCGCGGGAATGACAATAACTGGTGCTTTCTGACTTTTTACGAGTTGATCAAGGTTGAAAGGCTGAAAGATTGAGTATTAAACTACAGAAGATGCGAAAGTTTTCTGGAAGATATTGTCTCTTTCGTCAGGGTTTAACTTGAAAAGTGAGACCTTTTCTTGTAAAGGTTAGTGCTACATAAAACTTAAATCAACAAGTGTCCATCCAGAAATGAGATAGTTTTCGCAAGGTCAAGAAAGATGAGGATTTTAACCACAGGAATACATTGGAGTATTTCGAGGATTAATCGCGCCGTTGGCGGGATTGAGTCTGACGTCGCGCCGATGGCGGGACGGAAAATAGCCATTTCTGGGTCGACACTAACAAGGAGGAATATGTGATGGAGACAATCAAGATAATGCCCTGTCTTGATATGAAAGAGGGACGGGTAGTGAAGGGTGTACATTTCGTGGATCTAAAGGACGCGGGCGATCCGGTGGAGAATGCGGAGTTTTATCAGAAGGAGGGGGCTGACGAACTCGCTATGTTGGACATTGCTGCAACATTAGAGAATCGGAAGACAAGATTAGAGTGGGTCAAGAATGTTTCCTCGGTTATAGATATCCCTTTGACTGTGGGAGGAGGTATTTCCAGCTTGGACGATATTGAGTCCGTTTTTGAGGCCGGCGCCAGCAAGATTTCCATGAACAGCGCTGCAGTGAGGACCCCTGAGTTGATCGCTGATGCAGCGGCAAAATTTGGAAAGGACAGAATTACCGTTGCAGTTGATGCTAAGAGAAACAAGGCGATGTCTTCAGGATTTGAACTGGTTGTTTCGGGCGGAACCCTGCCTGTGGAGAAAGACGCAATAGAATGGGCAAAGAAATGTCAGGAATTAGGTGCAGGCGTGATCCTCCCTACCAGTATGGACGGTGATGGCACACTGGCCGGGTATGACCTGGAATTTACAAAGGCGATTTCTGACGCTGTTGACCTCCCTGTTGTCGCTTCAGGGGGTGCCGGGACCTTAGAGCATTTTTATGAGGCGGTAGTCTCGGGTGGCGCTCAAATTGTTTTGGCGGCTTCAGTTTTTCATTTCCGTACGCTCAGGATCAGGGAGGTGAAAGAATATCTGAGGGATAAAGGCTTGGAGGTGAATCTGTAAGCGGACTGACGATTTCACAGGGAAATAGTGATAAAGCCGCAAAAAGGCGCAAAATTCACAAAAAATGAAATTTAAACGTAGTAATATCAGGAAGTTATAAGCAAGAAGGGCCTGGAATTGGTTGGGCTCGCGCTTCTGTGCTCAGTTACGGAATAGGCCAGAATGTGTCCCTGTGCGCTCGAATATAATGCGGTCGATTTCTGTTTTATAGATCAGGAGCCAATCGGATTCAATATGGCATTCCCTTCTTCCCTGCCAGTTGCCGATCAACTTGTGGTCCCTATGGATAGGATCCAATGTTTCTTCTGAGAGGAGACAATGAATGATGATTTTAAGCTTATCGCGATTCTTCCCTCTCCGCTTCATCCGCTTAATATCTCTCTCAAATTGCCGCGTATAAACTGGATTGAGCATTAGATGCCCAGTTTTTTGAACATATCGTCAGCATCCTCGCACACGACCAAGTTCCGGCCTGAATCGGTATCTGCCAACGTCCGACGCGTGGTTTTATTGGGGATGGCAACGTCAAAGGGTAGGCCGTTTCGAAGCTCGACCTGCTTATAAAAAAGCGTGAGTGCTTGGGTTGTGGTCAATCCGAGTTTTCGGAATACGTACTCAGCTTTGTCCTTTAGGTCGGGCTCCATTCGAGCACGTATGGTTGAAGACTTTTTCATTGTTCACCTCCATTAGTATAAAAAATGTAGCACGATTGGGGTACAATGTCAAGGAAATATTGTTGTCTTCTAATCAGCCCAACGATCTGATAACCTGCCGGAAAAATGCTGGGCACAAACCAACAAACAATTCTGAATTTGAAGCGGAGCAATAAACTCCAAAAAATTGACGAGTTTTTGCTGCCAGGTTAATTAGATGGTTGGGCCACTTCGTTTGGCATAGGAACTGCTTCGGCATGTAATTTCATACCCGAAAAAGTCTAAGGGGTCACCCAGAGGTCAATACGAAAAAGTCAGCATATTTGTGGCAGGTCAAAAACTATCATTTTGTAAGCTTGAAGCCATGATTCAACAATATTTTGTTGAAATTCCAGTCAACAACAGATAGAAGATGCCATGGTTGAATTCGAGGCCCGGCCACAGTATACACCAACCTGCATTTGGGTCGGAAGAATACAGAAGGAGGAAGATATGATCAGGCTGAAGGACAAATTGTCACATCTTAGTTACACACAGGCCTGCAAGTTTTTGGGACCCAAAGGAGCAAAGCTCATCAGGGAAGGCGGGAGATATGAAATCGATCTCACAGAGCAGGTAAAACTCACCGGGGACCTTTTCCGGCTCCACTTGGGCCGGTCCGTCGTTACTATGAGAATGGACTCTTTAAAGCGCCAACGGCTCCACTATGAGTGCAGTATATGTGAGACCGCCTGCAGACACTTGGGAGCTGCTTTTTCCCTGATATTGGAAGAAAAATTGGCCCTGGGCCTCGCGGCCCCGCCCCCGGAGAAGACCCCCGTTGAAGGCCTCAGCGATGAAGACCTTGTGAAGCAAGCGATCGAAGAAAGAGCAGAACGCGCGCAAACCGAAAAAATGCGATTGAAGTCTTTTGATGCAAACCGATTATGGACCGATTATGCCGTTACCAACAGGTCTTCCGGCAAGACCTATCGCGTGGCCCTGCGGGGATGGGAAAGGGGGGAGTCGTTCTGCACATGCCCTGATTTCAGGAAAAATACCTTGGGCACCTGCAAGCACATCCTGCATGTCACGGAGAAGATGAAGACCCGCTTCAAAAAATCCATCCGGGAGACTCCCTTTACGATCGAAGAGATCTCTGTTTACGTCCGTTACGGCGAAGCGTTTGAGTTACGCCTCCTGATCCCGGAAAAGCTTGACAAAAAGGCCATGGCCATACTCAAGCCTCTGAAGGGCAGAGATGTCAAGGATGTCAAGGATCTTTTGGAGCGTATCCGATCAGTTGAAAGACTTGGCCAGGAAGTAAGCGTCTATCCTGATGCCGAAGAATACATCAACATGCTCCTTTACAGGGATCGAGTAGCAGGCAAAATGGGAGAGATACGCAGGGACCCTGAACACCATCCTCTCAGAAAAACACTCCTGAAGACCGAATTGCTTCCTTATCAGCTTGATGGAGTAGCGTTTGCAGTGGGAACAGGGAGGGCCATCATCGCAGACGACATGGGATTGGGAAAGACAATCCAGGGAATCGGGGTCGCTGAATTATTGGCCCAGGATGCGGATGTCTCAAAGGTCCTGATCATCTGCCCTGCCTCTTTAAAATCCCAGTGGCGCTTTGAAATAAACAGGTTCAGCGACCGCAGTTGCCAGCTTGTATTAGGGAAAGCCCATGAGAGGGCCGAGCAGTATGACGGACCCGCCTTCTTCACTGTCTGTAACTATGAACAGGTTCTCAGAGATATATTGTCCATCGAAAGGGTAAAGTGGGATCTTATTATCTTGGATGAAGGACAGAGGATCAAAAACTGGGCGGCCAAGACCAGCAGAATGGTTAAGGCGCTCAAGTCTACCTTCGCCCTGGTCCTTACGGGAACGCCTATCGAGAACCGGTTGGACGACCTCTTTTCAATTATCGAGTTTATTGATGACCGCCGCCTTGGGCCGGCCTTCCGCTTTTTCAACAGATACAGGGTCACCAATGAAAAGGGAAGACTGCTCGGATACAAAAATCTCGATGACCTCAGGGAAAACCTGAAACCTGTCCTCCTCCGCCGCACAAGGAATAAAGTGATAAAAGATCTTCCTCCCCGAACCACAGAGGTCAGGCGGATCCCTCCCACTGATGAACAGCTCGACCTTCACAACGGTCATAAAAGGATTGTCAGCACAATTATCTCAAAAAAGTACATCTCCGAAATGGACCTCCTCCGGCTCCAGAAGGCCCTGCTCATGTGCAGAATGGCCGCCAACAGCACGTTTTTGGTGGACAAGAACCCGCCCGGTTATTCCAGCAAATTAGATGAATTAGATGTACTCTTAGATCAGTTGATGGGAGAAGAGGACCGCAAAATTGTCCTCTTTTCAGAATGGACTACCATGTTGAACCTGATCCAGCCGTTATTGGAAAAACGGAATCTCAGCTATGTCAGATTAGATGGTTCGGTTCCTCAGAAAAAGCGTCAGGGGTTGATTCACCAGTTCCGGAGAGATCCGGAGTGCAGGCTCTTTATCACGACCAATGCAGGGTCAACAGGACTCAATCTCCAGGCCGCAAACACCGTTATCAACGTGGACCTGCCATGGAATCCGGCAGTCCTTGAGCAACGGATCGGGCGTGCCCACAGGATGGGACAGAAACGGCCTGTTCAGATATTTCTCCTGGTCACAGAAGATACCTTAGAAGAAAGCCTCCTTGCGACGCTTTCCGCAAAACAGGCATTGTTTTTGGCGGCTCTTGACCCGGATTCAAAGGCAACTATCGTAGACCTTCAAACCGGTGTGGAAGAGCTGAAGAACCGTTTAGAGATCCTCTTGGGCGAAAAACCGGATGCAGCGATTGATGAAAGCCTCAAAGAAGATGTGGAAAAAGAGGCCGAAGCCCTTGTGCGGCGCGAAAAGATTGCTGCGGTCGGGGGACAGTTATTAGGGGCTGCCTTCTCATTCATCGGCGAGATATTTTCCGGAAAGGAGGAGACGGAACAGACCGTTCAGATGGCCGAGGCCTTCAAGAGCAGGCTTTCCGAGTGCTTAGAGAAAGGGGATGACGGCCAACTTAAGATGACCATAACCCTTCCGGACGAATCTGCTCTCGACGGCTTGGCAAAATCTTTGGCACAGATGCTGAACACCGGCTGATAATCGATGATGCCGGTCTGCCCAAATTTATGCTTGACAGGATTCTCCTGAGATAGTATTTTTCCTCGTCTTTAAATACCTTGAGACCTTTGAAAAATGTTCAATTTCGTTCAAAATCAAGGCGCGTGAGGCTTTTAACCGCAGGAATATATTAATTATTTCGAGGATTAAAATCCGAACGCAACACAGAGATTGGGCGAAAGGGGGCGTTTTTCAAAGGTCTCACCTTAAGAAACAAGGAGATATAAATATGGGTTCCAACAGCAAACAGACCAAGGCGATCCGTAAGGTAAAAGCAAAACCCAATAAGAAAAACCTCAAGAAGAACTTAGAGCGCGTTCAAAAAAATGCCGCTATCCTGCGAGAATTGGCGTCCGAATCAAATGCCTGATCCTTCCTGATATACCAAAAGGTTATAGGCTGAAGCCTGAAGCCTGTTAGTTTTTGCGCAAAACTCAATTGGTCACAGCCTAAACACCTACAGGATACCTAAAAGCCTACAGCCTATCTACCTACAGTACAGCCTAAACACCTACGCGGATTTTACACGTTATGTCTTTTATGTTTTTGGACGCATCGAAAGCTTGGGATGACAACCATCGAGATTGTGGAAGAAGGTTAAACATAAGCCAGTCAGCAGTGAGTCGTTCATTCATGACAGGTCAAAAAATTGAAAGAGAGAATCAGTTTGAGCTAATTGGCTAAAACGCATGAAATCATAGACGTCCCTATGCGCCCCCTACTACATTTTATCCCCCTACTTCTATCAATATTATTGCTGGAAATACCTTGACTTTTGACATTTCGACGCGTACGATTGTCCGACGTTAAAGGATTCTAAAGAGGAGGGAGAATGATAAGCAGAGATTGTCTAAGCTATTTAAAAGAATGGTGTTACAGAAGTAAACGTAAGCCCATGCTAATCCGTGGCGCCCGTCAAGTCGGTAAAACCACCCTGGTTCGTATGTTTGCGGAGCAAGAGGATTTTCAGTTGGTTGAACTCAATATGGAGAAACCCTGGAGGTTCATTCCAACATTGAATGATTTGAACCCGCGCAGGACGATTGAGGCCATTGAGTTCGAACTCAATATTGATATTGAGCCCAGACGATCTATTATTTTCTTTGATGAAGTACAGTCCTGCCCGCCTGTTCTATCACTTCTCCGGTATTTCTACGAGGAGGCGCCGGAATACAGAATAATGGTGACTGGATCACTTTTGGAGTTTGTTCTATCTGAACCGAAATTTTCGATTCCGGTCGGACGTATTGAACTTTTTTATCTCGGCCCCCTGACCTTTCAAGAATTTCTGTCAGCAACAGGAGAAGATAAAGCAGTAGCCAAATTAGAGAGTTACAGACTTGGCGACATGATCCAGGAACCGATTCATGAAAAACTCAACCATCTGGTAAGAATATTCAATGTTGTAGGCGGGATGCCTGAGACAGTAAGTCGTTTCGCGCGGAACCGCGGATTTAAAGAAGTCGAAAGGGTCAAATCGGAGATTATCGAGACATTTCGCCTGGATTTTAATAAATATCAAGGCAAGTCAAATCCGCAACTCCTCACGATGGTTTTTGATTCTATGCCTCGGTTGATGGGGAAAAAACTTATTTACTCTCACATAACTCCGAACTACCGGTCCAATGACCTGGCAAAAGCGGTTGAGCAATTGTGCCTGGCCCGGATCATCACAAAGATTTTTCATAGCCACGCCAACGGAATACCGCTGGTAGCGGAGAAGAACGAGCGATTTTTCAAGATGATGCTTCTTGATGTCGGGCTATTGCTTACACAGTTAAATCTCATCCCAACTGAAATCGAACAGGTCGGAGAGTTGAATCTCGTGAATAACGGCGTTCTGGCGGAGCAATTCATCGGCCAGCATCTTTATCAGGCGCAGCCGCATTACAGGGCACCTGAGCTCTTCTACTGGGCTCGCGAGAGAAGATCTTCATCGGCTGAGGTGGACTATGTGATTACAGATGATTTGAATAATGTAGTTCCTGTTGAGATTAAGGCCGGCGGTACCGGACGTTTGCGATCTCTACATATCATGGTCCTGGAAAAATCATTGCCCCGAGCTGTCAGATTTTGTTCAGCTCAACCGACCATATTCACTGAAAGAAGAAAAACAGCAAAGGGTCCGGTGGACTTCAAGTTGATTTCTTTACCGCACTATCTCGTGCAGCAGCTTCAACGGTTACTTTCCGAAGCCTGAGTGGAAGGGGATCTTTGATTGACCTTTGTTTGCAGTGAATCAAATATTTCCCCATAACGCTTTTTGAACTTGTTGCTTCTCAACCTTCTTTTGCTCTGCTGATATTATTATTCGTCTGGTCCTTATCCAAATTTTATGTTTTTGGGCGTATCGAAAGCTTGGCATGACAACCATCGAGATTATGGAAGAAGGTTAAACATAAGCCAGTCAGGAGTGAGTCGTTCATCCATGAGAGGTCAAAAAATTGAAGGAGAGAATCAGTTTGAGCTAATTGGCTAAAACGCATGAAATCATAGACGTCCCTATGCGCTCTCCTACTCCTTCCTGACAAGAGCACTCCCACCCAGGGAGTCTTTATCCACCCTGAACGTTCATAAGTCGATCT
>Ga0208905_1001550_pt1 | contig 11531 bp, 10 predicted proteins | sample AntAceMetag02UKS_FD_184776 | JGI IMG/M metagenome (GOLD analysis project Ga0208905, IMG submission 184776) | Saline lake microbial communities from Ace Lake, Antarctica - Antarctic Ace Lake Metagenome 02UKS (SPAdes) (version 2) | ecosystem: Environmental > Aquatic > Non-marine Saline and...
CACGCTGGATTTCATCCAGAGGAGCATTCGTCTCACATCGGGGTGCTTGATGATGGGAACCTTCGGTGCCTCGGGGTTCTTGAAGTTTTCCAGTGACGAGCCCTGAATCCGCTCCTTGGCATACTGGAGTGCATGAAGGTAGGCGATTGAACCGCTTCCCACACCCTGCATTCCCGTTCCGATTCTGGCCTCGTTCATCATCTGGAACATGACCTTCATTCCCTGGCGTTCCTCACCGAGAAGCTCGGCGTAGCACTCGCCGTTGTCTCCGAAATTCATGGTTCCCGTAGGAGCACCGTGAAATCCCATTTTTTCCTCGATTTTCGCGACTTCATAGTCGTTTCTCTTTCCTAACGTACCGTCGTCATTCACGATGTATTTTGGTACGATGAATATCGATATCCCCTTTGTCCCGGCAGGATCACCCTCGATACGGGCGAGGACAGGATGGATGATGTTTTCCGTCAGGTCCTGATCAAGTCCCGTAATAAATGACTTCGTTCCCTGAATCAGGAAGGTGCCGTCGGGCTGTCTTGTGGCCTTCGTACTCAGATTTCCCACATCGGTTCCGGCATTTGGTTCGGTGAGACACATTGTCCCTCCCCATTCTCCGGATATCATTTTTGGCAGATACTTCTCTTTCAGCTCCTCGGACCCGTAGATTTCAATGAGATGTGACGCTCCTTCTCCGAGAAAACCCTGGACGAGAAATCCAAGATTATGAATAAACCACTCCTTCGATGCCGTTGCCATTACATAGGGGAGCCCCTGTCCACCAACTTCCGGCGATTTACTCATTGCACCCCATCCACCCTCACAATAGAGCCTGTAGAGGCGGTGAAATGCCTTCGGTACGGTAATCTTACCGTCTTCGAGTGTGCAGCCTTCGTGATCAGACTCGACAAGAACGGGGAATATTTCCTCGACGGCGAACTTCTGAGCCTCCGTAAGAATCATGTCGAATACGTCTTTTGAAAAATCCTCATAGAGCGGATTTTCACAGAGCTTCTCTATTTCCAGCATTTCGTAGAGTATAAATTCTTGATCCCTTTCATCGATAATCAGATTTGCCATTGTTCTCTCCTCATTCAGAATATTTTCATACGAGTTGCCTTCTTATAATATCTCCGAGTCGAGCTTCTGTTTGACATCCTCCCTCAGTTCTTTCTTCATCACCTTTCCCACGGGGTTCCGCGGAATCGCATCGACAATCTCCAACCGCTCGGGCAGTTTGTAGACGGCAACACCCTTCTCTTTCATGAAGGCCGTAATATCTTCCAGGGTCGGATTCTCACCTTCCGTTGGAACCACATAGACACAGACCTTTTCCCCCAGGTTCTCATCGGGCATGGAAATGGCAGCCACATCGGTTATTCCGGGATGTCCAAGGAGCATGTTCTCCACCTCCTGGGCACTGATATTAAAACCGCCCCTGATGATGATATCCTTAGTCCTGTCGAAGAATCCCACGCAGTCCCCCTCCTTTATCTGAAAGAGGTCACCGGTATTGAAGTATCCCTTGCTGTCGAAGGCCTTTTCTGTAATATCAGGCCGTTTAAAATAACAGGGAATGACATTGGGTCCGCGATACCACAGCTCCCCCACACTACCGACTTCGGTCAGCTCTTTCCCCGTAGACGGCTCTATTACCTTGGATTGAACAAACTGTGCGGACAAAGCGCTCCATTTTACACCCGGTTTCCCGTACTGGGGGAAATTATCCACACGCCTTTCCATATCGGGAACATCAAAACGTCCCGAGACAAAACCGGTCCCCTCGTTCTGCCCCCAGATGTTCCCGAACTCTATTCCCCAGCGTCTTTTCAGCTCCTGTACCGACCAGAGTGACGGAGGGGCCGAGCCGAGGGTAATTGCCCGCATCTTGCTGAGATCAAAAGCATCAACCTTGGGGTGTTTCAGGAGGGCATTGATAACGGCTGGTACAAGGAGAGTATAATTTATCTCTTCCATGATAAGTTGCATCACAAACGTGGCCCCGTCAAAGGGATGATGCAGGACAAGTTTTCCGCCGACAATAAGCCATGGAAAGTATACCGTCCCGATAGACGCCATATTGACCAGCGGACCGGCAGTAATAAAATTATCGTTCTGTTCTATGCCCGCTGTATCGATCTGGGCCAGTGACTGATTGTACCAGTTATTATGACTGAGGGGACACCCTTTGGGCTGGGCCTCCGTACCCGAGGACCAGCAGAGGGTGAGCACATCATTGGCATCGATGACGATATCATCCAGTTTTCCCGTCACCTCACCTTTGCTCATATCTCTCAGCTCTTCCAGCGTAATGATATGTTTTATGGAAGGATTTTTGGACCGGGCCTTTTCGGCCATCTCCTTATGTTTGAAGCCGTGAAACTCTTCCACGGTGATGAAGGCCTTTGCCTCCGTCATTCCGGCAATATACTCGATCTCCGAAGAGCGCCACTGCATGGGCATGGGCGATATAAGCCCCCCCGCCCTGGTAATGGCAAGGTAAAGCATGGCAAGTTCCCAGCAGTTGGGGAGCTGAACCATAATGATGTCGTCTTTTTGGATACCTTTTTTGATGAGTGCTTCCGCGGTGGCATCCACCGCCCTGTCAAGTTGATTGTAGGTAAGTCTTTCAGGCTCCAGGCCCACCAGATCTTTTTTATTGAGGGGATCTACCAGACATTCTTTGTCGGGATCCTTTTTAACGTTTTCTTTGAAATAGTCGATAAATGTTTCCTTTTCCCACGCCCCCTTTTCCGTCCATTCTTTGATCATCTCATGCGATGCTAAAATCATATACAGCCCCCTTTTTAATAGTATCGGCTATCGATTTCTAATTAAACAGACCCTCCTTTTCGAACTCATCAATTTCTGCTTCGGTATACCCCAGTTCATCCAGAATCTCTCTCGTATGAGTTCCCACCGGGACACCGGCCTTTTTATATTCCTGCGGTGTTCCGGAAAACTTGATAGGATTGGCAAGCTGTTTCATCTTCCCCCCCCAGGGAAGATCAAGCTCCACCACCAGATTACGTTTCTTTGTGTGAGGATCATTCAGTGCCTCTGAAAGCGAGAGCACGGGCTCCACGCAGGCATCGAAATTCTCGAATATCGAAAGCCATTCATCCATTGTCTTTGACCGCATAATAGCCCTGACATCGCCCTTAACCTCGTCAATATTCTGAGGCGCCACACCCCCCGCTATCAAGTCAGGCCGGCCGATCGCCTGGCAGAAAGCGGCAAAGAACTGCGGCTCAAGTCCACCAAAACTCAGATATTCCCCTTCTTTGGTCTCATAAAAATCATAAAGACAGCCACCATTTAAGAGAAAATCCTCACGCCCCGGTTCCACATTATCAACAAGATGGGCACCACCGACCATGGCATTGAAGGCGATGGCACCGTCGGTCATGGAGATATCGATGTGTTGCCCCTCACCGTTCGCATCACGGCTAACGACGGCGGCAAGAATGCCGATGATCGCGTTTAACGATCCTGATGCAATATCGGCAATCTGCATCCCCATGAGAGAAGGACCCGTCTCTTTCCTGCCCGAATAGGACATAATCCCCGAGCGAGCCAGATAGTTAATATCATGGCCTGCCTTCCCTTTCAGGGGGCTGTCCTGCCCGTATCCCGTAATTGAACAGTAAATAATGGCGGGATTTCGCGTTTTCAGACTCTCATAATCGAGTCCAAATTTCGCCATCACTCCGGGGCGGAACTGTTCGACCAGTATGTCGTAGCTGGAGATAAGTTGATGAATTATACGTACCGCACGGGGATCCTTGAGATTCATGGTCATGCTGCGTTTGCCACGCTGCATGAAAGGAACGGTAAAGGAAATATCGGTATCGTTAAAAAAGGGGGGTGCAAAGGATGCCATATCAGGCCGGGACCCTGAAGTAACACGGAGCACATCTGCTCCCAGATCGGCGAGATTCATTGTGGCAAAAGGTCCCGGAAGTAGCGTTGTAAAATCGAGAATTTTCAGCCCTGTAAGCGGTCCTGACATGATAACGTCCCTCCTTTATACATAGACGGCCATTTCAGTCGTACGAAGCACCCCCCTATAAGCCCATAAACCTGGCGGCGATTTGCTTCATGATTTCATTGGTTCCCGCAAAGATACGCGTAACTCTGATATCTCTCCAGGCTCGTGCTATCGGATATTCTTCACAATATCCATACCCCCCGTGAAGCTGAACGCACTCATCGGCAACACGACACGCCATATCGGTGGTCCAGTATTTTGCCATGGAGACATCTATTACGACATTTTTACCTTCCATGTGCTCCACTATCAGCTTATCCATGAACGTTCTTCCCAGCTTAACATCAGTGGCCATCTCTACAATCTTGAACTGACTGTTCTGGAATTTGGAAATCGGTTTGCCGAAGGCGGTTCGCTCTTTACAGTAATCAATGGTAATCTGAAGCATATACTCTGCAGCGGCAACTGCACCAATGGCACACATCAGCCGTTCCTGCTGCAGTTTCTCCATCAGATGCAAAAATCCCGTACCCTTTGCGCCGAGGCGATTTGCCTTGGGAACGCGACAATCGGTAAAGTAGAGCTCGGCCGTGTCCTGACTGTGCCAGCCTATCTTTTTAATCTGCTTTCCCTTTTCAAAACCGGGGGTGCCGTCTTCGACCACATAGAGATCCAAGGCGGCATAGGGACTCTTCACTTCCGGGTCTCTCGCAGCGACCACAACAACTCCGCAGTTTATCCCATTGCTGATGAAGGTCTTCTGACCATTAATAATAACATCGTCTCCGTCCTCTATCCCCGTGGTCTTGATTGCAGCAAGGTCACTTCCCGTGTTTGGCTCGGTCATGGCTACCGCCCCGATGATATCGCCCGAAACGCAACCGGGGAGGTACTTCTTTTTTAACTCCTCGGAACCGAAGGCCGTTATATAGGGGACTACAATATCACTATGCAGCGCCGTACAGAGCCCAGAATGATTCGTCTTTGTCATCTCTTCAGCCATAATGACGGAATAGAGAAAATCCGCTCCCAAGCCGCCGTATTCCTCAGGTATGTCCATACAGAGGAAACCCTGCTCTCCCAATTTTTTCCAGGCACTCTTTGGCGTAATACCTGCCTCTTCCCATTCTTCCACATATGGAATAACTTCCTTTTCGAGGTATTTTCTCAACGAATCCCTGAAAATTCTGTGTTCTTCCGTATAGTTTATAATTTCCATCCTTTTTTCTCCTTACGCTATTTACTTGATTGCCCTTTCCCCCAGAAGGACAGCCCTTACTCATCGTCAGTTACTTTCCCTCTTCCTCATCCTGAGTGAATGCTGCAGTGAAGATATACATTACGGTTTTCTTGACCAGCTCCATATAATCCTTTTTTTTCAGCTTCAGCATATGGCGGAAAGATTTCTCTCCTGAAATAAAGCTGTGCATTGAATTCATTACCGTTAAAATTGAAGCCATTGAAAAGGGGCGATTCTCTTTATCCTCTTTCAAGCCCATGGAACGGACGATTTCTATCGTAAACTCCGGGACTCTGAAATCCATGAGCACATCATGGCGCGTCTTCGCAAAATGCCGGAACATGACCATATTGGATATTTCCGGATGCTCAAAGAGATAATCCATCATCATATCGATACCGATTGCGACACGGTCTTTGAGAGGACGCCCATGTATTACCTCTTCCACTTCCATCAACTTCTCACGCAGGTCATTGTTGATATCGATAATGACCGCCTCGTAGAGCTCTTTTTTCTCCCCCCAGTGATAATGAAGCGTCGAGATGTCGATTTCCACCTCCTTTGCAAGCATTCTCATCGTGGTACCGTGAAAGCCATATTCACCAAACACTCTGCGTGCAACGGCCAAGATTTTCCCCTTCATTGATTCCGGGTCTTTACGTGCCTTTTCTAACGTACTTTCCATCTCGTTATTCCAACTTGTGATTCCATCAATCGATGGGGTTATTAGTAAAACCACAGGGCTAAGCCTTCGTTATTTAAAAAACAGCCCTTACAAATATAACAACTCTCTACTTTCCGGTTTACAATCACTGACATACAGAAGCCCGGCCGGGTTTGTCCCCGGCCGGGCCTTTCATCATTTTACTGGAGAAGCGGTCCTAACACACCGAACATCTCGGGAAGCTGATCGAAATATTGAGGATTCTCAATACTTTTAATTTTTCCCCAGTTTTCCATCACCGCTTCCGGAGTCGGTATCGTTTTACCGTCCGAAAGTATCGCACCGGGACCCGTGACGATCGCCGACCGGCTGTAATAACCGAGTGCGGCATTGATGATCATACCGGAATCCTCACACTCTTCTGCGCACATGTAAAGAACCGCAGGGGTAATGAAGTCCGGTTTCATCTTCTCAAACAATTCCGGGGGAAGCACATCTTCCGTGAGACGCGATCCAGCAACAGGAACTATCACGTTGGTTTTGATATTATATTTTGCTCCCTCAAGTTTGAGAACGTTGGTGAGTCCTATAAGACCCGTTTTTGCGGCGGCATAATTTGTCTGTCCAAAATTACCGAAAAGGCCGGCACCGGATGTGGTCATTACTATCCTGCCAAATCCGTTTTCCCTCATATTGATAAACGCAGGCCTCGTCACACAGTAGGCACCTCTCAAATGCACGGCCATGACGCCGTCCCAGTTCTCTTCATCCATCTTGACGAAGGATTTGTCCCTGAGAATACCGGCATTGTTGATCAGTATATCCACCTTACCGTAGGCATCTATTGCCGTTTTCACGATGTTCTCGCCACCGGCAACTGTGGCCACGCTATCATAGTTGGGAACGGCTTCGCCGCCCAGGGCCTTGATCTCCTCGACAACCTTATTTGCCGCAGAATCATCAGAACCTGTTCCATCTCTCGTACCGCCCAGATCGTTCACGACAACCTTGGCACCGCGTTTTGCCAGCTCGAGTGCATGACATCTTCCCAGACCGGCGCCGGCACCAGTTACAATAGCTACTCTTCCTGTAAAATCAATTGTTGACATAAATCTACCCTCCATTCTTGTCATAAGAGATAAAAGCTGTCAGGAAAGTGGGGAGGCTCAACTCCCGAAAAACTTCCAACAAAGATTCTGATCAAAATCCCACAATCCTGACAGTGTATCCCGTGTTTATTCTACGCTTTACTCGGCAGAGCCGCTTCAAATTTACCGGTAATCTTAACATCACCGTTTTCATCCTTTGCCGCAACGTCGCAGACAATGATGTTATTGCCGTCCTCAACACGTTTATCGGTTACCGAACCCGTTACCGTAATCGTATTGCCCGGTTTTGTCATACCGGCAAATCGTACCCCAAACTTTTTCAGATCCTTCCGGTGAATCCATCCTGTAATGGCCTGCCCCACAATACCCATGATCAGCATACCATGCGCGATGACACCATCTTTCATACCGACGGCCTTAGCAAAATCGTCATCGGTATGGAGAGGATTGAAATCACCTGACGCCCCGGCATACATCACATGCTGAAGTTTCTGAAGAGGTCCCTTTACCAGTTCGGGCATCGCATCGCCCACATTGACATCTTCATAGTATATTTCTTGCGCCATAGTAATCCTCCTATTTCCTCTCAACGAGCAGTGAGCGGGCTTTTGCCACCTTTTCACCTCTCTGATTGGTGTACAACACCTCCATGGTAACCATGTCCATCTTGGAGCCGGATTTACTCGTCTTCTCCTCCATCTTGGTTACTTTTGGAGTGCCCGTGATAACATCTCCCGGATAGATCGACTGATAATACTCATATTCCTCTTCTCCGTGGAGTACCATCATAAAGTTAATCTTGAGATCGTTGATCACGGCCGGCATTTTGTCGGACCACATCATGGGCACGGTCAGAAACGTGAGGGAAGCAGGGGTATCCTCATAGCCCTCTGCAACGGCTGCATCCTTATCCAGATAAATAGGGTTAGGATCTCCTATCGCCTTCGCGAGTTCCCTTATTTTCCCCCGTTCCACTTCCCAGGTAATCGGCGAATATTCCGTACCGACCTTTGATAAATCAGCCATACGTCACCTCCTTATTGTAGAGACTGCGCTTTACGCTATGCGTCATGTTTCCCGATAATGGCTATACTGCATACATTCATGAAGGGAAATCCTCCCAGATTGTGTGTCAGACCAAATTTCGGATCCTTGAGCTGTCTGTCTTCTGCCCTGCCGTGCAGCTGCAGATACATCTCATAAAGCATGCGAAGGCCCGATGCACCGATCGGATGGCCGAAGCACTTCAGTCCTCCGTCCACCTGGCAGGGGACGCCTCCGTCAAGATCAAAAAATCCATCCATAACGTCCTTGGGTGCCTGACCCCTTTCAGATATATGCAGGTCCTCCATGGTAACCAGTTCCGTAATGGAGAAACAGTCATGTACCTCCATCATGCTTATCTCTTCTCTCGGATTTTTTATGCCTGCTTCTTCATAGGCGGCTGTACTCGCCTTCGATGTCGTCACGAAGTGGGCACCGTCCCATTCATAGGCAAGCTCTGTTCCATTGCTCAGGGAAAGCTGAAGCGCCTTCACGGTAAGAAAATCCTTTTTACCGAGAGACTTCGCAATCTCCGGGGTCGTTACTATGGCACAGGCAGAGCCGTCACTCACGCCGCAGCAGTCAAACAATCCTAGCGGATAGGCAATCTGAGGTGAATTCAGGACCTGTTCCTCGGTCACGGCCCTCCTCAGATGCGCCTTCGGGTTCAGAACACCATTCGCGTGGCTCTTCACCGATATATGCGCCATTGCCCTCTTGACCTCATTGATATCGAGACCGTATTTTGCCGCATACCCGGTAGCCAGCATCGCGAAGCCACCCGGCGCCGTCATATTTGCCATCCAGAGGTTATTCAGCATACCCATAGCGGAACTAAACTCAGGCAGACCGCCGTAGCCAATGTCCTTCAATTTCTCTACACCAATTGCCAGCGCTATATCGCAGGCACCGGACGCTACCGCATACACCGCGCCCCTGAAAGCTTCCGTACCGCTTGCGCAGTAGTTTTCCACACGGGTTACCGATATGTTGGGAAGGCGCAGTGCCATGGATGCCGGAAGCGCACTTTTTCCGATATTAACCTCATCAAAGCACGAACCAAGCCACGCAGCCTGTATTTCGTTCTTCTCGATTCCCGCATCGGCCAGACATTCCTGGAATGCTTCAACCATCAGGTCTTCCGCACCAACATTCCATCTTTCACCGAACTTGCTGCACCCCATTCCGATTATTGCGACTTTATCCTTTATTCCTGTTGCCATTACGCATCACCTCCTTCTACCTGTGGTACGGCTTTCCAAAAATACCCCGTAAATCCGCGCATTTCATCGAAATATCTCTTTCTGAATGACATTTTCGTCTTCATTCCCACCTTTACCTGATTCAGTTCACAGTCAGTGAAATCGAGCATGGTTCTTCCGCCTCCGTCATATCCTATCAAACCATACACCGCGGGCGGATCAACAGACGCCGAGAGCATATCCCCGGTAAACATCAGGATGGTAGCCTCTTTATCCGCAAACTCATATTCATCGAATTCATTTACAGCCCCGCAATCAGGATTTACACAGATCGGCATGGCCGGGTACTGAGGGGTCCCGCACTTCCTGCACTTTGCGCCCACAAAACTGAGCAACATCTTCCTATTTCTCCACAGGACAGTAAGTGATGTGTTCGGATTCGCCTCACCCCTGATTCCGAGGTCGGCTGTGACAAGGTCTCTAAACTTGGCAAACTTCTGATAACTCGCCAGCTCCACTTTGTTTGCAAGAGATCCTTTTATTCCGATCGGACCCTTGAAATCTTTAATCTTGTCGGTCACCTCAAAGGCCATGACATCGCATCCCTGACCAAAACTTGCCAGCAGAAGTTTATCGCCGGGGTTCGCCTCTTCCAGCGCCGATACGAACATCACAAAGGGATGAGAGGTACCGGTATCCCCGCATACTGCATGCATATTATTCTGCGTCTTTTCCTTGTCGATACCGAGTTTTCTCGCAATTCCTGAATGTGTGCCGCCGAAATAACAGGGATATATTACCTTGTCGAACTCCTCTATCTTCATCCCTGTCTTGTTCAGAAAGCCGGTTATCGCCTCGGGTATAATCTTTCCGTAACCTTCATCCCGCTGCCATCTCTCTTCCCAGCCATAATCGAATTCCCTGCCGGAACCTTTGTAACGATCGACAAAGTCGCAGCTAATGGAATAGCTCCCCTTGAACTCAGCTATGACATCGTCTTTCCCGAACAACAAAGCCGCTGCCCCGTCACCGTAGAACATCTCGAACATCGTGGCCATCTTAGTCCTGCGCTGATCGGATGCAACTACGAGGACACTGTCCTTCTTGCCAGCCTCGATAGACTCCAGTGCCAAGATTGCTGCCGTTGTCCCGGCCTTCATGCACGCGCTAAAGTCAGCGTTTAAAACACCCTCTTCCTTCATATTAAGCGCTGCCGCAACGATTCCTGCATTGAGCCTGTTGGCAAAGGGAAGCGTGGTGGACGCGAGATAAACACCGTCCAGAGCCTTTCTGTCTTTACCGGTCATGCAGTCATAGGACGCAGCTACCGCCATACTGACGGCGTCCTCGTCCCAGTTGGCCACCGATTTTTCCCCGCCGGCAACTGCCATAATGACGGGAAAATACCAGGCCATGTTCTGAACAATGACCATCCTGCTGAGCCTGTAGCGAGGGATATACCCCCCGTAGGATGTAATACCTACCATACTAAATCCTCCTTTCTTTTATGTTGCTTTTTTAAGTAAATAGCACCTTCATATCCTTACGCAATCCAACCCCTCCTCAATCTCGCTGGCAAGATCGAATTGCTCATTATATGCAAAATACTTTAAGTACAAGATGGCCACCTCGTCGATGGCTATTTAGACGCTATAACTAAAGATATGAAATGGAATCCCCCCCAGTTTGGAAATTACCATCTCTTGTTTCCATGCTATGATTCCATCAAACGATGGAAACATAATTACAAAAAAAATTAAAGTCAAGGAAATAATTCACCACAGATGAACTTTTCTTCAACCATGATAGAGAACGTTTATTACGGCGAATCCTGCACGCTTTTTTTATTGAGAGATTACGATGTGATACCCCTGAATTCCCTTGCCAACCCCGAAATTAGCATGTACATTTTTTTATCAGAAAATATCGGAAGAATAAATCGTAGATGAATAAACCAACATATCTGAAACTATACGGTGAAGGAAAACTCGACGAAAGAATCAAGCGTGTGCTCGAACTTATGGAGGAATGCCGCCTCTGTCCGCGCAGATGCGGTGTGAACCGGCTCACTGACGAACGGGGTTACTGCAAAACGGGGAGGAAGGCACGGATAGCAAGCTATAATGCCCACTTCGGAGAGGAGGCTCCCTTAGTGGGCGGTTCCGGTTCGGGGACCATCTTTTTCAGTTCCTGCAATCTCCTCTGCTCCTTCTGCCAGAACTATGAAATCAGCCACTTTGCCGAAGGAGTTGAGGTTGAACCTGAACAGTTGGCGGCGATAATGCTT
>Ga0208905_1001551_pt1 | contig 11529 bp, 9 predicted proteins | sample AntAceMetag02UKS_FD_184776 | JGI IMG/M metagenome (GOLD analysis project Ga0208905, IMG submission 184776) | Saline lake microbial communities from Ace Lake, Antarctica - Antarctic Ace Lake Metagenome 02UKS (SPAdes) (version 2) | ecosystem: Environmental > Aquatic > Non-marine Saline and Alkaline...
ACAGAAAATATAACACATACTCAGATCTCAATAGACGAATATATCTTAAAAGATAATATAAAAATAAATAATAAGGTATTCGAAGAAATAAGAAATATAGTTGATAAAAAATTTAAAGATAAAAAATATTTATCTTTAATGGGTTTTATTAATTATAAAGACTTTCCGGACATAAATTTAGAATGGAATCGTTATTTATTAAAATCAATAATAATTAACTACATAAAGGAGTATCGAGTAATAGAAAAAGACTCTAAAGATAAAAGATATCCACACATTATTTTAGTTAAAGATAAATCTCACATAGAAAATATTGTTGATCTAATATTATTTATTTTAAAAGAAGAATATAGAGACAGAGAAAATATGACGATCGTAAAAATTGAAAATTATCTACAGATAGAAAATATAATTCACAAATCATTGCCAAATGAATTTTATGAATCGCCATTAGTAGAAGTTGACAAGTTTGGAAGGGTTAAAATAATAGGAGAATTAGAAAAAGATGAGTTTTAAAAAATTAAACCTAAAATTGGTCTATGACAATTCCACAAATGAAATAATCAACGAATTAGTGATACCTCTTTTAAAAGAATCAAAAGAATATTATAGGGGAGTAGGTTTCTTTTCTTCCAGTTGGATTACCTTAGTTACTCAAGGCTTAGAGTGTATTGCAACAAAAAGAGGTAAAATATCTTTAATAACTTCACCTATATTAAGTGAAAAAGACTGGCAAGCAATGAAATTGGGCGAGGAAGCAAGGATTAGTGAAATACTATATTTAAGAATAAAGGAAGCGATAGATAACGAGTTTGATGCAAATACGAAAGAAGATCAGTTAAATTTATTATCATGGTTAATTGCTGATAACATTTTAGACATTAAGTTAGCTCTTTGTAATAATGAAAAAGGAATGTACCATGATAAATTAGCTATATTTAAAGATTACGAAAATAATATTGTTTGTTTACATGGCTCTTTTAACGATTCTTTACAGGCAACTTATAATGGAGAAAGTTTTTCGGTATTTAAAAGCTGGGAATTAGGGCAAGAAAAATATATACAAGAACACCTGAAAAGATTTGAAAACATGTGGAATAATAAAAATAAATTTTACAAGGTGGTAAACATTCCTGAAATATTAAAGATTGAAATACAAAAATATAAAAAAGATAAAAGGCCTTATATAATATTGAACGAAAGCAGTAAAATACATTTCCCGAATTATTTAGAAAAATTATATGATTATCAAGAAGAAGCAATTGAGTGCCTGAAAAAGAATAATTGGCAGGGCATATTAGAAATGGCAACAGGTACAGGCAAGACTATAACAAGCATTGCAGCTTCTAAGGAATATTTCGAAGATAATGGCAGGATATTTTTAATAACCGTAGTACCATTTAAACATTTAATAAACCAATGGCAGGATAATTTAACGGATTTTGGATTTGAAGCAATACTAAAATGTTATAAAAGCACAAAAAGTTGGCACAATAAATTAAATTCAAAAATAAAGGATTTTAATTCAAAAATATCTGATATCGAATGCGTAATTACAACTTATAATACGTATTCAAGTGATAATTTTTTAAATCTAACAAGCAAAATAAATGAACATGTATTTTTTATCGCAGATGAATGCCATTATTTAGGGAGCAAATATTTAAAAACAAAATTTCAAGAAGAAATTAAGGTTAGGATAGGATTATCCGCAACTCCGGATAGATGGTTTGACAAAGAGGGAACTACAGCATTAAAGAATTATTTTAAAAAAACGGTTTTTAAATATGAGTTAGAAAGGGCAATCGAGGATAATTTTTTATGTAAATATGAGTATGAACCAATATTGGTAAATTTATTAGAAAATGAATATGATGAGTACAAAGAATTAACTGGTAAAATAAACCAATTAATGGTAATGAATAAAGAGGAAGAAATTAAAAAAGGGTCTTTCCTGGAAAAAATAATATTCGAAAGATCTAAAATAGTATCAAAAGCATTTAATAAAAAAAATATTTTAATTGATTTATTAAAAAATAGAAAAAAGAAAGAAAAAATCAAACACACTTTAGTATATTGTGCTCCGGGTATGAGTAAGGAAATAACGAAAACAATTTCTGGTTTGGGAATAAAAGTTCATGAATTTGTTTATACTGTTAAAGATAAAGATAGAATAAAACTATTAAAAACATTTGATAAAGGAGAAATCCAAGTTTTAGTAGCGATAAAATGTTTGGATGAGGGAGTTGATGTTCCCAGTACAAAAACTGCTTATTTTTTAGCTAGCACATCTAATCCCAAAGAATTTATACAAAGGAGAGGAAGAATTTTAAGAAAATCAGACAATAAACATATTGCGAAGATATATGATTTTTTAGTATTGCCTGAAAAATTGAATAATTTTATTGATGATTATAGCGAGATTAATAAAAGTATTATTTTTAAAGAGATGCCCAGATTTGCAGAATTTTGCAGGGCCGCTATAAATAAATTTAGCGCAAGAAGTAAAGTTATAGATTTATTAGAACAATATAATTTAGAATATCTGATGGATAAACGTCCTTGGGAAATATATAAGGAAAAAGAGGAGAAATACGAAAATGAACAATTTAATAAATGTTAATTTACGAGAAAAACTTGATCAATTTCCTCCAGAGTTAAAAGATATTGCTTATTTTATGATTGAATTATTAAATAGTGGTAATTTTTCTGAAACTAATGTTCTTGATAAAGTTGAAAGGAAAATTGAACAGGCAGTATTGGGGGACGAAAAAGATGAGGCTTATTGAATTAGAATTGAATAATTTTAGACAATTTCAAGGAAAACAAAAAATACATTTCTTTGATAAAAGAGAAAACAGTATATCAATAATTTTAGGCATTAATGGTGAAGGGAAAACCGGTATATTAAGGGCGGTATTGTTCTGTTTGTATGGTATAAAATATTTAGCTCAGGATAAATCAGATTTTAAGAGCAGAAAAAAAGGTGAAAAAATACATTTAGTAAATTTAAATTTATTAGATAAGAATATGGGTACTCCAATTAAGGCCGAGGTTAAACTGACATTTGAACATAATAGTAATGTATATGAAATGAAAAGAACACAAACAGCAATAAAGTATGATAAGGATACTACTGAAGAAGAGGAAGTTTCAGATGTAGAAATGATTGTTACCGATGAGTCTGGAAATACTTATCCTGACAAGATTACCAGCGATATTGGAATACAGAAAGTTCTAAAAAATATTATTGATAAAAACATTAAAGATTTTTTCTTTTTTGACGGCGAACAGATTAAAAAATTGTCAACACCTGATGAAGAAAGAAGAAGAAAAGTAAAAGAAGGTATAATGGGACTTTTACAGATAGACAAAATTAATAAATCAGTTGAACTGTTAGAAAAGCTTAGGGGAAAACAGAAAGTCAGGATTAGTAAACAAACATCAGATACAAAACTGGATGCTTTGCAAGAAAAAGAAAAAAAGTTGGAAATCCAAAGAGATAACCAAAAAAACGAAATAGAAATATTGAATGAAGAAATTGCGAAATTAACAGAAGAAATAGAAAAAATTGAAAGCCAACTCTCTGAAAATAAAGAAATAAAAGAGTTATTTAAAAAGAGAAAGCAAATGAATGAAATATTAGAAGTAAAACGATCGGCATTATCAGAATTAAAATCAAATTGTAAAAAGTTTTTATCGCAATGTTCGTATAATATAATTTTAGAAGAAAGTATAATTAAAACAAAAAATATTTTAAGTCAAGACTCAATTGAGGATAAATATTTTTCAGAGATAAAACCCGATATACTGGATGATATTTTAGATGGTAGCAGAAGATGTTTCTGCGACAAGGAAATTTTAAAAGGGTCACCAGAATACGAAAAACTTAATAATTTAAGATTACGCTGTAAACGAACTAAATTATATGATTTTGTCACAATCTTTAAAGATCAAATTGGCAATATTATAGGAAAAGACAAAGAAATGCAAGAAGAATTGCTTGAACTATTAAAAAAAACAAGAAGTCTAAAAGATGAAATTAGTACGGCCAAAGAGGAAGTAGAGAAAATAAATGACTTAATAAAAGATCACAGTCAAAATGAAGAAAATTTAAAACAAAAAGAAAAAAACTTAAGATCTTTTAAAAAATCTGAATCGGAATACAACAGCAAAAAAATAGAATTTAATATTAAACTAAAAGAAATTGAAAATAATATTGCAAAGAACACAGAAGAGCAAAAAAGCATGCTCGACAAAGAAGAGAGATTAAAAAAAGATGTCAGGAAATTAGAATACATAGATTCATTAATATCTAATTTCAAAAAAGTTGTAAATTTTTATTCTAATGAAATGAGAAATAAATTATCTTTAGAAACTACAAGTATGTTAAAAAAATTAATGTCTAATGAAGATGAGAATATAATTGATGAAATAGAAATTGATGAAAATTATGAAATTAAAGCAAAAGGCTGGGATGGTACTTCTATACTTTTAGATATATCTTCGGGTCAAAATGAGCTTGTTTCATTATCTTTTATAATTACATTGGCAAAACTTGCATCAGGAAGTCAAGAAAAGATGGATTTGCTTTTATTTATGGACTCTGCATTCGGTAATATATCGGGCGAAAATAGAGATAACATGATAAAATATATTTCAAAAATTGCATCCCAGTGGATTTTATTGCTAACCGATACCGAATTTACTAAGATTGAAGAAGAAAAATTAAAAAAAACTAATAAAATAGGTTGTATATATAAGCTGAATCAAATTGAAAAAGGACGTGTAGAAATCGAAAAGATTAGTGATATATCTCAAGGGATTGCAGGGAGGTAAAGAAATGATAGATTTTTATTTAAGTGATAATTTTCCTATATGGAAAAGCAAAAAATATGAAAATATATATGACGTTTTGGTAAACAAGAAACATTTATTTAAAATGTCAGAATTGTTCACGTTATGCGCAACAATTGGATTTAAAAACGGTACAAAACTTCCTATAGTGAAGAGGGGCACTGAAATGCGAAGTGAACATTTCCGGAAAGATTGCCTACCAGTTGTTTATTCAATGATAGTTAATGATCCATGTATTGGGGGAGATATTGATAAATTTGAAGATTACGAATTTATAAAGAGTGCATTTAAAAAGATCGAAGAATACGCTGAAGGTGGTATGCAGATATTACACCAAGAAGTTTTTGAAGACAAGTGGGATGGGAGTAGTTTAGATGAAGAATATGATGAATATGAAATAGATATATTGAGATATGTCTATGATGAGCAGAATAAAGAAATTTTTTAAAATATATAAAAACTTTGTTATTTTACTAGTAGGAGTTACCTCAGGGTAAAACAGGGGACGGTTCTTTGTTTCAAAAAAAAGAACATCAAAAGTAAAGTGAGGTTAATACATTGACCGACAAAAATAAGAGTAATTTTAAACAATGGTTTTTAACTAAAAAAGAGGAGCTACTTAGTCACAATCTTGAAACAAAAAAATTTTGGGCAAATAAAGTTAAAACCGAAGAAAAAATGGAACCTGAATCAAAAAAGGAAATAAAACTTTTACCCGAAAAATGGAAAATGCTTAATGAAATAACATTACATCCTTGGCAAAAACAAGCCGTTGAAAGCTGGTTTAAAGAGAAAAGAGGGACTATCAAAGTTGTTACCGGAGCCGGGAAAACTATTCTCGCATTAGCTATAATAGAAAAACTACAAAAACAAGAGAAAGATTTACATGTAGCTATAATTGTTCCTACGGTAGTTTTGTTAAATCAATGGTATGAAGAAATTAAAGAAAAAAGCAATTTACCTGAAAATGCCATTGGATTTCTAGGTGCGGGATACGACGATAATTTTAATGACAATCAAAAGAGAATAATTATATGTGTCCTTAAATCTGCTGCAAAGAAATTACCTAATATTGTTGAGGAAAAGTTGGGTAGTAAATTATTGTTAGTTGTAGACGAGTGCCATCGTGCAGGAGCTCCAGAGATGCGTAAGGTTTTTAAGATTAAGCGAAAATATGAATTAGGTCTATCTGCAACCCCTGAAAGAGAAGATTCCGAAGAGGAAAAGAATGGTGTTGTTTTTAATGGAAGTTACAATGATAGTCTTCTTGGTCGAGAAATTGGTCCCCTTATTTACGAGATGTCTTTAAAGCAAGCTTTTGATATGGGGATTCTGCCTGGTTTTGAGCTGAGGCATTATGGCTTACATCTAACAATGAAGGAGCGATCTAAGTACGATAGTATCTCTCACAGTATAAAAGAACTTAATTCTAAACTCAAAGAACAGAGAAGAGGCGAAAATTTAGATAATGACAGTGACCTGTGGAGTTGGTGTCAAGGATTATCTAAGCAAGAAGGTCGATTAGGAGATTTAGCCCGGTTATTTGTTCGAAAAACCAGAGAGAGAAAATATCTTTTATACCATGCTAAAGCTCGTAGCGATGCAGTTGTAGATATTTTAAAAGGTGAGCTAAAGAACAATCCAAATGCTCGGGCAATTTTATTCCATGAAAGAATAGAGGAAGTAATGGATTTATATAACCGGCTTACAAAAAAAGGTATATCAGTTGTTGCTGAAAATAGCCAGCTTTCTGACATTCTAAGAGAAACAAGTATTGATCTTTTTCGTCGTGGTATAGCCAGGGTAATTGTATCTGCCAAATCTCTAATCGAGGGATTTAATGTGCCCCGTGCCGATATTGGGATTATTGTTGCCTCGAACACTTCAGTTCGCCAGAGGATTCAAACATTAGGCAGGGTGTTAAGAAAAACACAAGTGGGCGGAAAAGAAAAAAAAGCTGTAGTTTATGTTTTGTATATGGATAATACAACTGATGAGTACATTTATGAAAAAACCGATTGGAATAAGATAATTGGGGCTGAGCGTAATCGTTATTTTTTTTGGGATTTACAGAATGAGCCTAAAGAGTTAGATGGACCTCCACGGCAGCCACGTGAACCGAAACCGACCGAGAAAGATATATACAAAAATACCTTGGTGGAAGGTGAAATTTACCCGGGAGAATATGAAGGAATTGAATACAGCTGCGATTCCAGTGGCAATGTATCTGATGCAACAAAGGGACCTGCAATTAATCCACAGGGGATTCCCGAGAAAATATTTAAGATTGGAAGGGAGTATGGCCGTTTTAAAGTAACCCTTCACAAAAAATATGTTTTGTTACTAAAAAAGATCTCGGGTAACTGGCAAACCTATTATGTAACTAAATTGATAGATGATTTTAATTTTGAAAGAGTTGATAAACCTGGAGAGGCATTTTATTTTAAGCAAAAAGGTGGGCGGTATTTGATTACTAAAAAACACTCTCGCGGAGAATTATACGCTCGGATTGGTGAAAAGGCTGAAGACAAAACTAAAGGTAAAAATGCTTTGAAGATAATCGATAAAATTCATGAGATGCAAGGCAAAGGCATTAAAATAAATAAATTTTTTATTGACAAAGATGGTCAAGTAAAATATTTAGAAAAAGGTGAACTTCGTAATATTATCACAATAAAAAAGGGATTAGAATTTCCAGAAAAGTAAGGAGGTGAAATTGAAAAATATTAGTTTTTTTAGTTTTAAGGCTTGTGATATAAAGCCTTGGCATGGTAAGTATAATAGAATTCTTGGGAACACTACTACTTTTAAGATAAAATTTTCTATAGAAAAGCAGGCTTTTTGGCCTATAGTGGAATGGAATAACTTTGAAGAGATATTATTTTGTTCGGCATGTGAAGCTTCTGGAGGTATAAAAGATTTAGTGGAAGCGGTAAACAGGGCTAAAACAAGGATATCGAGAATACCGGGAGGGGCTTTTGTAATTAATGAATTTGGGCAGGTTATTGTACCATCGAGTCGGGGTGATGGAAAAAGATTGTTGGTTGGCGAAGTAGATGGTGTATTACTTTTTAAAAATCCTTCTGATGGGAGCATTATTGATCTATCAGATGATACCAGATTGCAAAATGGTGATCTTTGGGAAAAACCTTATATAGGAGTAAAGTACAACTTGAATAGAGGTAGTAATATTTACTATTACCGTTACTGTTCAGAGCAAAATAAAAGTGAGTATCTCCCGAAACAAGATGACGAGCTAATTAAAAAACTACGCAAGATCCGTCGTTCTGGAGCTGTTAGATTTATTGTGAATCAGAATGGGCTTGTTTTAACAAAAATACCCGAAGGAGAATATTGTAGAGATGAAGATAAATGGGTCCCTGTCTATGTAGGCAGAATTAATTACAATTTATGGTTTAAAAAGGAGGAATGAATTGTGAGTAATAAGAAATATGTTCAGTTTATTGGAAATTGTCCGAGCAATGTTAACAGAGATGCTAAGTATACGGTGAGATTTGAAAAAGGTGAGTATGTGGTCGGTATCTATTATCTATCTGATGACGGAGAGCTATGGTATCCGTCTAATGCTAACCATCCGGATTTAGTTGAGATGGTTAATGATGTAAAAACCCATTTTAGCGGTAGTCCCGGTGGAGCATTCTATATTAATGAGTACAAACAAGTACTGGTACCGGTAAAGGGTGAAGAGAAAGATTATTATCTTGCCGGGGAATATGACCAGCCATTAGAATTTGAATTTGAAGGTAAAATATTATCTGGTAACGCCAAAGACCTGGAGGGTAAATCGATAAACCCTGGTGATATATGGGTAGGTCCGCACCCGGGTATATCTTATGTACTTAAAGCCGGTGCTAGAGATATTAGCTACAAGTATTGGATTCGCCCTAGAGTCGAAAAAGAAGTTCGTTTGACTGATTGTATTGATATAAAAGAAGCGGAAAAAGTTGCTTTAGAAATAGCTAGGTTTAAAGGTACTGATGGCGGCAGATTTTACATTAATGAATTTTGTCAGATATTTACACCGAAAACCGGTGATAGGGGCTTAAATTATATATATATTGGGAAAATTACTGATTTACGGTATTGGTTTCCCAAGCCTAATACTAAATAAGGAAGAATAAAGGAGTAGGTCTTGAAAATAGAGGGGCCAGGTCTTGAAATATAACAATTTACTCAACCAATAGGTTTCATTATTTGATAAATATTATAAAAAAATTTTTCAATTATATAAAGAGTACGGAACATTTAAAATAGTCGCAAATAAAGTATGTTTAACCAGTGAAAGGGTTCGACAAATACTAGAAAGAGGGAATGAGGATGGGCTATTTGAATATCCAACATAAAACAATATAGATTCGAGATCAGGCCTCACAAGTTCACAAGATACGCAGGAAGGATTGTGGTTATCGAAAATCTTAGATAAAAATTTATAAGTACAAAGATTGTCCTAGCTGTAGAAAGAGATCATTATGTACCAGACAGAAGTATTGTGCCATTTGCCTGGAAGACCGGAGAGAATTATTTCTACGGATGCACAAAAAGTGCTATTCGGCTTTGCCGGCAGCTGATGGGTAAATCGTTAGCCTGCATAATGCAAGATATAAAAGTATAGAAAAATTTTTACAGTATTTAATAGTAAACAGTGAACTAATAATAATTCCATGATATTAAGTAGTTGAGAAAAGCAACGTTTGTTTTTTCATTAGTACACTTAATCTTATGTTAGGGGGAAGGAAATAAATGCAAGATTTTTCGCTGATAACTAAAGAAGGTCATCTATTCGTCAATATTGATGGATATGAATGGTTGCTGGATACAGGTGCGCCAACTAGTTTTGGCACAAGCCAAATTGGAATCGAGCGACAGGACTTTTTGATTCCAACTAATTACATGGGATTGACGGCAGCACAATTATCCGAATTTGTGAATCACCCCACTGCGGGAATTATTGGTGCGGATGTTCTTAATAAATTCGATATTCTCATTGATATGAAGAATTTGAGAGTGTTTTTTTCAGCGGAACATATCGCTCTCAATGGGAAAGTTTTGAAAATCAATGATTTCATGGGAATTCCGATTATTCAAGCAAATATTAGTGGTGTTGATAGACGAATGTTTTTCGACACTGGCGCTCAAATATCATATTTCCAAGATGGGTCTCTTGACACTTATCCTCCGGCAGGTGCTTTTACTGATTTTTATCCTGGTACTGGACAGTTCCAGACGGAAACGTATTGGGTTAACGCCACGCTTGGGAAAATGCAGTACGAGCTTCGCTGCGGCTCTCTTCCTAAATTACTTGGCATGACGCTGATGATGGCAGGGACTGAAGGGATTATAGGAAATGAGATATTACAAGATCGAGTAGCTGGTTATTTCCCGCGCCGCCAGGAACTGGTTCTTGTATAACAAAGCCGCACCTATCATTAATTATAGGGACACATGTACTAGCTCAGTAATTCTGTAATTTTTAACGGACAGCCTTATGGAGTCTTAGGGGTTTATTAAACAGATGATTGAAACTTTCATAGAATGGAAAAAAGTAATAAAGGGGTCTGGTCTCAACATTTGACATAAAGAGAAAAATAATGAATTTATACGGAGCCCATTATGATTGAAGAAGAAAGGAAGAAAAAATCAAGAATACAATGTACAGTTTTACCAAAAAGGTCACATTTAAAAGCGAATGAACCTACAAAAAAGAGGAAATCAAAGGAAAAATATGATGTTGAATACTTAAAATCAGCCCATAAACATTCTATTTATAATCAGAAAGAAATCATGGAAAGTGATGTTTGTGGTTGTTTTAGCTGCAAACAAATATTTCAACCAAAAGAAATTTTTAACTGGTGTGATAAAGATAATCCTAAAGGTGCCACTGCTATGTGTCCTTATTGTTATGTGGATTCCGTTATTGGATCCGAATCTGGATATCCGGTTGATGAACAGGAATTTCTTGAAGAAATGAATAAATATTGGTTTAGTTAATCGAAGAAGAAAATTCAGAGATATTTGGAGTCCTTAGAGATAAAGCAAGTGTATATAAAAAAAATTGATTATTTACCTTAATTGTGCTATCATTATAAAAATAGAATATTGAACTCTTATCAAGAGTGGTGGAGGGAAAGGACCCTGTGAAGCCCGGCAACCTGTAATGTCATGTAAAAGGACATTACGTTGGTGCTAAATTCCGCGGAATGAAAATTCAATTCCGAGAGATGAGACACGTAAATTACCTCTTCGGTTTTGAAGAGGTTTTTTTATTTTAGGGTTAAAAATATAAAAAAATAAAGGAGGAAATAATATGAATAACAGATACTTATTTACTTCAGAATCAGTTACCGAGGGACATCCCGACAAAATTGCCGACCAGATAACCGATGCAATTTTAGATTCAGTTTTAGAAAAAGATCCAAAGGGGAGAGTAGGAATAGAGGTTTTGGTGAGTGCGGAAAACATCACCGTTGCCGGGCAGATAGAATCATCCTATCATCCCGATATTCCCAAAATAGTGCGCCAGACCATTGAAGATATTGGATATACTAAAAACTGTTACGGCCTTAATCCCGATTGCACAATTTCAGTCTTTGTTAACGGACAGGCAAAAGACATTTCAAGAGGAATTGATAAATCACAAGAGGCGAGGGCAGG
>Ga0208905_1001552_pt1 | contig 11526 bp, 10 predicted proteins | sample AntAceMetag02UKS_FD_184776 | JGI IMG/M metagenome (GOLD analysis project Ga0208905, IMG submission 184776) | Saline lake microbial communities from Ace Lake, Antarctica - Antarctic Ace Lake Metagenome 02UKS (SPAdes) (version 2) | ecosystem: Environmental > Aquatic > Non-marine Saline and...
GAACTACTCTGAGGAGTTAAGCCAATGTGTCCCATTACCGGAATACCAGCTTTGACTATAGAAGCTACTGTATCAGCCATTCTTTTTCCGCCTTCCAATTTTATACAATCCACTCCGGCTTCTTTCATAAATCTGCCAGCATTTTCAATAGCTTTTTCTTTACTTACTTCATAAGAAAGAAAAGGCATATCCCCAACAATAAAAGTATTTGGTGCTCCTTTTACTACTGCGGTAGCTAAAGTAACCAAGGTATCCATACTAATAGGAACGGTACTTTGGTAGCCTAACATTACCATAGCTGCAGAATCTCCTACTAAGATCATTTCAATATCGGTCTTGTCTACTTGAGTCGCTAAGGCATAATCATAGGCAGTAACCATGGTAAATTTTTTACCTTCTTGTTTCATTTTAAAAAATTCTGGAATTGTAGTTTTCTTTTTTGTTTGCTCCATTTTAATCTCCTCCTTAAATTTGTTTTTTATAGGCCTCTTCTATGGCCTTTATTAGATCAGTTATCACCTGATTAACGGGAGTAGATATATTTAATCTCTCCCCCTCTCGGACAATAGCACCATTGATAAAATCGATCTCAGTCTTCCTCTTTTTTAAGACATCCTGTAACATAGAATTAATATTAGTAATAGTCTTCTCACAAATTAAAGCAACTTCCTTAACCATATCTTGATGGACAAGTTTTATCCCTTTTCTTTTAGCTACCTCCAAGGCCTCTTCAACTAATTCTCTCTGAAGTCTTAGGCTATACTTTCCTTGGATAAGTTCACCATTTTTTACTCTAATCAGCACTCCCAGGGCATTGATACCTACATTTATTAAAAGTTTACTCCAGACCAAACCTAAGACATTGTTGGAGGTATCAGTTTTAATACCTGCTTGGGTAAGTGTATGGGCAATCTTTTCAGTTCGAGCAATAGTTTGACCATTTAATTCTCCAATTATAGTAGGGCCTATCCCAGCATGACGAACCCTCCCTGGTCCTAACATAGTAGCTCCATAAGAAGTAGTCCCTGCTATTACTTTCTCCGAGCCAAAGATATCGCTTAATATCTCAAAGTTCCCCAAACCGTTTTGAAGAGTTAATATTGAAGTATTTTCTCCTACTAATAGAGATATATTTTTAGCCGCACTTTCAGTATGATAGGATTTTACAAAGATAATAATTAAATCAAAAGTAACGCCAATCTCTTTTGGTTCAGTTACTGCTTTTGCTTTAATAAATCTGTCTCCGCTTAATCCTTCTATCCATAATCCATTTTTATTTATTGTTTCTACATGCTCTTTCCAGATATCTAAAAGATATACCTCGTTTCCTGATTCAGAAAGTAACCCCCCAAATAAAGAACCCATAGCTCCCGCACCTACTATAGTAATTTTCATGGCAATTTTTCACCTTCTTTCTTTATTTTAAGACTTAACTTTTTTAAATATAGTGCTAATACATATCATCTATATTTCTATCTCCCTATTAATCTTTATATTTTTAATAAATCTTTATCATTCTCCAAGTACTAACAATTCTATTATAATTTAAAAAAACCCTTATAACAGACAAGTCCATAAAGAGATTCTGTACTCTTTATCGCCTTTACTATCGCCCGAGCCATAACTTCTGCTGCAATAGCCCCTACTACATTTGCTCCTCCTTCTACTTCACCGGTGGCCATACAAAAGATAGTGTCTCCATCAAACATAGTATGAGCAGGACTAATTGTTCTTGCATAACCGTCCTGAGCCATCATCGCTACTTTGGTTGCTCCTGATTTGGTCAGTTTTGCATTAGTAGCTATAACTCCTATAGTAGTATTTTTTGAAAAACTACTTTTTGTTCTTTGGGGAAAATTCCTTAAGAAAGACATGGTATTAGCAAATTCTTTTTTATTTTCACTTAAAACTCCGGCAATAATTTTCCCACTTTCCAGATCAATCACATCTCCCAGACAATTTACTGCGACTATTGCGCCTATAATCAATTCCTGAGATTTAAAACTGGCAGTACCTAAGCCACTCTTCATACAACGAAGTCCACCAAATATCTTCCCTACTGTCGCCCCGGTCCCGGCTCCAACATTCCCCTGTCTGACTTCCGTATCTGAAGCCTTGAGACAAGCTTCGTATCCCATTTTGGCATCAGGTCTCACCCGATAATCACCTACATCAAGGTCAAAGAGCACTGCCCCGGGAACGATAGGAACTTTAGTTAAAATCACATCTAATCCTATTCCTTTTTCTTCCAAATATTTCATTACCCCTGATGCTCCATCCAGCCCGAAGGCGCTGCCTCCGCTTAGATAAATAGCATGGGCTTTATCTACCAGATTAACCGGATTAAGAAGGTCTGTCTCTCGAGTTCCCGGAGCTCCTCCCCGCACATCAACTCCAGCCACTGCACCTTTTTCACAAATAACTACAGTACACCCGGTCCCGGCTTTTAAATCCTGACTGTGCCCCACTTTTATTCCCGGCACATCTATAATGGCATCTTTTAAAACTTTAGAACTTTCTTCATTTTCCATCCTTTTGGACTCCCTATTTTTAATAAGTACTTTATTCTAAAGCCTATCTAATCTACTTCAAATTATAACCTATATTATTATTCGATAAAGTAATCAAAAAACATACTTTTTTTAAACAAGTTGATAATTTCACCTAAATATTTAGTCTATTCTAAATCATATTCTGTTCTTAGCGAAAATAAGTTAGGTATTCCTTCTTCTTAATTATCAAATCACTATTTATATCTCTTTAGAAAATATTTCACTGCTTCTTGATACTGAAACATTAGTATGTACTACTTCTCGATCTGCAATCTTTAATGCCTTATCTAAAACTTCTATACCTTCATCTACCTGCTCTTCAGTAATAATTAGCGGTGGTGCAATAGTAAGGGTATCATACCAATGAGCTACGTATAGACCAAATTTCATGGCCTCATTTGCTATCTTGTCTGTCATAAGAATCTTATGAAATTTATCAGCTTTGGTATCAAACGGTTCTTTTGTCTTTCTATTTTTCACTATTTCAAGAGCCCAAAAATGCCCAATCCCTCTAACATCTCCGATACACTCATGGCTATCCCCTAATTCATATAATCTTTTTTCTAAATACTTACTAACTTTTCGAGGAAGTCCACTTATCATAAGCTTTTTGTATTCTGATATTGCTGCAGGGATAGCTGATAAGACGAGAGGATGGAATGCATATGTATGCCCATGACACATAGTTTCTTTCTCAAAATAATCGGCGATTTTCCTTGTTGTTACCGTGATTCCAGCAGGAGCATAGGCAGCTGTACATCCCTTTGCTGTAGTCAGTATATCAGGCTTAACTTTCCAATTTTGCATTGCCCATATTGGACCTGTGCGATACCAACCACTCATCACTTCATCTGCAACAAGCAATACGTTATTTTCATCGCAAATCTTTCTTAGTTGAGGAAGATACTCTGGTGGTGGAACTATTCTACCGTTTGTTCCTACTACAGGCTCAATAAACACCGCAGCCACATTTCCTTCCTCTTTAATCATATAATCTACATATTTGGCGCATTGTATATTACAATCTGGATATTTTAATCCAAATGGACATCTATAACAATAAGCATCAGGAGCAAAAATTACACCAGGTATTGTGCACCTTGTTCTCTCTGCATACCATCTTCTTGGATCTCCGGTTAACGATACACTTGTAGCTGTAGCGCCATGATAAGAGTGATAACGAGAGATTACCTTATAATTTGGCGCCATATATTGTCTAAGTATTTTTACTGCTGCTTCATTTGCTTCAGTTCCAGATGTAGAAAAGAATATTTTATCTAAACCTTCAGGCAAAACTGTAAGTAAAGATTCAACTGCATTTTCTGATGCTTCATGTGCAAAACCAGGAGCTATATAAGGCATCTTTTCTGCTTGTTTAACTATAGCCTCAATCACTACCTTATTTTTATGGCCAAGATTAGAGCACATTAATTGAGATGAAAAATCGAGATAACGTTTATTATCATCACCATACATATAGACACCCTCGGCATCCTTTATAAATAATGGCTTCTTCCATCCCTTTTGTGCCCTCCAGGTTCCATAACTATGTTCTGTTAGAGATTTAATTCTTTCCTCTGTTTTGCTCATTTTTAATTTTCTCCTATTTTATATTTAAATTACAAATATTTATTATTTTAGCTAATTTTTATTCTTTAAATTTCGCTACATAACATTAAAAAAATTAAAGATATTTTATAAAAACTTACTTTTCGTAATATTCTAACTCAGTTAGCTAAATATTGTTATTTAATTCATCTATCAGATTAAAAAACTCATACGGTCCCCTCTGTGCAGGAAAATCTTTTATTGCTAACCAAATATCACCATCTCGCAAAACTGATATAAGGCTCCACAAATTAGATTCGTATGCATTAACAGATCCCGTTTTGTTAGTTTTGTAGTAATTAACGCCCTCAATTATTTTATCATTGGGAAATGGATGGTATAACATAGATATAGTAGGAATATCATTATGACCAGGAGATGGCTCAGTCCAACTCCTCTCTTCCCCAGTATAAGGATCATATCGGTCACTTAACATTTTAATTCCGTTTTCTATCGTTATTTTACCATAATTTTCTTTAAGCAATTGCTCATACCTTTTGAAGCGACCTGCTGCAGGGATAATATTATTCTTTCTATCGATTAGGCTATTCTGCCATCTTTCAATCGTAGTCACATCAGCTAAACCATATACCGGTGCTTGTCCGAGCACCATATTATATCCTGTATATCCTTTCCACTCTGGATAACAATTGAAATGATTTGTAGTCCAGAGTATATCTTTATCCTGTTCGGGGTAACGAGCTTCTACTTCAGTCGCAGAAACTTCTATAACTACAGCACGGTTTACTTTGCTATCGGCTACATGATAATTTATACCAGTACATTTAGGATAAACAGTTAATAATTCTATAGCATCTTCGATTCTATGCACTTTAGACAAAATCAATCTTGTAAGTACGCCAATACCACACCCTTGTAAACCTTCATTTACTGAAGCGCTATAATGTGTCATCATAGCAATTCCATCTTCATTAATTCCTCCATCAATCGCAAGCATACCAGGATGAGTTATAAAGGCATGCCCATAACCATGTTCCGGATCAACTATCACCAGAATACGATTTTCAATAATCCCCGGAAGATTTAAATTATCCATATTTTTACCAAAAATCATTTTCCCATCAAGTGTTGCTCTTCCCCAAGCTGAAAAACTACTACAACCAGGTGGATAGGAACATCTAATAGGAGGATTATTTGGGTCCGCATAATTAGGATGAGCATAAAAACACCATTGATCATACATGGTATTCCATAATAGAACATCATCATAAGTCAAGGAAATCCCTGCATCTGCTATTCCATCAGCAATTCCTCTTATTTCCTCTTTTAATTCTAAAGGAATATAACGTTCCATTGTTTTTGCTCCAACCATCATTTTCTTTATAGTTAATGAAAAATCATTTCCTGTTGCTTTAGTTATAACTGCAGCTGCACCTGTTAACCCACTTGTTAAAACTTCTAATATTTCATCCTTAAGCAAAACACCATGCTGGTAACCTCGCTCATATGGTGCTCCTTTAAGGTGTAAAACTTTGATTCCTTGTTTCTCTTCCAAAAACCCTTTCCCGTGAGTCTTAATTATTCTTGAGTTATATTTCATTTTACGCTCTGCTCCTTTCGGTTAATTAAATTTATTCAATAATAATATCTCCTTTTACTAAGTACCTTGAAGCTAAATCTATTTCGGATATTTATAATAATTTTTAACTTTATATCAAGGTAAAATCGTATTTTTTATTAACCAATATTGAAAATTTTTAAATGTAAATAACTTTCAACTTTAAAATTTTAATTTTTATAAGTTTTGGCTTGCCTCCTCGTTGGGATATTTTGCCAACTTTATCCCACTCAAAGGAGACAAGCCAAAAAGAGAAGAAAAGGAATAATAAATTTATATTGCCTTTATATTATTTTGTTTCAGCAACAAACTCTTTTACTCCATTTTTTATTACAAATAAAAATGCACCTTTAGCTGTAGGCACACCATCTTCTATGTCCCAGGTCAATTGTATCCCTTCAAAGCCTTTTACCTTTCGGCAATAATCTCTTATCTTTATTCTCTCTTCTGCTAACTTCTTTGGATCACCAGTCACTCCCGTATTCTCGATAGCTTCTTTAACCATATATACACAGTCGTAATAAATAGTTGACAATGAACCGGGCTCTATCCCGTTATGATCAACTTTATAGTCTCTTCTAAAAGATATCCACCGAGGATTTGGGCAATCTGGGTTGATGTAATTATATACATAAACCCCATTTAAATATTCTCCACCTATGGTATAGAGTGGTGTATCATCAGCACTACTAAAGACAAGTATTTTCGACTTATCTTTCCAGCCACGTTTATCCAGTTCTATTATTATTTTAGCCGCCTTTTCTGAATTACAGGTAAGCACAAAACCATCGGGTTTTTGAGCCAATGCTTTTACAACTAGAGGGCCAAAAGTTACTGCATCGTGTGGTACTTCAACATCCTTTAACATCTTTACCCCTGCTGACTCCAGACCTATGGCTTGAGCTTTTGCCATACCTGGCCATACAGCCCATTTCTCTACAAACTGAACTACAGTCTTCATATCTGGTTGGGCTTTAGCCCAAGCAGCTGTAATAGGAGGAAGCTTCTTATCAGTTTGCGGAAACCAAGAAAGAGTCCAAGGGAAATATTTTATGGCATACTCGTAACTTGTAGAAGCAGTCATACAAAACAGACCTTTTTTTACAGCTAAAGGAACAGCCGCCATAATACAGGCCTCGGGTACTGGCCCTAACTCTACCAGGGCAGTATCAACGATCTTAGCCATTTCTTCTATAGCTTTCTCAGCACTAACCCCGGTATCACAATCTATAATCTTTACTGGTTTCCCAGCAATACCACCAGCAGCATTGATTTCATCTGCAGCCCGATGTGCACTCCAAGCCATATATTCGCCAATGCTGGCAATAGGTCCGGTTAAGCAATTCAAAAACGGTATTTCCCACTCATCTACTACCACCTCTGGTTTGGATGCAGCAAAGCCAGCAAAACTAACAAAAAATACTACTAATATCAATACTAGCAAAATATTAATAAACGTTTTATCCAATAATCTTTTCATTTTTTTACCTCCTTAATTTTTATATTTACCAATTTTTCTAAAAACATTTATCTAATTTAAAATCAATCCCCTCCTTTCTCTTGAATTAATCAAAAATCCCTATAGTATTTCAGTTAATTCGTTCTCTTTAAAAACTATTCTTTTCCTAATTCTTTACTTAACCTCGATTCCGACTTACCCATATTACCAGCTGTTTGCCATTTATTTTTCCTTTTTAATGTCGACAACATCCTCTTACTAATTAATCCTTCAGGACGAAACAGGATAATTAAAATTAGTAAAACTCCATAAATAACTTGACGCCACGAAGCAACAGCGCTAGGAAGAAGTAACGGTAGACCCCCTAAAATAGGCACAGAAATTACCACTCCCCACATAGTAGTATATCCTCCGACAAAGAGCATACACATTAGAGCACCTATTATATGAAAACCAAAAAATTCAGGGAAAAGACTACCTATAAGAAAAGCATAGAGAACACCTGTCATACCGCCTATTGCTCCTGCAATAATCTGATAAAACATACCTAAATTTTTTACATTAACCCCTAAAGTAGCCGCTACATCTTTATCTACAAAAACTACTGATGCTGCTCTCCCTAAACGAGAATGATCAATGCGGTATATAAAAAACCCGACAATTATTAAAAGAAGATAGGTTATGGGCAACAAATGCTCCACCGGCGGAATCCCGAAAAAGCCTACTGTGCCACCCACAAGCTCCCAATTTTCAATAATTGTTTTCACTATAAAAATAAAAGTTAAGCCAACGATTACTACAGTAAAACACGGAGCTTTGCCAATAGCAAGTGAAGGAATAAAAGCAACAAAAGCACCTATGCCTATTCCTACAAGTAGTATCAAAACAAAGGGCCAATCCCACTCACGTGCAGCAAAACCACCAAAGTAGGCAGCAATAGCCATACAAGCAACAGATAAAAAGTGGAGCTGACTTACCCGGTATGGTAAATAAAGAGTCCAACACATTAAAATATTTATTGCAGTAAATGCAAGAAAATAATATAAAACTATAGGCAAGGTCTTTTTCCCTCCTTAATTAATCTTATAAAAAGATTATATTTGTGTTCCAAATAATCCCTGTGGTTTTATAAGTACGATCATCAACATCATTATAAAGGAAATGGCATTTGACCAAGATCCTGAGATGTAACCCATCGCCATAGCCTCAGCAATTCCGAGAAGCAATCCACATACTAAGCCTCCTTTTAAATTACCCAAGCCAGCAACTATAGATACCGCTATCACTTTCAGAGCCACAAATTCACCCAGGTTAGGAGAAGCCGAACCTAAAAGCATAGAAAATAATATTGCTATAAAACCTCCCAGGAGGCCAGCTATAATATAACTAAAAATACTTGTTTTAACAATTGGAATACCTATAAGACGTGCTACATAGCGATTTTCTGCCATTGCTCTAAATACCCTGCCTTGTTTCGTTCGATATAATAAATAAAAAAATATCAATACAGTAACAAGACTTCCAACTAATGCATATATCTGTCCTTTAGAAAGTGTAATCAATCCAAATCTTATTAAACTTCCTCCTACCCAAAATGCAGGAAAAGTAATGGGAAAACCATAATTAAGTGAGTGGGACATTATGTCAGTAATCACCATAGCCATACCCATTGATATTACAAAAGATACGTTAATATCAACACCCTCTCTATTAGTAAGACGGCGAAAGATAAGCTCGCTTAGAATATTTAATATTACGGAGGCAGCAATACAAGAAAGTAGAGCTAAAAATGCATTATTCGTTAGCTTTAATACTTCCCAACAAGCATACATAGATAATACCACGATATGAGGATAAGCAAACTGAATAATTCTTGCTACTAAAATCATCAGGTTAAAACCTGTAACTAATAAAACATAAATACTACCCAAAGATAGACCATTTAATAGCTGGGCTACAAATACTTCCATAAACTATCCCCCTTCCCTAATAAGGTTATACACTGTTACCTAAATAGGCTTGACGAACCTTTGAATTATTCATGAGTTTTTGGGTAGTCCCGTGAAGCGCCACCTTACCAGTTTCCATAACATAACCGCGATTACCACATTCTAATGCCTTCTTTGCATTCTGCTCAGCTAAAATGATAGTATAACCTTCTTTATTTAACTCAATTAACATATTAAAGATCTCTGATACTATTTTGGGAGCTAAACCTAAAGAAGGCTCATCTATCATCACAAGTTTAGGATTTGACATTAGTCCCCGCCCAATTGCTAACATTTGTTGTTCTCCACCACTTAGGGTTCCACTTATCTGATTACTTCGTTCACGTAAAATAGGAAACCAATCAAACACTTTCTTTAGATTTTTATTCATATCATGTGTATTATAATAGGCTCCTAACTGCAAATTTTCCAAGACTGTCATTGAGGAAAAAATTACATGTCCCTCTGGAATGAGACATATACCTGAGTTTACAATTTTATCAGTAGCTTTACAGGTAATATCACTTCCTAAAAAGAGAATATTACCACTTTTGGCTTTTTGAATGCCAAGGATTGCTTTTAATAAAGATGTTTTCCCCGCACCATTGGCTCCAATTAAAACCACAATTTCTCCTTCATTTACTTCAAGACTAATGTTTTTTAATGCTCTTATCGGCCCATAGGATACAGAAAGGTCTTTAATTTTTAGAATATTATTTTTCTTCACCAAGATAAGCCTCCAATACTTTGCGATCATTTTGTATTTGCCTGGGAATCCCTTCACTAATTTTTTCTCCAAAATTAAGAACGGTAACCCAATCTGAAAGATCTACCACTAATTTAACATCGTGACTAACCACAACTACTGTTATCCCCATATCATGTATTTGCCTAATAATTTTCTCTACTTTTTTCGTTTCCTCAATCCCCATTCCAGAGGTGGGTTCATCTAATAACAATAACCTTGGTTTAGCCACTAAAGCACGAGCTATTTGTACTAATTGGCGCTCTACCCAAACCAACTCACTAGTCCAACGCTCGGCTGTGTCTAACATTCCTACAAATTCCAAAGTTTCTAAGGAATGTTGTTTAATTTCTTTTTCCTGGGTGCGAAGAGCAAAAGGATGTAAAAAAAGGGACTTTATGGGATCAAGTTCAGAGTAATAATACATACCAGACATCACATTTTCCAATACATTAACATCTTGCACTAATTTTCCCATCTGGAAAGTACGGCTAATTCCCATTTTATTAATCTCTTCAGCTGGAAGATTACTTATTTCTTCGGAATTAAAATAAACTTTCCCCTCAGTTGGTGGTAGTAGCCCTGTAACTATATTAAAAAAAGTAGTTTTCCCCGCTCCATTAGGGCCGATTAGACCATGAATTTGTCCCTTTCTAACTAAAATATCTACTTTATTAAGTGCTTTGACACCACCGAAATATTTACTTAACCCTGCAGTTGAGAGTATCGATTTATTTTCAGTCATTTTTGTTAAAATGCTCCTTTAATTTATTAATTATTACTTATCAATTCATCTCATTTCTGATAGGAAATACCATTAGCAATACTAAGAACATCTTTTGTGATAAAGGAAATATCCTTGTTCTTTAACCGAACTGAGGGGATGGCAATACTTAAGGCAGCACAAACTTTATTGGTATAATCTCTCACTGGAGCTGCTAAGCAACAAACCCCCTGTGTATATTCTTCATTATCAAAGGAATAACCTTGTTGTCTAATCAATATTAGTTCTTGCTTTAATTTTTCTCGGTGAGTTATTGTATTTGAAGTAAATTTCTTTAATTCTACCCTCTTTAAATAAAAATTTAATTCATCTTCCTCAAGATAAGCCAATAATAGTTTCCCTAAGCCTGTGCAATAAGCCGGATGACTTGAACCAAGTTTTAAATCTAATTTTAAAGTTGTAGAGCTTTCAATCTTGTGAATATAAATAATTTCATCTTTATCTAATTTTGCTAAATTAACTGCCTCATTATATTTTTTAGATAATTCTTCCATATAGGGGATAGCATTTTTTACTATATTGATATTATTAATAACACTACTATCCAACTCAAATAATTTTAAACTAAGTTTATATTTAAGGTAAAAATTTATTTAGAATTTTACTTATATTAACTTGTGCACCACACCTCAGAGAATAGGCCATGCTCAAGTATGCTATAGGAACTAGTGCGAGTCCTATATATTCCTCTGGGAAAAGCCATACTTGGCCAATAAATTTACGATTAATGACATAGGCAACGATAAGCAGGAATGCACTTAAGAATAAAAAACACTAACAGCGGCCCCTACAAGTGAAATATAACATATAG
>Ga0208905_1001558_pt1 | contig 11494 bp, 14 predicted proteins | sample AntAceMetag02UKS_FD_184776 | JGI IMG/M metagenome (GOLD analysis project Ga0208905, IMG submission 184776) | Saline lake microbial communities from Ace Lake, Antarctica - Antarctic Ace Lake Metagenome 02UKS (SPAdes) (version 2) | ecosystem: Environmental > Aquatic > Non-marine Saline and...
GGAGATTCAGTATTATGGGTCAGAGTGGGGCCAAAGAAGTGGGAGTTACAAAAACTGTAGGTGGTAAAATGAAAACAGAAAAATGTATGCTTGCTAAAGCAGGCGATGAAACAAAAATAGACGAGAGTGCCCATTCCGAAGCAGACAAAATTCTATTAGAATTTGTTCCTGATAGACTAGCAAGGGAGTATAAAAAAATAGATAAGTGGTACGCATGAGAATCGCATTCGATATCAACGACAGAACGATAGAATATCTCTATCATCTTCTTCTTGCTTTTATTTTAGGCGTGTCTTGTGGCATGGGGATATTCGGACTAATCCAACTCTTCATACGTTTTGGATAAAATTAAAAATATTGCAGTCATGATGGATTCATGGCAAAAAATATGCTGAGTGTAAAGATATCAAAAATAAAAACATTCGTGCAGAAACAACTCCTTATTAATTGGTCAATGAATCCTTTTGATTTATGCAATTTCGACATGGAGAGAATTATTCTCAGTTGCAGGAACAAGACAATATCAAAAGCTATCAACGATTTCAGAGAGAAAAACAAACCACCTCCCGAACCCATCCAATAGTGTTTTAAACATTCCCTACGGATTACCTACGGACATCCGAAGGTGATTAATTGAAATTTAAAACAAGCGTGATAGAAAATAATGGAACTACTTATATGAGAATTCCCCCAGCCCTAAAGGCACATCTGGGCATCAAAGTTGGAGATGACACAGTTGTAATTGAAGACAAGAAAAAGAAGCATGGAAAATATGGAGTCTTTTGGGGAGTTGATTCAGATGGCAAAGAAAAAAAACGAGATTAAAAAGTTAAATATAACTTCGTCAAACGTCCGCGCATCTGAACTTGTTGCGTGTGAGAGGGCACTACTTGGAGTATTCGATACCTACAAAGTTACTACTGCGGAGGGTGTTTTTATAATCGAGAGAATAAAATTCTCTGCACTCCATAGAGATGAACATCAACAACAACATATACAAAAGAAACAGAAACAGGACACATCAATGTCAATGTACCGGTGAGACTATGGCACAAAATGTACGAGGCGTGAATAATAGATTTCCAGACTTCCCTGAGATTACTAATAGGGAACGTCTAGAAGGAAAAATAAAAGTACATCAATTCACAAGTGATGAGATTTGTACTCTTGCAGAAGAACTGTTACAGAAGAATAAAAAAGCTGAGCCACGGCATATCAAACCTTTTCTTAGAAACAAAAATTTTATCATAGAAGAAATGGATCAGGTTTATACAACGATTGGAGAGATTTTATCAAAACAGAATAAAGGGACATCTCGTCCTGAGAAAAAATTCAACCAGAATTATATCACAGAACTTCTTCGGAGTTGCTTAATCAAAGATGGAGTAAAGAACGCAGTTCTACTGAACACTTGGGAAGAAAAGGTTGGAAAAATACCCAACGATGAACTCTTATCTGAAGTAAGATCGTTCAGCGCAACCATAGATGTATCTCCTCTTGAAAACTATATTGAAGCTACGAAAATTAAAACTCTTGAGTCTGGAGTATCTGTAAAATACGAAGTTGGAAGCGAGATAAAAACAGCATTCCTCCCTCCTCTACAAGAACTACGCGACCAGGGAAAGACATTCGTTTCGATAGCTACCGACCTGAATCTATCTTATGAACAGATAAAAAATGCACTCAGAACTATCCTCCCTATTCACTTCAATCAAAACACAAACGCTTTCCCTTCCGAACTCCTTCTGCCATTCATCATATCAAAAGAACAATGTCTTAGTGGACAAGTTATCAGCAACCTAGACGGAGCTAAGAAATCAGTAACTCTCATCACAGTATATACTCTCGGAGGGAAATTTATCTACCAGTATTTTGGAGAAACAAAACCAACTGAATGTAAGAAACTCGCTGCGTTTGTAAGATACAACTCTCTTTTTTATGTCTATAAATTTCAGTCAGATACGACTGAGGAAATAATCCTATTATCTCCCGAAGAATTAGATTTAAGCGGATGTAAAATATATGGAATGGAAGCAAACTGCTACGACTACATGAAGATAGGAAACATGGCGAGGATAAATACAACTCAGAAAGTATTCTTCGTTCATTCTCAGAAACCTTCAGTCGATACAATCGGCAAGGAAAAATTCTGGGAAATTGCAAAAGACTACAACAAAGAACATCTGCATAAATGCCTATTCGGTATGTATCCTCATCCTGATTGGTTCTCGAGGTTCATGATAAGTTGGGCATTCTCTGGGAAACTTTCAGAGATGCCTACACATCTGTCTTTAATGTCTCCTCCGGCTCTTGGCAAAACAAAGATGCTTGAGACTATGGGCACTGCGTTCAAGCAACCTCTCAATGATGGAGGAACTATCAAGGGTCTTGTACCTTCGTTTGCAAATGGAATCCCGAAAGAAGGATATCTAATTAAATGCAGGCGATTCGGATTTGTGGATGAGTTCATCCATATCATCCAGTCTTCTTCAAGAAACGGTAGTGATTTTGACGGAGGAAGCTATCAACTCCTCAAAGTTCTTGAACATTCTGAGGGAGAACATTCCTCTGCGTTTGGGATAATCAAAGCCAAACCAAAGATGTGGACGTGCTTCTGTTCAAACATCAGACCTTACGAGCATATCAAAAATCTAGTAGATTTGCATGAAAAACTAAACGTGGCATTCATGTCTCGTATTCTCTGGTATGTTTACAATGAGGAACATATCAAATTTATCAACGACCACAAAAGCAGTGTAATGAAGTTCAAGAAGGAAGAATCATTCCCAAAACATGATCCACACTTTGTAAGTATGGTAGACTATATGCACACCTTCACAATAGACATCCCTATTAAAGTCGCGCAAGACATTCAAGACAAGTATAGAGGAGTTGTCCCTGCAAGTCTTGAACTAGATATATACGACTCTCGTATGATAATGCACATCTACAGAATGATAGATGGCTATGCTAAATACAAATCAGTCGTAGAAAATCGAGGGAAGTTCATCTGTACTGATGATGACGTAAAAGAATGTGATGAAATCCTTGGGCGGATAATAAAATCGTGGTCAGAAAACTTAAATGAGAATCAGATGTCTCCAAGTATGCGAATTTCGTACCTAGGCACCATACAACGAGAGATTTTTGAATTCGTGAAGACAACCCAAGCTTCAACAGTTGGAGGCGGTGTGGACGAAGTAATGCTTGCTAATCTCAAGGGAATTACTGCAGTAGATATTGCAGACGAACTCGTCAAGAAGAAGATATTCAAGACGGCGATTGCGATTGGCCCAGGAGCATGCAAGATTTACTTCACTCACGACTTTAGTATATAGTAGGGTATTATAAAGTATAACTCTATTATATACAACGGTGATTATATGACACTAAAACAGAACCTTATGGAACGCAGTGTTGAAATCAAATTCCTAGTAGAAAAGGAACTCAGGGTACTTGAGGTGCCCTGTTCAGTATCAGACATGGTCAAACGGGTCAGTGCAAGCAGGATGCCAGTAGAGAAACATCTTGAAACATTGCTCGCTTCCCCAGATTTTGCAGATATAAGCATGGTCCGGGTTGGTGGAGTTGATGTGATATATCGAAAGGCAAGTGCGCCACCCCCGCAAAGACAAGAAAAAGGAGTTGAAGAAATTGGTAGAACAAAATCAGAAGAGCCTGAACGTATCTTGGGATGAAGTGGAGAAGTCGGACAAGTTGAACAGTAAATTCTTTCAAGTTGAAAGCAATATGAAATACAAGCTGACCTTCTCGGCAGAAGGAATGGAAGACAAAGACAGCCCGGATCAGAAGTGTATTACTGGGAGAATGGTAAAGAAAGCTGTGCCAGTTTGGGAGAATGGAAAGAAGACAGAAAAAACTGTGGAGAAATATGTGCTGCAGTTTGTTGTGAATTCTTGGGATGGAGAACCTTGTCTGAAGATTTGGAACTGCAAGAATGCTAAGTTGAGAAATCTCTTTAGAACCTATGCGGAAAACAAATTACTAACCAGTAAAGTTTTCGTCGTGGAAATAAAGGGAGAACTCTTGAGAGGAAACTATTCTGTAGTTGCTCTCGATACTGAAAAGAAGTGACAGGAAGAAGAAGGTTGGGGGGGAGAGGCTTTTGTCCTCTGACCCTTTTTTATGGTGATAAATTATGAAAATACTAATACAAGGATTTCAAGATGCAGATGATGTGACACTCACAGAAGCAATAAAACTATTGCAGTCTAACAGAGGAGGTAAATCATGAAATTTGAAGTACAATCAGAAGAAAAAATAGAACGTGGTGTCTGAATGAGCACAACATCAAAAGGAAGGGACTTCGAGAACTTCGTGGAGAAGAAACTGATTGAAGCAGGCTACTTTATTCAGCAGAAAGCTATCCTATCTACGAAGATTTTGAGGATAAAAGGAAAGATGATCTACATCAGAAAGAATGTAGATATCTTTAACGTTTGGGACATTTGCGCCACTCGCGCCAACATTGACGGAACTCTTTCTTGGATTTATGTTCAGTGTAAATGCAACAAATCAGATACTTACGGGAAAAAAGGAGAGAAGTATCGCGATTGGGCAAAGAGGTACTGTCTTATGGGGATGAATTGCTTCTTTGCTATTAAAACAAAGGATGGAAGACGAACAGCTATGGAGCTAATCCGCCTACCGTAGTTTATCTTTTCTTTTTCTTTGCACCTACACCTTCCCAAACTTTATCTGGGTTAAGTTTTGAAACACCAAGATTCAATGCTGTCAAGGCTACAATAATTGTTCCTTTGACTGCAATATCTGAACCTTCTAGGTATTCAATCGATGCTGCTGCAATAAGTGGGGTAAATACAACTACTGCATGTTTGAAAAGCCACAGTTGCGCTTTGTGTTTACTAAAATATTCTTCAACCGGATTCATATTATCTCCTCCTTGTTTTCTCACGATGATATCGTAAGTCTTACTATCGTATTTGCGTCCTTCATGAACTGGTATGTTGTGTTTCCGCTAATTGTATTCACTTCCTTGAACAGAACTGACTTGATTACATTTCTCTTTGTTTCAATAGGAATCTTTACAAATGGGAGTAAAACAACTGACCTTGTAATGTAATTAGTTCGTGCATCATATTCTCTAGCATGCAAGAGCATCTGATCCTCATCAGGACAGATTATCTGTGTAGCAGAACCGAAAGATAGCATGAACTTCCCAACTTCAAAGTTCAGACGTTCCATCTCAACTTCAAAATCATAAGCCCTTTCTCTTGCGAGAAGAAGATTTCTTAGTTGCGGTTTCTGTTGTGGATTTTGTTTTTTTGTTTTTCTTGCCATGTGAATCCCTCCAGTATTTTATGATAGCATTTCTTTTTCTCTCTGAATTGTCAATCTTTTTATTCCTAATATCTCCCGCAGGTGCAGGCATTCTTACTCCGTTGAATGTTGAATAATTAAGAGTCCTTACAACTCCAAAATATTTCCAGTTCTGCAGGCCGCCTTCACACCAATAGTTACTTCCCTTCAATTTCTTCGGGGAAGTCGGAAGAAAATCTAATGTAGTTTCATAAATGTACCAGCCTTTTCCCTGTCCTTCACTTGCAGTTCCTACTAAATCTTCAACGTCCATCCAAACAATAGGATATGAATGATAACCGAAACTTGTATTCCCTATTGTGTTGAAAACTTTATCAGCAGGAATCCCACACATTCTACAAGCATCAAGGAATAGAATAGTTCCATCTTCGCAGTTATGTACTATTATATCTGATTCTGGAAGGTATATCCCATTATTTTCAGTTTCTATATCGTAGCAGATTACACTTCTACCATCCTCTATTTTTTCTACTGTAATCGGATATATACTATTACGAGTTGTTAAACCTTTTTTTAACTTTAATTTGTTTATGGAAAGCAATTCATCCCCAACTTTTAATTCACTTGCAAGTATCTCTCGTATATCTCCGAGAGGAGTCACTACAAAAACTTTATGATTCGAGGTACATTCTAAAACGGATTTATTTGACAGAGAAAATCTTTTTGTTGATAGAGTTCCTTTATTCCAAACGTTCAGGATTTTTGTAGGCTCTCCATTCAAACCAATTATTTCCATGCCACATTTTGAATCTTTAATCTCAAATAAATTTCCATCCGAAGTTGTCAAAAATGTATCCTCTGGCAAACAATCTCCAAATTTTCTGAGGATAGTAATAGGATGATACTGCCAATTATCTACTGCATCGTACTTGTATTCTATTGCTTTGATTACATAATTCCAAATCTTTGAAAGCTTCTCATATTTGGGAAGGCTCTTTATGGAATCAACTCTAAGCTCTCTGTAAAGAAGATCGCTTCTTGAATAGATATCTGGTGGATTTGTAATTCTGATATCCTCTCCTTCTACTTGAACGTTCGGCTGATAGCACAAACCTTTTGATAAAAAAGAAGGATTTGATGTAGGAATTTCTACACCATGCATTGCTAATTCAGTCTTCAGGCTTTCTATACTAGAGTTTCGTTCTGATATGCGGACGTTCAAGACATTGGAGACAATGATTTGTGCATCCAATTTCTTTTGGAGTTCAATCTTGTCCTTTGCAAGTTCGAGTTTTGCCTTATCAACTTGATAAAGTAAATCATCCTGCGCCTTAACTTTGGATAGAAGAAGAGAATTCTCATCTTCCAAGATATCCATACCAGTAAAGGCATTCCAATAATTTCTTATCCAATCCGCAATCATAAACACACCTAAGCCTTTAGAAATCCTTCAACTTCTAAGAGTTGTTTCTTTAGGTCTTCAGCATTCTTTTCAAGTCGAGTAATGTCTTCCTTCAACTTGTCTCTGAATACACCAAGATTCTCCCTGGTTACACTCTCAACTACGTTGCTCTCAACTACTTTGAAAGTTCCGTCTTCATTTTTTGTTATTTGTCTTTCCATAACTTACACCTCAATTTCGGTTTTATCATTGCTCTTCTGAGCGATGAACTCTAATTCTTTGACTCTCTCATCAAGCTTCTTTAAAGCGAGGATGAGATACGGGACGAGATGATGATACTCTACAGCCCAACCAATCTCTTCAGGATTACTCGGCTTCTTTACAACCTGAGGAAGATATTCATCAACTTCCTGAGCTATAAGTCCGGTATATTTTCCAGTCCTTCCAGACTTCCATTCGAAATCTACTATACGCATCTTGTCTAGTATTTTAAATGTATCAACAGAGGAATCCACTATATTCTTTTTCATTCTTCTGTCGGAAGCTGTCGTGTCTATAGTTTCGTCGCCGATGTAAAGAGTTGTCGACCCTGTTCCGTGAGTAGAATCATCTAATAATTGATTAGCTGCAAATAAACCGATATATATACCTAAATTTGTTTGCGCACCTCCTGCTAATACAGCTATATCATTTAATGTGATTGGCATTGCATTTTTTGTTTGAAGAACTAAACCTACACTTGCACTGTTGCCAGTTGCTTGAATAACTGCTTGGGACGATGAACCTCTGTAACAGAGTACATGAGAATCAGCTGCACCGAAGTATCCACCAACTCCCCATATACGAGCCCATCTGTGTGAAGTATTTCCTAACCATTTAGAATCATCAACAGAAGGATAAACATTACCATAAAGATTAATTTCTCCTGAATTAAGAGAACTAATAGCTTTCCAATCAGTTGCTCCAGCTACTGAACGTAAATATATATCTCCGAACCTACCAGAACCTGCATATACATACAACCATCTGTAACTAGAAGTTCCAAGACTATATATAGCATCATTACCAGGATACAAATCTGTGTATGCTACTACTTCGCTAGATACTGCGGATACAAAAGCTTCCCAATGAGAACCTCCAAAAGTTCTGAAATTAATTGCATTTATACTGACACCTCCTGAGTAAACTTGGGACCATCTGTTGCTTGTTGAACCTAGATTCTTTGTGAGATTAGTTGTCGGAATTACATCACTTGAAATTGCAGTAGAAAGTAGATTAATAAAACCGGTGCCTTTTCCAGAAAGACTTAAACTTATATTCGACGAACTCCCCGTACCGGTAATATTTACTCCAGACGAATTGTTCCTATAACAAAGAACATGAGCATCTGCAGCACCGAAGTATCCACCAACTCCCCATATACGAGCCCATCTACTGGATGGTGTACCAAGCCATTTAGCATCATCACTCGAAGGTATAAACGGTAATGAACAAGATATTTCTGTAGATGAGTTAAGTGAAAAAGCTTGATAATAAGTAGCTGAATATTTCATAGAGATACGAGTAGCTGCATAAAGAACAGAACCGTAAACTGCAGCCCATGGAGAAGCAGATGAACCAATCTCTCCTGTTGTATTAGGAAGAATATTCACAGATGAAGTAGTTGGATATATGTAACCAGAACCAGCAGTCCATAAAGAACTCCCTCCTCCTCCTATATCTCCCCACGAAGAACCATTGTAATATTGAAGCTTGTCATTCGTAGAATCGTAGTATATTCCACCAGTTCTTCCAGTCGGAGGAGATGCAGCAGCTGCAGAAATTGGAGAGAATACTCCATTCATATCTATGGCTACTCCCCACGAATAGAAGGGATATGAAAAGTACGAAGATCCAGATGTTCCATCAGACCAGAAATAATTTGAGAAGACATATCCATTCTTATTTTCGTTGGTGAACAACGCTGTTCCTCCTGGAGATTGGAAACCGAAGTTCAAACCACCTATGGAGTTTCCTTCACCTGTAGATTTCACATCTGTATCTTTTCCTGACTGCGCAACTGTACCTTCTTTTGCACCAGTCATTCTCATTACAAAATCTATTCCGTCCTTTGATAGATTTCCTTCTGCAGGTTCATCGCTGTACGTTGCAACATTATACAAAAGTTCATACTCTCCACTGTTTCTGTCTAGGTTTAAATTCTTCTGAAGAACTCTTACTTCATAACTCGACCAATCTAAAGTACTGTCGTTAAGAGTAATCTTATCTCCCAAGGCAACTACTCCATAGTCGAAGAATGTAGGGACTGTTAGAGAAGCTTTTTGGTCTCCCCATTTATGCAATTCTAAGAAACGAGAAGTCTGCGCCTCAAGGTCTTCTAATGAAGTAACGTTCTCTAGTCGAAGAGTATATGTATGTCTTCCCTTTGAACCGATAGAAGAATTTGCATCTGCAGTAGCCACATACTTGTAAACAAGAACTCCTTTCGGATGTATTCCTTCATGAGAATAAAGAATAATTGGAGTGTTCACATCGATTGCAACGTCTTTTGTTCCATTCACCGCTCGCATACAACCTGTGAACGAAGTTCCAGTAATGCCAGTGTAAGTAACAATCTCTATTGGATGTCCTGTGGCATATATTGATAAACTACCAGTAGTTGGGAAGCCAGTTGTATCATCAACATTTATCGTCGTAGCTGTTGCACTGTTAGTTCCTGTCGATAAACATTGGTCAAGAGAATATCTTGCATAATTCTGAACTTGTGCAACTGTGAATGTTGTGCTACTTGGTTTTGCAGAATAGTCGATTAACTCCTCTCCAATCACGATGGAACCGCTTGCAGGGAAATCAGAATTATCATCTACAATTATTACAGACGCTAGAAGAACTGGCACCCCAGTAGGGATAGCTCTAGCTGCAGGAAGTCCTAAAGAACCTGTGATAGATGTTGCAGTCTTGGATGTGTAATCAAAATAAATATTTCCAACGCCCAATCCAGTAAGACATTGTTTTATTACAACTCTACCAGTTGCAGGGAATCCATCTGTGGAAACTACATCGATGGTTAGTGGGTAAGTTGTGATAAATCCTCCACCAGAACCAACAACTGGTGTAGTCACTCGAGTATCCGAAACAGTCATCTTGCAGAATGTTGTGGACATATCTTGAAAACGAGTTGTCAAATCTTTACTAGCGCAGGATGCCATGATATCGTTGTGTATATTATTGTTGGTGAATTCGTGCATTGAGGAATAAGCATTCGTACTTGCACCAGTAAGATTGTACGTTTTCTGTGATGAAGAATTACCTCGTGAATTTACTAAGTTCAGAGTACCGGTAGTTTGATTTATATAAATCTCCTTTCCTGCTCTGCGTGCTAACATCACAAGAGCTTCCCATCTTGAAATCATTGGAACCTTGAACTTTCCGATTACTGTCGAAGGATCATCTACAGTTCCTTTAACAATCGTCCATGGTGAACTGCCATCAAGATTAGAGGAAACTAATTTATTCACAATAGTTGCTAGAGTATCTGTATCACCACTCTCGAATTCTTTTAACGTTGCAACTTTATTTATGGATACTTGAGAATTGATAAGCTTCCCGCCATAATCATATCCTGTAATCTTCATCTGATTGAAGCCTATCCTCTTTACTGTATTTATTATACCGAGGAATCTGAGTGTACCTGAACCTACATTGTCATACTGATACAGTTTGAAGTCAGCACCTACTGTAATCGTAGCGAAATCAGATGTTGCAGAACCAGTTATAACTGCGGAGAACGTAGAAGGAGAACCGAACATCTCTTTTATTGAACAAGAAGTCCAGTACTTATCGTAGACAGTTGCACCAATCGTGATTCCATAATCTAAATTAGTCGTCATCCTTGAACACTTCCCCACTGAATTACAATAGTTATGTCCATAAACCCTGGGAGATATCTATCTCCCATGGATGCTTGAGGATTAATTCTATATTTAACATCATCTACTGTAGACAAATCTATAATCTTCCCCATCTTATGCCATACGTTTTTTGTCTCATCTGAAGGAGGGGTAGGAGGATTAGTTACTGCTATTGGAGTAACTACATTTCTATACTGTAGAGTCATTCCTTCGCCAGATGCACCCTGTTTGAACATTTCCTCAAGAATCCACTTCTTTTTTAGGATAGATGTAACTGCAGCTCCCCCAGTTACAGCGCCAGTACCGTCGTTCAGAGTTACTCCAGTAAAACTATAGCCATCCGTTCCATCTACGAGTTCTCCAGAGATAGTTACCTTCATGGTAACTCGACGCAAAGGAACAAGTTTAGTATCTATTCCTGCGGATGAAGTTGTACTGGGGATTGGAATTGCTATTGGCGGATCTGAAAACTGAAACTTTGCATTCCGAGGAATTATACAAACTGAATCGTAGGTAGCTTTAGTCTGTCTCTTTCCAATTATTCTTACTATCTCACTTGCATGTAATGTCACCATAACCACCTACCTCATGTTTTAGTTCGTCAATAGAGCCATTTTCGCTTGTAACTCCTCAATAGAATCAGCTTGTGGTCCCTGTTTATATATAACCTGTTGTCCTATGTTAGTGTTGTTACTGTTGTCGACAGTACTGTTTGAATCACCAGTTACCGACTCGATTAATGCATTGGCATAAGCTTGTTGCATATCTCCACCATTATTATTCGCAAGAGAATCTACAATAGCATCATGGAATATTCCATCATCACCAAATAATTCATCTCCTAAATCATATATAACTCCTCCCCAACCCTCAATTATCC
>Ga0208905_1001559_pt1 | contig 11486 bp, 9 predicted proteins | sample AntAceMetag02UKS_FD_184776 | JGI IMG/M metagenome (GOLD analysis project Ga0208905, IMG submission 184776) | Saline lake microbial communities from Ace Lake, Antarctica - Antarctic Ace Lake Metagenome 02UKS (SPAdes) (version 2) | ecosystem: Environmental > Aquatic > Non-marine Saline and Alkaline...
TGGGACGTGGTGGAGGTGATAATTCAGAGAGTGGGTATAGGGATGGTTCCGGAAATGGTTCTGGAGATGGAAAAAGGACAGGAGAAGGACCTGGTGATTCAGGGCGTAGATATAGGTATGGCCAGGGGGATGGAACGGGCACAGGTGACAGACCTAAAGATGGAACCGGGCACGGAGCCAAAAAAGGCGGTGGAACCGGGCAGGGTGACGGCACTGGCCAAAAAGGGCAAAGCGGTGGTGGTGGAAATACCAACTGATTGCACATAGAGATGGATCAGCTTTCCCTCCTAAAAAATGAAGGTCCTCCTCCGGGGGGACCTTCTTTCTTATTGCATCACGCCATATTTTTTGAGTTTTTTATGCAGGGTCTTGCGGGTGATCCCCAGACGCCTTGCAGCCTCGCTCTTATTTCCGCCGGTAAGTTCAAGTGTCTTCAATATGGTCCCTTTTTCCACCTCCTCTAAGGAGTGACCGGCTTCAGGGGCTGAGAGAGGTGAATCCGCACTAATATCTGCCAATCCATCCTTGATATGAAGGGGAAGATCCTCTTCATCGATATATTCATACCTTGACAGGACCACTGCCCTTTCGACCGTATTCATTAATTCACGGACATTTCCCGGCCAGGCGTATCTCAGCAGTTGATCCATGGCTTGCGGGGAAAAGCCCCTTATCCGCTTATGATTCTTTTCTGCAAAGGTGGTTAAGAAATGACCGGCTAATAATGGGATATCCTCACTCCTCTCTCTCAATGGCGGTACGTTCAAGGTGACTACATTCAGCCTGTAATAGAGATCTTCCCTAAACCGTCCAGCCTCAATCTCCTGCATGAGGTCTTTGTTGGTAGCCGCAATAACCCTTACATCCACCTTGACAATATCTTCACCACCAACCCGGGCAAATTCCCTTTCCTGAATGATGCGCAGCAGCTTGACCTGCATGGAGAGGGACATCTCGCTCACTTCGTCTAAAAATAGACTCCCCCCATCCGCCTGCCGGAACTTTCCCTCCTTGCGGCGGTGGGCTCCTGTAAAGGCCCCCTTTTCATGGCCGAACAGCTCCGACTCAAGGAGGCTCTCGGTTATGGCAGCGCAGTTCATCTTCACAAAGGGACCATCCTTTCTCGGGCTGTTAAAATGGACTGCCCCTGCGATCAATTCTTTTCCGGCGCCGGATTCCCCGGTAATCAAGACCGTGGCCTCTGAAGGTGCAACCTGGGCCACTGTTTCCAGGAGCCTGACCATGGCCTCACTCCCTCCGATGATATTCCGAGTGTCAAATTGATTGCCAAGCGTCTCTTTCAGGATGCGGTTTTCCTCTTTCAGATAGCTGTGGTCCATAGCCCTTTCCATTACCATACGCAATTCGTCAAAATCGAGGGGTTTAGTGAGGTAGTCATAGGCCCCTTTCTTCAATGCCTCTACGGCCGTTTCTACAGAAGAATAGGCGGTCATGATAATCACCGGAATGGCTGGATTGAATGCCTTTATTTCTGTCAATGCCTCGAGACCGGAGACCTTAATCATCCGGATGTCCATTAGAATCAGGTCAAAGGCACGGGCATGTACCTGTTCTATGGCTGCCTGGCCATCATCTGCCTCATTGACCTCATATCCCCATCCGGAAAGGAGGGTATGCAACATGGTCCGGTGGGCACGATCGTCATCCACCACTAAAACACTGTTTATTCCTTTCATGCGGTTGAACCCTCCCTGTCATAAGGAAGTCTAATTGTTACGGTGGCACCTTCTCCATAGCGGCTCTCCACACTGACCTCGCCCCCGTGGGATTCGATTATTTTGTGGACAATAGCCAGCCCGAGGCCGGTCCCCGAAGGTTTCGTAGTAAAATATGGATCAAACAGATGAGGCAGATCTGAATTCTTGATACCTGTGCCTGTGTCAGACACTATAATCCGGAAGCGACCGGTATCATCGTCCTGTCTGAGTTCTACAGAGAGAGTGCCCCCGCTCTCCATAGCTGCAATGGCATTCAGGTACAAGTTCAAAAGGACCTGTCTGATCCTGTCGGTGTCAATCCGCACCTCCTTTGTCTGGGGATCACTGCTGAAATCCACTCTTATTCCCCTTTGGCGCGCTTCTGCCTCCACCATTCTGAGGGAATCCTTTATCACATCCTCAAGAGATGCTGTTTTTTTCGAGATATTCATCGGCCGGGCGAATTCCAGGAGCTGGCCGATAACCCTGTCCAAACGTTCAACCTCCTGGATCATAATTTCCGCAGTTTTATGATCTTCCGGAATCTCTCGATACCTCTCCTTGAAATATGTTGCGAACCCTTTAATAGAACTCAATGGATTTCGTATTTCATGGGCAACTCCTGCTGCCAGCCTTCCGATGGATGCCAGACGCTGGGTTCTTGCAATCTCTTTCTTGAGATGCTGAATCTCCGTCAAATCCCTGAAAAGAATCACCCAGCTCACCGCAGAGTCGTCCTCCCCTTTCAATGAAGTGCCAACCACCTCTAAGGGAATAATTTTGCCATCTTTAACAGGACAGTCTAATTCCTTATCAATGAGACCCTGTCGCGTTTTCAGTTGGTTGAAGAATTCCCACAAGGGCTGTGGCAGGATTTCCGCCGGTCTTTTTCCCATGGCACTACTGGACGATAGTTTAAGTACTGATTCGGCAACCTGGTTACAAGAAGCTATTCTTTCATCCGCATCAATGGCCAAAAGACCGATCGGCATATTATGAACCAGGTTGTCTGAAAAGGCCTTTACCCTTGAAAGGGAGGTTCTGGTTGAGCGGTATGCCTGTGCTAAGAAGAGAGATACGATACCCGCAAAGCCTATCAGAAGAAGGGTCAGGGCCATGAAAATGCTATGGCGAATGTCCTCCTGTCTTGCAGCATCAACAGGTCCCATGTCCAGTCCCAAGAAAATGACCTGGCGCGAGTCGGCAGCATCCCCTTCACGACTCATATGCCCGCGGCACCAGTCATTTTTCATGACCCTGGTATTATGCCCCCTGAGATTCCCCCGGATTGGCGAAAACTGACGGAACACTTCAAAAATCTTGGCACCGTCCTTCCCAGCTACCTGACGCCATTCCACATTTTTTGAACGGGAGGCCTGGTCTAAATCCACATTGCTTCTATACTGTTTTCCAATATTGGCGAGATCACTGTCTGCAAGGATAGTTCCCTCTACATTGGTGATGAGAATATATGCGATGTCAGGTTGCTGTGCTGTCTCTGACAAGAGACTCTGGACCTGGGCCCCTCCCCACCGCATTCCCATCATACCTGTACGGGCGCCTGCCTCAAAGGACCTGATGAGGGCCGCCCCCTTTTCCTTCAAAAGATCAATGGTGCTCTCCTTCTGGCGGTTGATGGAGTCAAGTGTCAGAAAAAGAAAGATCGGCGCCAAAATCAGCACTGCTCCGATAATGACCAACGGGGGAATTCCGACCCAGGATTTTTTGGTGATTTTAGGATTCATCTCATAGTCGACCATTCACAGGTTCAAAGGTTAGGGGTTCAAAGGTTAGATTCCATCGGACCCTGAAAACGCTTACTCATAGTCTTTGAAGCAAGAATAGTACCAGATCTCAGATTAGGATCAAAAACTCTTAATCTTACTCTTAATCTTAATCATACTCATTTACAGTCTGCTTGAGAACTGTTTGATTATGAGTAAGATTATGATTATGAGTAAGCAAATAAAAGCGTTTACACACATTCTTATCGGGTATTTTTTACCCACCTGGGTACCTTATCTGCATACAAAGTATCCACCTTTTCAGTGCTGAGTGCAATAAATTAATGCATTCCCACGTTCAATAAACGTAATACCCTGTAATTTGCGCATGTTACATCCTGCATGGGTCGAGACCTTTGCAAAACGCCCCTTTTTGTTCAATCTCTGCGTCATGCTCAAATTATAATCCTCAAAATATTCAATATATTCCTCCGGTTAAAATTATCGCCTTCCTTGACCTTAACCAAAATTGAGCATTTTTCAAAGGTCTCGGGTGATTTGGCACGACCATTGCTTTAATAAAGCGTAAAACCAAAACAAATTCAAATACAGGAGGTGTCAAAATGAAAAAACTGGTAACTATTATAGGGATTTTGTTGTTAACGGCAGTCGTTGCCTACCCTGTCTTTGCTCACGGCCCTGGCTGGGGAAGATGGGATCATATGTGGGGCAACGGCGGTGGTCCTGGATCTTGCTGGCAGGATTATAGAGGGTCTCGAGGCCTGGCAGAAGAGCAACAGTCCAAGTTGGGTGGGCTCGATCAGAAATTCTTCAACGAAACTGGAAGCCTGAGAGGTGAGATTTGGAGTAAAAGAGCTGAATTAGATAGCCTTTTGAACTCACAGAATCCCGACGGAGAGAAAATGAAGGCGCTTCAAAAAGAGATCAGCACACTTCAAGCCCAGATGTCTGAAAAGCGCCTCAACTACAGACTTGAGGCCCGCAAAGTGGCGCCTGAAGGTTATAACGGCGGAAATGCCGGGCGTTACTCAGAACGCAGCTGGGGTTCCAGAGGCGGCCGGGGAGGGGGCGGTTGCTGGAATTAGAGAATCGTTTAATCGGGGTGGCTGATTCAGCCATCCCGAAGCTATATCTGAGAAACAGACCCCATACCCAAAAATAACCGTCTTAAAACCGGATAGTTTCAACAAAGCCCTATGAGGCTGTCCGACTCCGACAGCCTCATAGCTGGTTTAAAACGATATTGCCCGGCAACTAAGTATTTTTTCCTTCAATCGCCGGGTCCACATGTACAATGACCCTGTCCAGATCCTCCACTTCTTCAATTAGACAGCTCTCCACCGCCTTTGCGATTTTATGTCCTTCAGCAACGGTCAGTTGCCCATCCACTACAATATGTGCCTCCATCTGGTAAAAGCCCCCTGAGGTCCGGACCCTGAGGTCATGGGTATCCAATACCCCTTCCACGCTCTTAGTGCATTGGCTGATTTTGTTCATGATCTCGGGGGGAGGCGCGGTGTCGGTAAATTCACGAAGGCTTTTTCCAAGGATTTGCAGACCGACTTTAATGATGAAGAAGGAAACTAATAGGGCGGCAAAAGCGTCTAATATATGCCAGGCAGGTTTGATGAGAGCACCTGTGACACCGATGAAGACTGCCACAGAGGAGAGGGAATCCGAGCGGTGATGCCATGCATTGGCCACAATCAGTTGACTTTTAATGCGCCGCCCGACGTGTATGGTGTAGTGATAAAGGGCCTCTTTAATTGCGATGGAAACGCCGGCCCCGATCAAGGCGAGTCTATTTGGGTGGTATTCAGCATGACGATAGATATTCAGGCCGGCCTCTATGCCAAGATAAATGGCCGTGGCAATCAAAGACAAGCCTACTACCATAGACGCTAAGGTCTCGATTCGGGCATGACCAAAATGATGCTCCTCATCAGGGGCCTTTTTCCCAATCCTGAGACCGATTAATACGATGACGTCCGTGAAGAGATCGGAAACAGAGTGGACCGCATCCGCTATGAGGGCCTGGCTGTGCCCGAATATTCCCGCAGCGAACTTGAAACCGATAAGCAAGGCATTGGCAACCGCCCCGACCCAGGTTACCTTTTGGCCTGCACTGTCCTTTTTTTTATTAACCTGCGACATAAGTCCTCGACAAGTTTCTGGCTCCATCTCCTACAAAAAAGGGCTCAGCCCCACCTCTCGCGGTGCGAAGCCCTTGATAGCAATGGCGCGCCCTGCCCCGCGGAGCGGGATCTTCGACAGGATTCGAATCCCGCCGGCTGCGGGATTTCGGCTGACGCCTCAACTTGCTATCTGCGGATTTGTCAATCTGTGGGGGTGGGCTTCCGGAGCTAAGGTATTCGATAAATGCAAAAAAAAAGCACTTAGCAAGATTGAGTTATATGTTTTTTATGGTGCGCCCAGCAGGATTCGAACCTGCGACCTACGGATTCGTAGTCCGTCACTCTATCCAACTGAGCTATGGGCGCAAATCAAACAGGAAATTTTTGTATCAGAGATTGATTAATCTGATAATTATTTACTTTAAGAACGCGTAAGGCTTTTTTCAAGCATATAGGTCCACAATCTTTGTTATGATGTCGGTTGATGAAAATCCGGTCACAAAGGGGATACGTTTGACTTCTCCTCCTCTATTCTTTACCACATCGGCCCCTATGATCTCGTCTTCGGCCCAGTCGCCCCCCTTCACAAGGATGTCCGGCAAGAGGTTGCTTATCACCCTGAGAGGGTTATCCTCATCAAAGATCAATACGAGATCCACGCATTCGAGTGCAGCTAAAAGTTCCGCCCTTGCCTGTTCTCCAAGAATCGGTCTCTTAGGCCCCTTTATGATGCGCATAGAGTGATCGCTGTTGAGGGCAATGACTAAAAAGTCTCCCAATTCTTTGGCAGAACAAAGATAACGGGTATGGCCGGGGTGGAGTATGTCAAAACAGCCGTTTGTAAATACGACACGCTTCCCCAATCCTTTGATACGATCGCATTCAGCTTTGGCTGCATCGAGGGATTTTATTTTGCTAAGGTACATATTCATTGCACAAGCCTATGAAACTTGAAACTGGAAACGTGATGAGTGAAACGTGATGTCTGAAACCCGAAACCTCGTATGTGTCTCTGCCCTCCGACTACCGTCCACCGATCCCTGACTACCCGCTACCTGCCCGCCCTTGCTAAGCTCACACAGAAAACCTTTCGGGAACCGCCCTTTTTGAGTACCCGTGCGCATTCGTTCATGGTATTTCCGGTGGTGACCACATCATCTATTAGGAGGATGGTTTTCCCTTTGACTGCATCCCGGTTTTTTAGCTGAAAGGCCCCCCGGACATTTCTTTGTCTCTCTTTCTTTGCGAGCCTTGTCTGCGGCAACGTATATCTTACCCTTCTCAAAGACAAAAAGTCCAGGTCGGACTTCAAACCGTTGGCCACATGCGTTGCCAGCAGAAGGCTCTGGTTAAAGCCCCGCTCCCTCACCCTTTTCGGATGAAGCGGAACAGGCATGGTCAAGAGATGCCCCGGGTTCTTGATCCACTCTTCTGTAAATCGAGCGAGAAGTGGACCTAAAGAACCCGCCAAAAAGCTCTTTGCCCCATATTTGAGCCGGTAGATGGCCTTCAAAATCGGTCCTTCGTAACGGTAAGGGGCGCCAGCGGAGTCATAGAATGGTCTTTTTCTCAGGCAATCTTCGCAAGGATGGTCTTCTTTTATCTCAGAAGGGAAGGGAGTACCGCATATGGGGCATATGGGTGAGGTAATATGGCGGAAATCGGCAATGCAGGTCGGGCAAAATGAAAGCGAATTATCTCCTTTGATTAGAGGGCCTTTCCACAGAAACTGTCTGCAGATGGCGCATCTCGGGGGATAGATAATATCGGCTAATTCTCTTATCATGTTCATTTTTCTGCGGTTTTGGATTGCCTTACAAACTCTTCGAACGAACACTCCCGGTTAATGCCCCGGCAGGCCCATTTTGCCATCTCCCAGGTTTCCTCGTCGTTTACGTTTGCATTGTAGTAGGGCCAAAGGGAGCAACGGGCCGGCTTGACCTGGTGTATTGCACATCCCTTCCCTCTTTGGTAAAATATGCAAAAATTGTCCTCCCCGGTTTTAATATAGATACGCCCGTTCCTCTCTTCACAAAAGCGGGAAAGAAAATCATCAGCGCTGATTTTTAGAAAGACGGCAATTCTTTTCTGTTCTTGCTCGTCCATAAAAATGCCGCCTTCGCCATAGCAGCAATCCCCGCACATTTTACATTCGAATGCTTTCATAAGAAGTGACTAAAATGCCTAAAGTGACTAAAGTGAGCTAAAGTGCCTAAAATGAGGTGGTGATGTGACGGAGCGGTGCACTTTCAAACCCGCAACTTGCAACTCGTAACCCGCAACAATTCAACTTATCAATTTATCCAGGCCCCAGTCTACTAAGAGGCGCAGTCTCCTATCAACCCCTTTTTTTCTGTAGATAATATGGCCGTTCTTGAGGCCGTACAGGAACAGATCCTTCGTTGTTGCAACATCATGACGGCAGTATTCGGTCAGCTTTTTCATTTCTCCCTGTCTGAACCATTCCACCGCCTGGAGACCATCGGCTGTCTTTCCCGTATTAAGGGTTTCTGTGGCTAAGTGGTCGAGCCCGAGCCTGAAACCGAGCCGTCTGTAAACATCTTCCAGGATGTCAAAGGTGGGCAGGGTCTTCAGATCTTTTTCTGTGTAGGCGCCTAAGACCTTGTAGTCAAATTTTTTGATATTAAAACCGATGATAAGATCCGCCTTTGTTAGATGATCAATCAGATCGTCAGTTCTCTCTTCTTCAAATACCAAAAACCGGTTTTCAAGACTGTCAAATATGACGGTTACTGAGATCCTCATCAGATGGGCGTTTTGCCAGCCACCCACGTCCTGGGCGGTCTTTTGTGTCTCAAGGTCAAGGTAAATGATCCGGGGTCCCCGGGTCTCTTCCTGAGGCGGCTTTTCTTGCTCGGAGAGGGGCGCAGGTCCTGTCGCGCCCTTTTCATCGGACATTTCACTCAAGGGGATATGTCCTAATAACCCCTCGAGGATCAGCCTGGCCGCCCCTTTGTCTAAAGGCTTATTGCCCGAACCGCATTTGGGTGAATGGATGCATGAGGGGCACCCCACCTCACATTCACACCCTTTCACAAGTTCCCACGTCTTTTCAAGGAGTTCTAAGATAGACTCAAAGCCCCTCTGTGCCAGACCCACCCCCCCGGGATAGGCATCGTAAATGAAAATTGCGCTCTTCCCTACCTGAGGATGGTGCGGATAACATATCCCCCCGATGTCATTCCTGTCACATAGGGCAAAGAGGGGGAAAATCCCGATTGCGGCGTGCTCTATGGCATGAATCCCTCCCATGAAATGGAGACCATTTTCCTCCACAAAGCGCTTTATGGCCGGCTCTATTTCAATCCAGAACCCGATGGTCTCAAAGATCTGTGGGGGGAGGTCCAAATCGAAGACCCCTATAAGCCCCTGGCCCGGCAACGTCCTCTTTTCATAACCTGTAATTATTTCGGTGACCTTTAATTTCCCCTCTCGCACAAGGAACTGCCCCTTAGGCATGCTGCGATGGACCTTAATAATCTCGGTCTCCTTTTCGCTGCGGGTCCGCGTAAAATATTTGAGTTGAGAGCGGTGGACCACAATATCCTTTTTGTCGAGTATCAACCGGTCAACCTCGTATTGGCGGGCCCTGTGAAGATAGATCGCTCCGGGATGACATTCCTTAAATGCCCTGATTCCGTCAACGGTTCCGATGCCCTGCCCGGTCTCTTTTTCAAAGATCGTGTATGTCTCTCCGGCAGAACGGATATTGACCGAGAGTTGCGGGTTCCGCTTTGATGAAAACCAGGCTGGCTCCCCTTCTGCGCTCCTGTTTAATACCCCCTTTTTTTCTAAGTTTTCAAGGTGCAAGGTAAGGTCACTGCCCCAGAATTTCGCGTCTTTAAGTGTGACAGGGATCTCTGCTGCCGCACAGGGGAGATGGGCCTCAACAACATAGGGGTTGTCAGGGTCCAGGACAGCGGCCTCAAAGGGTCTTTCAAAGAGATCTGCCGGATTTTTCATGAAGTACTGATCCAATGCATCCGGTTTTCCCACCAAGATCACCATGGATTCTCTGCCGGAGCGGCCAACCCGCCCTCCCCTCTGCCAGGTATTAATGATGGTGCCCGGATAGCCCACTAACAGGCAAATATCAAGATATCCGATATCGATCCCCATCTCTAAGGCGCTGGTTGAAACCACCCCGAGGAGGTCGCCGCTGGCCAACCTTTTTTCAATGAGTCTTCTCTCCCCGGGCATAAAACCCGCGCGATAGGAACTGATCTTTTTCCTGAGTTCTGGTGACAACTGGGAGACCCAGAGATGGATAAGTTCGGTGACTTTTCTTGACTGGGTAAAGACAATGGTCCTGAAGCCGTTGCGGATGCAATCAACAAAAAGCTTTGCTGAATAGAAATTGGGGCTTTCCTCCGGGTTGAGGAAGAGAAAATGCTGGCCTGCCTTTGGGGTTCCGCTTGATCTGATCACTTCGAGCTTTTCCTCGATCAGTTTTTCACCAAAGCTTTGAGGGTTGCTGATTGTTGCTGATAGGAGGATAAATCTTGGGGATGAACCATAAACATTGCACAATCTCTTTAATCGCCGGATGACTTGATTGAGGTGTGATCCGAAAATACCCCGATAGGTGTGGACTTCGTCCAACACAACAAATGAGAGATCCTTAAAAAGTCCCTCCCAGTTGTGATGATGGGCCAGGATTCCACGGTGCAGCATATCCGGATTGGTGAAGAGAATCTGAGGGATATTTTCCCTGATCTTTTTTCGGCGGTAGGGCGTGGTGTCTCCATCGTAGATTTCAGCAGAGATCTTTGTGCTTTTAATCCCTTTAAGCCAGAGGGAAAGATTTTTCAACTGGTCCTGTTCGAGGGCCTTGAGGGGAAAGATGTAGATCGCCTTGGATTTTCTATTCTTCAGGATTTCCTCGATGACAGTAACGTTATAGATCAGGCTCTTGCCGCTCGCCGTTTCTGTGGCCACAAGGAGGTTAGACCCATTCCTAAGATGTTCTATCGCCTCTGTCTGATGGCGGTAAAGCTCAGTCAAACCGAGCTGTTTCATGGTTTCATGGATATCTCCATGAAACGGCACTTGTGGGCCGTAGTCGGGCTTACGGGGAGGCAGGTGACGGTGGTATACAAAGGCATCGCGGAAACCTGGATGGGTCTTTAACGTTTTAATGTATTGGGAGAGGGTCACTATTTACTGTCTAAACCAAAACTGTCTTTTTAGCCCATGTCTGCGTCAGACTCAAATTTTAAGCCTCGAAATACTCAATGTATTCCTGCGGTTAAAATTTTCGTCTTCCTTGATCTGAACGAAAAATCCTAATTTTCGTTCGGACATTATTTAGAAATTACTCGGGACTTTTATCGGTTTTTTTGCCGAATTTTTTCTCAAGGGCTTCTGAGATTTTTCCCTGATTTGCCCTGGGATTGGAGAGCTCTTTCCTGCGGACTTCCTCATGTGTACCTTTCATTATATCGCTCATAAAGGTGTCGTTTTCATCACTCCAGGCGCTCCAGCCATCGATTCCAATATATTCATTATAGGAGGTCGAGTAATAAGGATCGTAGATCCGAACCCCTTTTTTCTCGTCATATTCGTAGCGCACAAATTCCCCGTCAAAACGCCCAAAATCCTCATCATCAAGGCCTAAGCTCTTCAACAGGGCCTTGTGCTCCTCTTTCACTTCCATTCCTGAAGACCTCGTTAAGTGGTTAAGTCGTTTATTTCCCTGGATTCCCGCGTTCGCGGGAATGACGAAAACGGGTCATTTCTGACTTTTTACGAGTTTCCCATTCATCAATCCTAAAGTTCCAGGTTTATCTTCACGGACTCCAGCCTGTCCTGGTCCTTCTCCCATTTAAAGAGTAGTTTATCTAATTCCTCGCGGATATCCTTGTATT
>Ga0208905_1001560_pt1 | contig 11483 bp, 8 predicted proteins | sample AntAceMetag02UKS_FD_184776 | JGI IMG/M metagenome (GOLD analysis project Ga0208905, IMG submission 184776) | Saline lake microbial communities from Ace Lake, Antarctica - Antarctic Ace Lake Metagenome 02UKS (SPAdes) (version 2) | ecosystem: Environmental > Aquatic > Non-marine Saline and Alkaline...
ACCAAGATTATCTAAGAATCCTTGAGCAGTACCAATACTAGATTGATTAAAAGCAGCTTCAGTACCAAGTTTATTCAAAGAATCTTGATATTGTCCAACACGATTTTGATTAACACCTTGAGCATTCATAGCAGCAACTCTATTAGTAGTATTTATATTAGCATTTCCAATCCTATTAACATCAGCAGTTTCCTTAGCTGTAATATCACCAAGATTAGATAACTCTCCAGCTTTAAGTGCAGCAAGTCTACTAGTAGTAACAGGAGAACTAGTTGTATTACGTTCTATCTGTTTACCAACATTAGCAAATCCACTCTTAACATCACTTCTAGCTTTATTAAATAGAGGTTTATTAACACCAGTATCCATAGTATTAGCACGAATAGGTTCATACTCAGGATATTCCATTGCATTAAGTCTATCTTTAATACCTTTATTTTCAAAAGTATTAATAACACCAAGAGCTAGATTACCAACAGGTTGAATAAGACCCATTGCATTAAATTTAGATGGGCTATTACCAGTTTTTGCTATATCACTATTAGGAGTAGCTCTAGAAGCAAGTGTATTAGGAGTACTAGGAGTACTAGTAGGTATATTAGGACTATTTAAAGTCATAGGTGTCATATTATTAGGATTGACTGAACCATTTATATTACTATTAATAAGTGTATTAGGTGCATTAGTAGGAACATTTAAATTTAAAGGTGTCATAGGTGTCATATTATCACCAGCTCTATATTTATTACTCCAAGCATCACCCCAATTATTATATTTATAAGGGGGATTACCAAATTCTCCACCACTTGCTAATTCATTACCAGCATTAGGATTAATACTCTTAGCTCTTTCAGCATACTTTAATCCTATCTTATTAGGGTTACCTCCAGCTTCAACTTCTTTTCTATAACTAGTAGCTTCACCATTATCATCACTGATAACAACATATTGACCATTAGCATCCTTAACAATAATCTCATCATCATCAAGTTTAATATTCTTACCTCCAATTGTAGCATCAATCTTGTCAGTACCTTTTTTCTTAGTATCTACTTCAATACCAGTACCAATACGTTTAGTATTAGCATTTATCTTTAAATCAGTACCATTAATCGGACCACCATTAGCATAATAACTAGCAGTACCTGAAGATTGACTATAATTACCTAGTTGATTAACATCAGAAGTATATCTATTATCTTCATTTTGTTGTTCAATTTCATTAATAAGTTTTTTACGTCTTAATTCCTCTTCCTCTAAAGCTTTATTCTTACCATCAAATAAACCAGGAATCATACCAAGACCTGCACCTATAGCAGTACCCCATCCAGGAAGTACAGCACTACCAGCAGCAGCACCACTTAAAGCACCTTGAACAGCACCACCTAAACTATAACTATTAGTTCTATTAGTTTTAAAATTTCTTCTCATATCTCTATTATTTGTTTTGCTAATATACACAATTAAAATGTTAAAAGCAAGTAATTTCTAATTTATTTTTATCTACTAACAGGAGTACTATTAACATCCACTTCATTAACAGTAATAATATCACTATTACTATCAAATATAAATCTTACAGCTATAAAGTCATTAATAAACTGTTCTTTTTCATACCAATTAGTTATCTTATCAGCAACAACTAAGCTACTAGTATGTAATTCATCAACCTCATTAAGTCTTATAATCTCTAATGTAGTATTCTTATTAAGATTTCTAAAGTCATTAAACTTCCAAGTTCCACTAGTTTTTCTAATATTACCAGTATTAAAAGTGTAAGTAGTTAATGCAATCTCTTCACTAAGTCTATTAAAATCATAAACTATTAAAGAACTAAACGTCTTATCATAATCAATATATTTACTAGTAATATTCTGAACAGTAGTTTTCCATATAATACTTTCAAACATCTTATTAATAGTCAAAGGAGTATTAAATATTGCATCTATTGTAAAGTCATAATCTGTACCATAGAAATTACAAGTTGTAGTTTCACTATCATGACTATAAATAGTATTAGCATTAATACTCATTAAACCATTCCTATTTGAATATATACATCTAGGTAAATAATCATGAAATGATAACCATTGTTTAGTAGAAGGGTAATAAGATAATGTCCAAGAATATTCAGTATTAGCCGTACCACTTATCTGCTTCTTAGATATAATAAGTCTTTCATACTTTTCATCCCAAGCAGTAGTTATACCAACATCGTCAAATGGATTATCTGTATCATATAAATTACCTATAGCTTCACTAACAGTAGCATAGGTAACATTTTCACTATCATCAAATTGTACAATTTCATCATCATCAAAAAGATAATTATATTCAGTTAGAATACTACCAGCAGAGTATTGTAGATTATCATTAAACCACTCTCTCATACCATAATCAAACTTAGTAAGTTCATCTATTTGTCTATTATTATAAATGAATACTTTACCTTGTTGTCTATCAACAATTATATTACCAACCTTACATCTAATACTAGCAAACTTAGATTGACAGCCAACATAACCAACTTCATCATAAATCATCTCTTCAAAATCCTTAGTAAATATATCACTAGAACCAAGTTCTGCAACTACATTCTCAGATATATTTAAAGTATCATTTAAAGTACCTATTAATAAAGCATTTTTATGTTGAACTAATAAATCATTATTATCATTATCTAAGTTCCATATTACACCTCTATTCTTAACACTATCTTTATAACTATCAGGTAAGAATACTCTCCAATTAACCATAGGAGATTCACTAGATAAACTAATAGCTCTTACAACTCTGAATGGAAACTTATTAGTAGTAATAGCTTTATAATTAAAAGTATCATAAAATAATACATCATTTAAAGAAGAATAATCTTTATTATAACCATAATAAGATGGCATGTCAACAAGATCAGTATAAGTATAAAGAGTTTGAATCTTATCCCAAATAGAATCAGTAGTAGTATCAATATTACCTTCAAAATTAGTACCTATACCTTTAATATTATCAACAAGATTATAATAAGGATAATATATTTCATTAGTAACAGGAGTACTATCAGTAATACCAGTATGTCTTAATGCTATATTACTAGAACTCCAACATGGAAATAAATGATACCTTACACCAGCACTAACACTACCTGAAGTAACACTTAAACCTCCCATTTCAGTAATACCATATAAATTAACAAATGCATCTCCCCCATATAAATAATCTGTAAAAGTAGTATCTATAGCATTTATATTATTAAGTTTACCAGTACTTACATATTCAATATTACTAAGATTTTCATAAAGATTTAATTGTAATTTACATAAATCTGCAATATAAGTTTTAGTTATATCATGATTATTAAGATCATTTAACAATTCAATAAATAAACTTTCTTCACTACTTTCATTACTAGGATTAGTTGCAGTATTATTAGCAGGTAAATACATAGATTTTACAACAGGTGACAATATAATATTACTAGCTCCTATTCCAGGATTACTAGAAAATTCAGTAGTACCATTAAATATATTATAACCATCAGTACTAGCATTATCCATTATAGTATGAGCATAAACATAATCTGCATTAATAGAAGGTTTATTAGTCATTATATCAAAAGCATGAAACTTTTTATGATTATTATTAGTAGATATATAACCTGTAGAACTTTTATGACACATCAAAGAAGATTGACCTATACAAATAGTATTATTTAAATCTCTTTTACCATATACAATTTCATATTTAGTATAAGATTCACGTATATAATCAGGTATATATATATTATAAAGTTTAAGTCCAAGTATTTTAGCAAACTTTGTACTATATAAACTAGAAGAATCTATTTCACTATTTCCACTTCCATAATAGCAATCATTATAATTAATATAAATATCACTAGTTGTAAATGTTAAATTATATTCAATAAAATCACCAGCTATAACAGATATAGTATCTACCCCTGATAACTCTACTCTAGCAGAATTACCAGATATAGCTGTATCACTTTGAATAACACTTAAATTATGTACTAATTCTACATAAGCACTAACAGTTATACCACTAGGGTTAGTTATTTCACAAGAAAATATAAAATAATTATTTATTTCAACATTACAAGCTTTATTAAATACAAATTTAGTACTACTTTCAAAACTACCTATAGTATTATCACCGCTAACCGAAAAAGCATTAAACTTTAAACCTATAGTAGTATTAGTAAGTTCTGTACTAATAGGATTATGAAAATGTATTTGTACTACACTAGGAGCAGTTTCATTAGAAATAGGAAATGGATCGTAAGCATTATCTAATAGAAAAGGAATAGATGGAAATTTATGATGTCTTACATGTTCACTATTAAGTTTAATTCCACCTGTTATAATATTTCCATCATAATCAACAGTACCATTATATTCACCATTAATATCATCAGTCTCGTTAGGATAAAACTCATTAAGATTCTGCCAATATCCCATCTGACCACTTTCATTATTTATAACATTAGCTGTATCTTCAAAATGAAATTTCTTTGCATCACTATATATATTTAATGCTGATGAATTACCATCATTGAGATCAGTACTATTAGCCTTTCGACCTGGTATAGAAAATACTTTAGTAGGATTATTATCATCAGTCCAAAATCTAATTCCTAATGCATAAACTTCATTTGGAAAAAAACCTTTAGAATTATATATAACTAATTCATCATTATAACTATCTTTAATACTATCTAAATTAATAGTAGCCTTACATACAAATCTAACTTCTATATTATTAGCAAACTTTTGATATTTAATATTATCTCTAACTTCAACATTACCCATTAACAAATCATTCTTTAATGCAGTAATAGTTCCAGCTTTAGTATAATGAATACTATTAACAAGTATATCATCAACAGTTAAAGCGGTTTTATCAGATAAATCAGATATAGTTATATTAAGATTATTAGATACACTATAATCATTATAATCATATACTTCTATATTACCAGTATTCTTATATAGAACAGCAATCTTAATAGTATCATAATCATTATCAAGATTAGTTATATTTAAACTTATACTTTTAGATGTAGATGTGTTAGCAGGACAACCATCATAATTCTCCCACTTATCAGTCTTAGAGCTATCAGATATAGTTATAGCATTTGAAAGATTTAGCCAATTAGTATAAGCACCATCATCAAGCATATATTTACCAGTAACATAATATACACCGCTGTATAAATTACCATCAATATCATTAACACTATCTAAATTATAATTAGGTATCTTACCACTAATATATAAATTAGCATATTTAATTTCATCAGAACTTAACAATTCATAATCACCATCTAAAGTAAAAGGTAAGTTATCAAGATTAAGTATCTTAGGTTCAGTATTATCATCAGTCCAAGTAACAACTAACTCATTAAGATTGTTATATTTATATTCAGCTTGTATAGGATAATCCATACTAAATCCTAAATAAGCACTTCTAATCTTCTTTGTATAATCCCCATTAGAATCTAATATACCAATTTCACTATTAGTATCATTAGTACTGAATATAATAGTTGAATTAGAAGTAGGTCTTATACCATTAACACGATAATCTAAAGTATGAATACTACTTGTAGATGCCTCATTTTGAATAGATTTAAATGAATTAGTGTATACACCATTTCTAACATATCTAGGTGAACCACTAGGTTGTTCATTAACATTCTCATCTCGTCTAAGTCCTTTATCTAATCTCATATTATAATATTATTAATAGATTGTTTCCCAAACTCCACTATTTCTTAACTTAATTCCACTTACAGTTTCCCAAGTTCCATTTACCATTATCTTACTATTAGAATAATCTATTGTTTCCCAAGTTCCATTTACCATTACCTTAGATGTATTAGTAGGCACTGTATATTCTTGCATATCAACCTCATCTAATTCAAGCCATGAAGTTTGATTAGCACCACAAGAAATAGCAAAGACTAAATATTCAATATCTTTTCCAGCAGCACTATTAAATGAACATGATGCACTAATAGCATTTCCTGTATTTTCTATAAAAGATGCAATATTATCCCAAGAATGATCTGCATAATGTATTTGAATATACACTCCTTGATCATCAGAAGATGTATCAGTCATTCTATATTTAAAACTTAAAGCATAATGTTTATGATCAGTTGTAGGAGATTCAATAAAATCAGAAGAACTTTGCAATATTCCTGAACCATTTTGAGATGTATATGTAAACTCAAAACGTTGAGCATTACCTGTAAATCCATTTCCAGTAACTATACTAAAAGCTCTTGTACCTGCCACATGATCTTGTGACCAATATTTAGCCAAACCAATTGTAGGATTAGTCCAATCTGTTGTATTTGATGCACCACCATTTCTTACTATATTAGCCATAATTATGTATATTGTATAAATAAAGTTCCTTCATTAGCTGTTGCAGGAGGTGAACCTGTACCATAACAAACATTTACAGCACTCATATTAGCTTCAGTTGTTGAATGAATTACATCTAATTGTCCACCTTCTAATGTTAATAAATCAGCAGAATGAGTTAGAGTTACATCAGCCTCATTAGGCTCACTAGTCCAAGTTACTACACTTTCATTTCCTAAAACTAAATCAGACCATGCCTTTTCAACTGTTCCTAAAGCATCTGTATTATCTGTATCTGAAACCAAACTCTCATTAATAGCTACACCTGAAAGATTACTAAGAGCTACATTTGCTCCAGCATCATCATTATCATCAACATATCCTTGTGTAACTAATTTATCATTATCAGCTATTCCTGTAGAAACACTAACCATATTATTAAGTAATCCAAGTTCTGTAGTTGTAATTGTAGCACTTTCTATTATAGCTCCTGCAGAACTAATCATTACTTTATCATTTCCTAATGCTGTAGTAGAGTTAGTACCACCTCTTGCAATAGATAATAATCCAGTCCAACCTAATGTTAATGAAACAGCTTGTAATAAACTAGTATTAGGAGTACCACCTAAAGTTAAAGTTATATTAGTATCATCTATTTTACTTAATATAGCAGGACTAATAGCACCTCCAACAGCATCATCTACATATCCTTGAGTAATTAATTTATCATTATCAGCAGCACCATCTGTAATAGATACTATAGAATGTGTAATACCTCCTATTATAATTTTTAAAACATCATCAACATCCCAACTTAAAAGGTTATCTGCATCTCTACCAGTATAACCAGTTGTAATTAAGTTATTACCACCTAAAGCTAAATCACCATGACTTAAAGTTAATTTTGATGCACTATGAGTTAGAAGTACTGGATCATCTGCAACAACAGGAGTAACACCAAAACTAATAATACTTCCTGTTGCAAAATATGCATCACTCCATCGTTTAGTTGGAGCACCTATAGCAGCACCATCATTTGTAGTAGGATTAAAAGCATTAATATTAAATCTATATTCATCAGTATTATCAATAACTACTTTAACATAACTAGCTCCACCAGTATCAATTACTTCAACACTACTGTCTAATTGAGCTATCTTATTTAATACTATTTTTAACCAATCTTTAAGTTCACTTAAAGGTATTTGTATACTAGTACTACCAGTATCAGTACCAACAGGTACAGAGTGATCTGCTCCACCATTTGTAACATTAGCAGCAGTTAAAGTTGTAGTTGCATTTCTTATCTTAGTCATTGTTATACGATTTAAAGTTAAATTCACCACTTGAATGATAATTATAATCAACAAGTAGAGTTCTTTTTAATTTACTAATTTCATGTCTATCATCCTTATCTAAAGCTCTAACTCTGATCTTAGCTATCCTAGAGAAATGTTCCCATGCTAAAGCAGGATTATTAAATCTATTTGGAGAAGTAAGTGACATACCAGGTATATTATGACCACGATACATGATACTTTTCAATAAATACCAATCAATTGCAATCATAACATTTACATTATTAGGAATCATAGCCCAATATAGATTAGTATTAGCATCTAGTATCACTGGTAATTTCTTAATATAAAACTTAAGTTCACCATCATCACATTCCTCAAAGGTTGTAGTTATAAAACCACTACCATCATCATTAATACTTAAAGAATAAGAATACTCATCATGAACTAATTCTCCCATCTTAGTATTATCATGTTGATTTATAGTATCATTCCTATCAAGTCTATAACCTAAATAAGATACTCCTTCAAATTTAACAGTACCATCAGGAATAGGACATTTATAATTAGCAACTTCACCATTAACAGTTTTATCCATTAATGAGTTATACATATTCATTTCACTTAAAGCATCGCTAATCCAATTAGGAGCTCTATTTATCCAACCTGAATAATCAATAGAATATCTATCAAGAACTCTACCAACACATATCTTACTATTTATCAATTCATATATCATAACTATCTATTTAATATATTATAATTAGTCCAATTCATTTTACAGAAGTTCATATCAAATCTTTCCATACAATGAATCTTATCTCTAAAACCTAAATCAGTAGTATCTAATATCTGATTCATATTAGTACATTTACTACCAAACTCAATTATACTTTGATTAGGAAGATTTATATAATGAGTAGGAGTAATACCATAATTACTTTTATTAGGACACTTAGAATAATAAGTAGATACTAATAACCAAGACGACCAATCATTAGTATTATACACTAACCATTTAGGTTTATCAGGAGTTTCCTTACTATACACATAAGGCTTCATCTTAACTATAAACTCATCTTTAGTAATATCTTTACCTTTAAAATCAAAATATAAATCTTCATTATATCTTTCAGCAAGTTCACATAAGAATTTAATAGACTTTCCCCAATCAACATTAGTCTTATCTTTATTAAAGTTAGCTTTCTTCCTAGCCATATATAGTCTATACCAATTACCAACTACAAAACTACCACCTCTAAGTATAAATCTTGAAACATTAAAATATAACTTCTTATAAATAGTACTAAACAGCTCTTTATCAATCATTATAGAATTATAATGGTCAATCTTATATTCTAACTTATATTCTAATATATAATTCCTAATTAAATTCTTAAAATATATCATTATCATAGTACTATCAACAATAGCATCATTAATAGTATTGATTTTAGCATTATGAGAATTAAATCTTAAAGTATTATTAGCCTTATTTAATTTATTATAATTAATAGTACCTTCTCTAATAGAATTACAAATAGATTGATAATTAGTATTGTTCTTAGCAACATACATTTGGTTGTCTAAGCATTGAGTACTATAAAACTCTCTAGCTATCTTAACCTTGTCGTATCTACTAGACAAAGTGCTAACCTTATTTTGAAGGTCAGCACTATAATTATCATACGTTAAGTTTATTAACTCTCTATTTGTCATTAGTTATTATCAATATGTGTAGGCTCTATTTTATTCTTATCATCAATTATACTTAATTCACCTTTTAATATCTTAATCTTAACAGACTGTATTAAATCATCACTCATAGGATATTCAACTTCATCATAATACTCATTTCCATTAGTAATGTTATCAGCAGTTTCACGTGCATATACAAACCCGTAGAAAGAAAAGATACCATCAATAACAGCTCTATCACTACTAGCAGTAACTCTATCATATATATAAAGATAGTTATTTATAAAATCATATCTTATAGGTTTACTAGAATGTTCAAACTTACTATGTAAACTTTTAATATTATCACCTGTTAAAGTATAATCATATATTCCAAAATGATGAATTGAGCCATCCATAAAACTAGCAGCAGTTCCATCATTATCATTAGCTCCAATATATATATATTGAGGACTATGAGTACTATCATTATTAAACAATGATAAATCTATATTAGCTATATTAATACCATCTTGAAATTCACTTTCTCTTTCAACACCATTAATATACAATCTAACATCTGTACTAGATACTGTTAACCCAATTGTAATATTGGTACTAGATTCATCGTCAGTAAATAAAGCATCAACTGTATTATATTCTACATATCCAACACTAACATCTCCATAATAGAAATTAAGTTTACCGTTAGTATCTAATTTAAGTATTACAGAATATCCACTAGCATTAGTAATACCAAATATTACATTATCAGTAGTAGGTATACCATCATCAAAATCAACTTTAAAGAAAGCACTAAAACCTTTCTGAAATGTAGATACATAATCAGCTCCTAAATTAATAACAGATGTATTACCATTGAATATAGCAAGCCCATCAGTAAATGTAACATCAGTAGCAGTTAAACCTTCAGCAGTAACTATAGTATTATTAGTAAGTAAACTTTTAACAACAGGAGCTCTAGGTAAATCTACATTATGTACAGCAGGTAAATAATCAACAAATTCCAAATCAGCCAATCTAGTATAGATATAAGGATAAATACCATCAGTATCATATACACCTAATAAAGGATCATCGGTCTTATATCTAATAAGATTTAATTTATTAGTACTTCTAAGACATTTGACATCTGTAGAATAAGGATTATCAGGTCTATTAACTTCTTCTAAATCAATAGTAACCCGCTGTCTGAAATTAGATTCAACACCAAACTTATTAATTTCCTGTCTAATACTATTAGCAAGCTCATGCCTAAATACAAACTTAATTCTTTCTTTAAGCATTGTATCAAAAGGTCTTTCAAGTGCATTAGCAACCTCATCAGATATTTGTTTTAATGTAGCCATTTATTCACTATTTTTACGTTTACCTTTATTATATGCTACTGAACCAGTTTTAACAGCTATTATTATACCTGCTGCTGAAGCTGTAGCAATAAATACACCACCATCTTTTAAATATATACTAACGAATGTTCCAAACAATGTTATAACAAAAGCTAATACCTTACTAGATGTTAGTACAATATCATATTTTATCTTACCTTTCATACTACTTACGTTTTTTAATTAGCTTTTTACCATAAGTCCATACCTCTCTTATAATAAGTCCAATTATAGTACCTATTGCAGCATATAACATTACTTCAGAAATCTTTTCACATGTTATTGCAGAAGTTGGCGTACCACTAGTTGCAATTACACCTATTACATTTAGTTTTATCCAAGCTACTACTCCACTAATAGCACCTATAGATGCTGCATAAATTTGTTCCATCATAATATTATTCATTATTTATTTGTATTTAATTATTTGTACCCAATCAATTTCCATACCTGATGGATAAGTACTTAAGTATTCAAATTTAGACTTACCACATCTATCACTTTGACAAACAGACAATATCAAATGTTGTTTGTTAGTCGGAATACCTCTTTTCTCTACTTTAGTAATCTTTCCATTAATTCTCCAAATAACCTTATAAGGAGTAAACTCTATTTCGTAAACATAAAACTCCTCAGAGGGCTTAAAATTAGAACTGGATAAACTATTGTTTAGAGTTGAAGTTTTACCTAGTTTCTTTTCATAGTCATAA
>Ga0208905_1001562_pt1 | contig 11478 bp, 12 predicted proteins | sample AntAceMetag02UKS_FD_184776 | JGI IMG/M metagenome (GOLD analysis project Ga0208905, IMG submission 184776) | Saline lake microbial communities from Ace Lake, Antarctica - Antarctic Ace Lake Metagenome 02UKS (SPAdes) (version 2) | ecosystem: Environmental > Aquatic > Non-marine Saline and...
TGAATATTATGGATGCTACAGCCATGCCAATGTTTGATTGTTTCATCTCAGAACCTGATACATCTCCCTATTTGACTGTTCCAAATATCATTCCTCTTGACGAAATGAATCTGAACCTTTCCGCTCTGCACGGGAAGGCATTGTTTTATGCAAAAAAGAGCATGGAACCACAGTTTAATCATGTTGACGGAGGTGATGATCAATTACTTAACCGTATTATCTGGTTTGCCTTAAGAGGGAAAAAAAGTTACCCGAAAGGCTATGCAGGTGATGGGGAAGAAGAAGATGATTAATCCTTCTACTGACATGAGAATACTGATACTTTGCACAGGGAACTCCTGCAGAAGTCAGATGGCTGAAGGCTTTTTTAAGTCGTTTGACAAAAGTATTGAAGTCTATTTCGCAGGGACCAATCCTTCATCACAAGTACACCCAAAAGCAATAGAAGTAATGCGGGAGATAAATATTGATATTTCTTCCGGGTTTCCGAAAAAGGCTGACCGGTTTATTGATTCCGATTTTGACTATGTGATCACTGTATGTGACAATGCAAGGGAGACCTGCCCGGTATTTACCGGTAATGTCAGGCATTTGACGCATATTAGCTTTGATGATCCTGCAGTTGCAGCCGGGACTGAAAGTAATATTATGGCAGTTTTCCGGAGAGTACGGGATGAGATGAAAGAGGAATTTTTAAAGCTCTTTCAATCGTTTGAATAATTTGGTATATTATTTTAGTCGGACAACATAAATAAATATAATAGTCGAAATAATTTGCAAAAAAAACACTATTGTATTTTTGCAATAATTATGTAATAACACTATTGTATTTTAGCATGAAAAGAGAAATAACACAAAGGAACTCATTCCTGAACTCCATGTAATTTGTGCAGGATCTTTACTTGACCATACATTGAATGAAATGAAATCACCAATGCCTGTCGGGCGTGTAGAATTTTTACATATGTATCCCATGAATTTTAAAGAGTTCTTAATGGCGATAAATCAAGAAAAACTTGTATCATATATAGAAGAATTTGATTTTAAAAAACCATTCAGTGAAGTTATTCATAATCAAATCTCTCAATACCTTCGGTTTTACTTCTTTATTGGAGGAATGCCTGCAGTAGTAAAAACTTATGCAGAAAATGACAAGCTATCTGAAATTCAAAGAATACACAACAATATCCTGACTTCAATTCAATACGATTTTGCAAAATATGGAACCCGCAGGCAGCAGGAGTACTTGCAAATAGTTTTAAAGTATTGCGGTCGATATCCTGGCAGGAAAATTAAATACAGTAACATTGACAGGGAAATAAGGTCAACATATCTAAAGGAGTCGATTAAAAAACTGGAGCTAAGTCGAATTATACATACTGTTAAGCACAGTAATGCAAGGAAAGTTCCTCTTACAGAACATGCAAAGGAAGATGTGTATAAAACTATGTTCATAGATATTGGTTTTGTCAATCAATTTAATCAAATAGACCTCACAGAGTTGGAAAATTTGATTACTGCCAATGAAGGAATGCTTGCAGAACAATATATCGCTCAGGAATTATTGACAATTCATCAAGCATATTTAAGTCCTGAATTATTCTACTGGTCAAGGGAAGAAAAAAATTCCAATGCAGAAATAGATTTTATTTATCAGCATAAAAACAAAATATACCCTATTGAAGTAAAAGCAGGAAAAACAGGAACATTAAAATCCATGCAACTTTATTTATACGAAAAGAAGCTTAAAAATGGTATCAGGTTCAATATGGATATTCCTACTATTGGAAGCTTTAAAACAAGGATTAACGCGCCAAATAAAAATGCAGAACTTTCCTGGACACTTTTGTCTTTACCATTGTATATGGTTTCTGAGCTTAGGAGAATAATTGATTTGAAAATATTGATGCGGAAATGAACCATGTGATATGGGCACACGATGCCCACAGTCCCTGGGACCGTGACGTGGAACCTGATTTCTGGTGCGAAAAACAAGGCAAAACAATATATGTGCAAGCAGCTTATCAAATATCGGACGAGAAAACGCAACAACGTGAATTTGGTAATCTGATTGAAATACAAGATAATTACCCCAAATATGTTGTTACTATGGACAAACTTAATTCCGGTTCATACAAAGGAATTGAACATGTTCATATCATCGATTTTTTAATGAAAGATATTTAATTCTTTATTGAATAACATCAACAAATATCCTCGCTGAGTAAATTTTTTATGCAGAACACATCTCATTTAACGTATCGGGGTAAATTAACTCCGGGTGTGCAATAGGAATAACCGGTTTTTTTCAATCGTCCGGATAATTGTCTTTATTGGCAGACAAGTTCACCGGAAAATTATTTTACCTTTCATTGAATCATAAACCCCATTTATTAGGGTTTTAAGATAATTAAAAAGTAATTGCATGAGGTACATATTTATCAGAGAATCTAACATAATGTTCCAATTAAATTAAAATTAATTGGTAATCAATCATTTAAAACCTCTATTAATGATTTTTCTTTCCATTATTCCACTATTCCATTTTTCCATCCTTCCATTATTCAGTGCCCAATGGGTGCAATTCAAAGCCACCTTTTTAGAGGGTGGATGTTTACTGTGTTGTTCATATAATGTTAATTTTAATATTCCGGTGTGTTTTTCTTTTCAGGATATTATCCTAAACTTTGAGCGAAAAAGTTTAAAATGGCCGGACAAGAAAGCAGAAAAAAGGTATCCTATTATAAACAACCGGAAGACATGACTGTTGATCAATGGCAGGCAGAGCTCAGGAAACAGTTTGCAACAACCCAACAATTCAAGGTAACTAACATAGGAACGCATCCTGTTTATTCAGATTTTCAGGTATTTAATCCGGAATCGGGAAAGACATACAAGGTATCTATAAGGGACAATATCAGCAGTTTTAACTTCTGTTCATGTCCTGATTTTAAAATCAATACTCTTGGGATCTGCAAACATATAGAATTTGTGTTGTTAAGCCTCCTTAAGTACAAGAAGAACCGGAAATATTTTGGCAGTGAACAGCAGCATGACTACTCTTCTCTTAGTATTCTATACGGACATGAGAGACTGATACGCCTGAAAAAAGCTGATGCTGATAACCATTTGGAAAATGAGCAAACCTATTTTGACAAACAAGGATACCTTCTGCCCGGCAAGATTTCCACATTAAATTGTTTTATTAAAGACGTTATTAAGACAGATCCAAAATTCAGAGTTTATCCCGACGTGTTTGAATTCATCAACCAGCATAAAAAGAATGAACAGAGAAAAAAGAATTTGAAGGAGATATTTCCGGATGGACCCGACAGTATGATTTTTGATAACCTGATTAAAACCAGACTTTATCCTTATCAAAAAGAAGGAGTTATCAATATCATTAAGGCAGGAAGGATTTTATTAGCTGATGACATGGGATTGGGCAAAACCATACAAGCTATTGCAGCAGTTGAAATTTATGCTGACTATTTTGATGTAAACAAAGTCCTGATCATTTGTCCCACATCATTAAAATATCAATGGAAAAAGGAAATTGAGAGATTTGTCGGCAGGGATGCCTGTGTTATTGAAGGTTTAATTCATAAACGGAAAGAACTGTATAATCAAGAGGGTTTTTACAAAATAGTTAGCTATGGAATGGTTCGCAATGATATAAAGCATATTAATGACTGGGGACCGGATATTGTCATTATTGATGAAGCACAACGAATTAAAAACTGGAAAACCAAAACTGCCCAATCTGTCAAAAAAATCATTTCAGATTATGCGATTGTCATTACAGGTACACCGCTTGAGAACAGAATTGAAGAGCTACACTCCATCGTCGAATATATTGACCGTTATAAACTGGGGCCATTATTCCGGTTTCTTGATAACCACCGGGTTCTGGATGACAGGGGAAAACTAATCGGGTATAAAAACCTGCGAACCATAAACACCACCCTTTGCGATATTCTGCTGAGACGAACGAAAGAAGAAATAAAGGATCAGCTTCCCGGCAGGATGGATAAGAACTTCTTTGTCGAAATGACTAAGGAACAAATGTCCGACCACAATGATTATTATGATGTTGTTACCCGCCTTGTTAACAAGTGGATAAGATTTGGATTTCTAAGCGAAGAAGAAAGACAAAAACTCCTGATCTGCCTGAATTGTATGCGCATGGTTTCCGATTCTACCTATATTCTAAATCAGGAAACTAATTATGGTAATAAAATAGGTGAAATAAAGGAGCTTATTAAGGAAATCACAGAAAATGATGAAAACAAAATAGTCATTTTTAGCCAGTGGAAAAGGATGTTTAAACTCCTGATCAGGGAGCTTGATAAAATGGAAATCCCTTTTGTATATCTTAACGGCGATGTTCCTGCCTCCCAGAGGAAAGTAATTATTGAGAGGTTTCAGAGTGATCATGAACTTAAAATATTCCTTTCAACGGATGCAGGCGGGGTCGGGGTAAATCTTCAAAAAGGGAATGTCCTTATCAATATTGACCTGCCGTGGAATCCTGCAGTCCTGGAACAAAGAATTGGCAGGATCTACCGACTTGGGCAAACGAAACATATAAACGTGTTTAATTTTATTTCTGCCGGTTCGATCGAACATCGCATACTATACCTGCTCGAATTTAAAAGATCAGTTTTCGCGGGAGTTATTGAAGAAGAAGGGAAAGATGAAGTTATGCTTGAAGGATTTCTTGAATCTGTTAAAGCCATGACAGAGGTGGATATTGAATTGCCTGGTGATAATGCCGGTAAAAATATCGTTACCGGTGAACCGGATAATCTCGCGGCAGAAGCAAATGCCCGGTATCTTCAGGGTGACCGGAATAATGATGAACCGGTACAGGAAACCGGTAGTTCCCAGAAACAGGAATCCAATTTCCGGAACGAACCGAAAAAAAAACAAAAGCATGGTATTTTGGGTTTTCTTGGTAAAAAGGTAAGGAGATTTTTAAAGCGTGTTTTCAGATTTTAACGCATTCCTTTCAATAATAAATCAAGGTAATTATTTCTGTTGATTAGCTGAAAAGCACCATCATATTCATCTTTCCATGCTTTTGGTATCCTTACTTTGTTCTTTTCCATTTTTATTTCGTAACCAATTAATCTGCCCTCTCCTTCTTCTACATAATCAATTTCTGCTCCGGAATAAGTGCGCCAGAAATATGATTGCACGTTTAATTGCTGGTAAAGTATTTGTTTCCGGCGTTCAGCTACAATAAAATTTTCCCAAAGGTTTCCTGAATCAATTCGCTGATCAAGGAGTTTTAAATTGTCGATCAGCATATTGCGGATTCCTGTGTCGTAAAAAAAGATTTTATCCATTTTAGAAACTTCATTTCGCGGGTTGTGGCTGTAAGCCGGAAGTCTGAAAATAACAAAAGCTTTTTCGAGTAAATCGATGTAACGTTCAACTGTTTCCCTGTTTATAGCTAATTTCTTTGTTAATTCATGGATGGAAACCTGTTGTCCAACCTGAAAAGCAAGCAAACGGAAGAAGATGAAAAACTTGCTTACGCCCTGTCAATGGTTCAGAAGTTTTATTTGCCAGTTCAAAGGAGGAAGAACCTGTTGCAATAACCTTTAAATGGGGCATTTCATCATACAAAATCTTTAATGTCAATCCGATTTCCGGAACCCGTTGTGCTTCGTCAATAATAAGAAGCTGATAACCTTCCGTCAAATCCGAGAAAACTTTTAAATCTCGTTTCATTAACAGGGCTTCGTTTTTACTGAGATCGGTTGACAGATACAACACCTTCAGCCCGGTATCTTTTCCTAATTGCTTCACCAAAGTGGTTTTTCCGGCTTGCCGGGGGCCATAAATCAATATTATCTTGTTGCTTGCTTTCAAGTGATCAATACATTGTTTTTGAATATACCTGGGAATCATCATTGTGTATTTTTTTACCAAAGATACAAATATTTACGGTAATCCATAAATTATGACTTGAATTTTTATGGGGGGATATAGATTTTTAATTATAATTTTTTATAGTAACAATATCTGTTTCTTGCCACTATCCCCTTGGATAATTTAGTAAATAGAACATACAAAAAGAATGCGCCTTTCTGGCAAGAAGTGGCCGTCCTTCGATTGGAATATATGCGATAAAAAAGATACCTTAATTTTTAAAAATAATAAAAGCAGCTTTTGACTTATCGTAATTAATTATTGATGTATATTTGAATTTATAAATTAATCAGGCTAAAATGAAAAAGAAACTTAATCGCAGGGATTTTATGAAAATCACTACCACCGTGGCAGGAGGCTATGCATTTTCCCATTTAGGAATAGCCCAAACATATCTGAATGAAGAGAAACCTGTCCGTATAGGTTTTGTCGGTGTTGGCGACCGCGGTTCATATCATCTTGATGTGGCACTTGGCATTGAAGGCGTTGTCGTTCCGGCTGTTTGTGATATAAAAAATGCTCATCTGTACCGCGCTAAAAGATGGGTTGAAGATTCCGGGCAACCCACTCCAACTCTTTACGGAAAATCCGATACAGATTTCGTTAGAATGTGTGAACAGGAAGATCTGGATGTTGTTATATGCTCAACTTCATGGAAATGGCATGCGCCGGTATGTCTGGCTGCCATGAAAAACGGGAAACACGCGGTTAGTGAAGTCCCCATTATTCTTACTCTTGACGAAGCCTGGGAAATTGTAGAAACTTATGAGAAAACAGGCAAGTGGGCAACCCTGGCTCTTGAACAGGCCTTGCTGGAATCGAATTATGCTTTGCATGTTTTGAACATGATACAACAGGGTGTATTTGGTGATATCACACATATTGTAGGTGGTTATGTGCATGATCTCAGGATGGTAAAGTTTAATCCTGAAGCAGAACCCTGGCGGTTGCAACATTCCGTTGACCGAAACGGAAACCTTTACCCTGATCATCCCATGAATAAGATCATGGCTATGATGGATATAAATCATGGTGACAGGCTGGATTATCTTGTTTCTGTGAGTTCAGGCGCTGCCATGCTCAATGAATATGCTGAACAATATTATGGGGATGCTCATCCTTACGCCACACAAAAAATGACCCAGGGTGATACCAATGTCAGCCTTATCCGTACAGTTAAAGGCAAACTCATTACATTGAATTTTGATACCAATACACCTCATCCAAGAGGTATTTTTAAGGTTCAGGGAACCATGGGTGCTTTTATACAGGGCAGCGGACTGGGTTCCCATGTGTATGTTGATGGCATAAGTCCTGAATCACATCAATGGGAAGATTCCGGAAAGTGGTTAAAGGAATACCGGCACCCACTGGTAAAAAATTATAACCCTACCCCAAGAAAAAATGCTATTCGGGGACATGGAAGCCAGGGAAAATTAACACCGTTGACCTGGCACCTGCTTGTAAAAGCCCTTCGTGAGGAAAAAATGCCATTTTTCGATGTTTATGATTCGGTAACAAGCAGTACCGTTTCCCCACTATCTGAAATGTCGGTGGCCAATAAAAGCCAGTCGGTATCTTTTCCTGATTTTACCAGAGGGAAATGGGAAAACCAGTCACCTATAAATTTCTGATAAAACAAAGTATTAACAATACAAACGTTTATAAATCATGAAAAAAGTTAGTTTAATAGTCTTGATCTTCTTATTGAAATTGAACTTACAGGCGAAAGATGCCAAAATCTGGATGAAATATGAAATCCTGTTTGAAAGTGAAAAAATATACAATAATCCAATTTACGATGTAAAAGACTTTAAAGTAACTTTTACTTCACCATCGGGGCAAACCTTCAATGTAAATGGTTTTTGGGATGGTGGCAAGAACTGGAAGGTCAGGTTTTGTCCAAATGAAATTGGAACCTGGAAATGGGTAAGTTATTGTTCCGATAAAAAGAACTCCGGGTTACATAATAAAGAAGGAGAGTTCAATTGCGAATTAAATAATATTAATGAAGATATTTATAAAAGAGGGGCAATCTACCATCCAAAAGGGAAATACTACCTTGCCTATAACGATGGCAAACCTTTTTTCTGGTTAGCTTGCACTGCATGGAACGGAGCACTAAAGTCTGGTGATGAAGAATGGGATTTCTACCTGCAACAACGAAAAAATAACAATTATAATGTTATTCAGTTAGTGACTACTCAATGGCGTGGTTGCGATAAAAATGCTGAGGGTTTAGTGGCATTCAAGGGATGCGGTTATATAAAAATTAATCCTGAATTTTTCAAAAGAATTGATCGGAAGATTGATAAAGCCAATGAAAAAGGATTGATTGTTTCACCAGTTATTCTATGGGCTTTACCTTTTGGACAGGGGCGTTATTTAAGTCCCGGATATACTTTGCCCATTGAGGAGGCTGTGTTGCTTGCCAAATATATTGTTGCCCGCTACCAGGGAAATCATGTGGTTTGGACTTTAGGTGGAGATGGCAAGTATTATGGCTCATTAGAAGATAGATGGAAAGAAATTGGAAGGCAGGTTTTTTCAGGTATTGATCACGCTCCGGTTACTTTACATCCACACGGAAGTTCCTGGATTGGAGAAGAATACGCTGGTGAGGATTGGTATGATATAATGGGCTACCAATCATCGCATAACAATGGAGAGAGAGTTGTAAACTGGATCAATAAAGGACCCATGACGCAAATGTGGGATAAGCTGAAACCTATGCCCTATATTAACATGGAGCCTAATTACGAAGAAATATTTTTCAAAATTACAGACAAAGATGTTCGGAATGCCGGTTACTGGAGCATTTTTGCAACACCATTGGCTGGAATTACTTATGGGGCTAATGGTATCTGGCCCTGGTTGGCAGAAGGGGAATTGATTTTGAATCACAACTTTGCGCCTGGGGTAAGTAGTTGGAGGAAAAGTATTGAGTTTCCCGGTAGTATTCAAATGGGCTACCTGTTCGGATTTATAAACCGGTATGAATGGTGGAATTTTTTCCCTGCTAACAAATTACTTATTGAACAGCCAGGTGAAGAGGTGTACAACCATTGGATTTCAGTGGTAAAAACTGTTGATAACTCAACTATCGTATCATATATACCGGTAAAGTGTAATGTTAAACTAAGGAACCTGAACAATTTTGTATATTCTGCAAAATGGTTCAACCCTGTAGAAAATTCCTATTCTGATGCTGAAATCATTCAAAAGGACGGCATTATCTCTTTCGATCAGGAATTCGAAAATGACATGCTGATTGTCCTCACTAAAGAATAAGTAGTGTATGCGACAGAAATAACCGGTTTTTTTCAATCGCCCGGATAATTATCTTTGTTAGCAGAAAATTTTACAGCTCTTGCCGGGTTCGCACGTAAGTATGTGAAGGATATGGATGCTGCAAAAGAGATTGCCAATTTTATTTTAGTTCTTGAAAAAACTCATCGACAAAGAGAATTCGCTCGCTGTTTTTCTTATTAAATAACAGGTGCTCAAAGTCTCTTTTTTTTATATTTAGGTCAACCTCTTTCAATATTTTCTTCGTGGCAGCCTTAAGTTCGTCAAGGTTGTGAATACCTTGTTTGTCAGCAAGAAATGTGTAATCGGGTTTAGTCTGAGCAAGCAGGAACATTGCATCGTAAAAATCGCGTCCTTTTTGACGTGAAAGCATAGCCGATAGTTTCATCGAACATAATACACTATCGATTGGCACAGGAAACGGAAAAAAGAAACCACAACCTTTGATATTGGCCATTCTGCGTTCGTATTGTACTTGTTGGTCCTGACTCTCTATTTTTATTAAAAATCGTTCGTCCCTATGTCCGGTCAATCCTAATTCAAACAACAGTTCCGGAAAGTGGATGTTTCGTCGAAAAGCTTTCAACCGTTTGTTCTTCCGGTCACGTACTTCAACCCGCATACCATTGCGACGCAAGAAATGTATTACAGCATCAGTCATTTCCATAAATTCCTCTCTTAAAAGATTTTTACAGTCAAAATCCAAATCTTCCGAAAATCGGTCAATCCCTTTTACGAGCCGAAGGTATGTGCCACCGATAAAAATAATCTTGCCAATATATGGAGTAGTTGAAAGAAAATCAAGTATAGCTAATTGAAGATATTCTTTCAGCATGTATTTTTGAAATGAAGCATTGTCCTGTAAATTGGCAGGGAAATAATTCTTAATAAACTCAAGTTGTATCATAAATTGTAAGTATTTATTAACAGTTGCACCCTGTTTTCAAGGGCATTATTTTTTATTTTTAATGTATATTTCTCCAACAACTTGCGGTCGAGGTCATCCTGCAAATAGTCCTCATCTAATCGCAAATCTTCCAATGCCTGTACTGTATTGTAGAATGGGTAGAGGTAGAGCAGATCGATCAGAGCCTTTTCAGGACGGGCAAGTTGGAGCGTCCACCTGTCGGCAACGGATTTGAGGTCATAACCGAACATTAACTCCTGGTGCACGCTTTTATAAATATACTCACCAAAGTCATTGCTGAAACTTGCCGTTTTGAGTGATGTTACACTTGTTACCTGAACCACCGCTTCAGGGATCATCCCGTAGAATGCCATGGCTGTGTGCAGGCTCACATAGGAGGGGCGATAGATACGGTTGGCAAAATACAGAACAATATCGGGTTTGCCCTTGTATTCCGGGAATGTATAATAACTTTGCCTCAGGTGGATCAGAAGGCCATTTTTAGTCCAGCGGACAAAGTTGTTCCTGTCAAAGCCGGGCTTCCACGCATAAACCTGGTGGATATTAAAACACCCCAGGTCAAACATTCGGTTTTTAAACTCCAGATAATTCATTTATTTCTGTTTTGCAGCAAATATAGTGCATTTTAGAAATATGTCAAAATTTATTTTTCGTTAAATAACCCAATCACCATTGCTTTAATGCCTGTTTCAATTGTTGCAGGATAATCGGGATTTAAGAAAGGAGAGTGGAGAGGGGGAGGTTCTTCTCCTTTTGCTAAATAATTATCCATTACTTCAGGGTTTGTGCTTCCCAGCCAGATAAGGCAAATAGGGACTTTTTCAGAAGGGCATCCATATCTGTACGGAGCATTATTACCGGACCTTCCCCATTTCTAAATATCCCCACAACATTATTCCCTCCAAAATTAGATGTTACATCAAAACCGATGGATTTAAATTCATTAGCAATTCGTGCTGATGTTTCTTTTTCCTGAAAAGATAATTCAGGGTTCTGGTGAATATGTTTGCAGAGTGCCAGTGCATATTCTGCCTGTGTGGCTACTTCTTTGTCAAAATCTGACCTGTCTTGCCCGTTGGAAATAATTTGGATAAATAATAATGCAATGATGAGAAAAGTTTTAAGTTTCATGTTGTTGATCTTTATATTTTAAATTATTTTATTTTTCTGATATTCTATTTATCTGTAAATTTGGTATATTATTTGAACAATTTTCAAAATGCATAGTACCTCAATTTTTTTTTCAATGCAGAAAGTTATATAATATTGTTGGAATCTTAGTAATTTAAGTAAAGAGAGAT
>Ga0208905_1001572_pt1 | contig 11445 bp, 9 predicted proteins | sample AntAceMetag02UKS_FD_184776 | JGI IMG/M metagenome (GOLD analysis project Ga0208905, IMG submission 184776) | Saline lake microbial communities from Ace Lake, Antarctica - Antarctic Ace Lake Metagenome 02UKS (SPAdes) (version 2) | ecosystem: Environmental > Aquatic > Non-marine Saline and Alkaline...
CACCCGTCAGGGGACCTTCTCACGGATACCTGCGGCGGAGCTCTCGTGCGGGGCTATGCAAGCTTTTCCGAGCCCGAATAGACCTCCTCTATTTTGAGGACCGCCGCGGCATGACCCGGATGCTGTTTCGGATTCCAGGTCTTCATATCCTCAAAAATCTCACCTTCCGTGTGGTACTCAACGGACCCTTTTAATTGAAAGGCCTGGTCTTCCGGAGTGATAAAGAGGATAGAGCCTCTGGTCCCCGCGAAGATATTTTTCCGTGTTTTGTCAAAAAAATTATCTGCGATCACGATGGTATCTTCATTGAATTTATTCACACAGGTAGCATAGATGGCATTGGGGACCCCTTCTTCATCCACGGTGGCAAATATAACAGGTCCCTTCCGTTTATCCCATGCCTTGCTTACTTTTTCCGGCAGTACTGACATCTTTTCCTCCTTTGACATACCAGTAGTTATCAAACAGCGTGAGCGGCCTGTTCGCGCCTCTATTTGAAACGATCATCCGATTTCCGGTTTGAGGAGATTCCCTTGGCTTTCTCAAGCCACCCGGTACGTACCTCCGCCTGCGCATCGAATTCGGGAACAAACGGCTTGATGTCCAGAAGCGGGGTGCCGTCGAGAATGTCAACGTTCTCGATGTGCAGTACACCTCCTTCGATTCCATCAAGTCGAACGACGGAAAGCCCGATCGGGTTCGGACGCCTGGGCGCGCGAGTAGCGAAGAGCCCCCGCAACTTTGAATCCAGGAACGGCACTACGTGGAGGTTGAGTCCGCGGCTCCGATGGAGGTGATAGAGCAGGATGATGTGTGAGAACCCGTCAAGGTCCGCGAGCCCCGCTTGGAAATTCTCGAACACCTCGACCGTCCCCTTCACGCCGACGGCGCCCGCCGGTTGAATCGGCATCCCCTGAAGCTTCCTAAATGGGGAGTGAATGATTCCAATCGGTGTGTATACGATCTTCATTTTCTCACATGAGCATTCATTGCTAGACAGGATATCGTGTGTGCTGGTTTCTATCTCCTTGCACCTTCCTTCTTCTTTCTAAACGAAATATCTCTATACCATAGATCGTACTGCCTGTGTAGAGTGGGGTTGTAAAATGGCGTCAGGTCTCAACATTTGACAACATGGATCAATAAAAGCGTTGATTGTTGAAACCTGACCCCGCCTCCCTCCCTGATTCCAAGGGCCGGCACGGTGATATATCCTTTCTGAGGTTTTCACTTGACGAACTTAAACGGATAGGTATATTCCAAGTAATATTCTCTATCAGACAGCTGTCAGATCCTGGCATGAAGGTTCGTTATGCTCGGGTCCGGCTTTTCCTCCTCCTATTGGAAACATCTACCGCATACTCTACACGCTGTCTCTTTCACTCCGCAATATGGCGCTCGGACGAAACCGGTAACGCTGGCCTCAACCGACTGCCTGTTCTTCCGTAAGGGCATCAAAAGAATCTGTGATTAATGTGGTGGTTTTTAATTCATTTGAAATCATTTAAAGGGGGGGATTATGGGATTTTCACTGCTTATCACCATACTGGCCTTGAAATTCAAAAAAGCGTCAAAGTCAAACAAGAACTTCCGAAAATTTCTTATGGGCCATGAATGCACCGTTGTCATTAAAACGAAGGATGGGAAGAGGGGCAAGCGGTTCATCTTTAAGGACGGGACCTTTTCATCAGACACCGTCCTGGATGAGTATGATGCTGCGATGATCTGGAGTGACGCAAAGGCGGCGGTTAAAGGCCTTAAGGCCGGAGACGACGGAATCCAGGAGGCGCTCCGAAATCACCGTGTCAGTATTGACGGTGAGGTACACTCTTTTACCTGGTTTGGCGCCGCCATTACCTTTGTCACAACGTAGAATCATCCAACGGTGCGCGTATTTTTTACGCGCCGCTTATAGAAAAGTAACGAATCGTTATAATGCGGCTCCATCGCTAACATCAGAGATAAGGGGGGAGACATGAGTTACTGGTCACATGAATATCTGCTTAGAAACTGGGGCGGCCCCATGGTACAGGCCGAGTTCTTGAAAGAGGTCCAGAAGCCCTTTTTCGTCCCGCGCGTATTTTCCGGGCTCAATCTTTTTCTTGATGAAGGGGGCCTTCTACCCGATGTGGTCGATCTGGTGGCTAAAGAATGTAAAACAAAAAGGGCCTTTCTCGTAACCGACGAGTACGCGGTTCGCTTTGCCCCGAAGGTTATGAGTCCCTATGAAAAAAGGCATGGCATCAAATTCGAGGTCTGGGCCAAGGCCCAACCCGACGCTCCGATTGAAACCATACAGGATTGTGCCCAGAAGATGAGAGAATTTGGCCCCGACCTGATTTTTGCTGTCGGGGGCGGCTCATCGATCGATACCGCAAAGGGCGCCTGGCTTCTCTATGAACATCCCGATGCCAATATCAAAATCCTGAGTCCGCTTATACCCCTGAATCTGCGGAATAAGGCCAAGCTGGTTGCCGTCCCGACAACAAGCGGGACCGGTTCCGAGGTTACGGGTATTGCCGTGATCTCTTTCCCCGATGGCGTGAAGCTCCCTACGGGGGGCGCCCTGCCGGAATTCGTTCCCGACTTTGCCCTCCTTGATCCGACACTGACGGTCGGGATGCCGCCGGAACTGACCGCGGGGACGGGCGGCGATGCCCTTGCCCACGCCGTCGACGGTTTTATGGCGCCCCGGGCGGATGAATTGAATCAGGCGATTGCCCTCAAGGTCATCAAAATGGTCTTCGAGTGGTTGCCCAAGGCATACCAGGATGGCAGTGATCTCATGCCCAGGATCAAGATGCAGCAGGCGGCCATGATGGCGGGGATCCCCCTCTCCAACGCCGGTTCCGGAATTTCGCACGCCCTTGGGCATACCATCGGCGGCCTGTATCACATCCATCACGGCGTCATGGTCCTGCTGTTCCTCCCCTACGAACTTCAGGTCTATTCAAAGGCAACGGATCGGCACCTTGAAATATGCGATGTGCTGGGTGTCCGGGACACCGGGTCTGACGCGAAGAGCCTCTCCAATCTCATCGAAAAAATTCGCGGGCTAATGTCCGAGTTGAAGCTCCCGGTTAGTCTGAAGGATGCCGGTGTCTCGAAGGAGGACTTTGAAAAGGACCTCGATTCCATCCTCGATCAGACACCGACGGACCCCGCCTTTTATTTCGGGTGGTTCGATCTGACGCGGGAGCAGCTGAGGGATGTGTTTCTATGCGCCTATGAGGGTACATTGCTGGACATGAATTCAGAGATATGGAGGTAACCCCATGAACGGATATTTTGGTAAATTCCTGAAGGTAGACCTGACAAATAAGACAACAGAAGACCTTCCCATCAGTGACGGTGATCTGAAACACTATGTCGGCGGATCAACGCTGGCTGCCAAAATCATATATGACTATGTAAAACCGGGGATGGACCCGCTGGCACCGGAGAGTCCGTTGGTCTTTGCCGCCGGGCCCTTTATCGGTTCCAATATTCCCATGGTCAGCCGGGCGGCAGTGTGCGGAATAACCCCAAGCGGTTTCTGGGGTGAGGCGACAACGGGCGGAACCTTTCCCTTCCGTCTCAAAGGCATCGGTTATGACGGAATACTGATAACCGGTAGGGCCGCTGCGCCGGTCTATCTCTTTGTCAAGGAGGGGAAGGCTGAGATCAAAGACGCCGCCCATCTGTGGGGCAGGGACACCTACGAGACACAGGAACTGATCGATGAAGAGGTCGGCAAAAAGGCCTCGACCGCCTGTATCGGCACAGGAGGGGAACAACTAATCCCATACGCCGGCGTTATGAACGACGAAGGCAGGACCGCGGGAAGATGCGGTATGGGAGCGCTGATGGGCTCGAAGAATCTCAAAGCCGTCGTGGTGTCAGGAAACCGGAAGGCCGAGGTCGCGGACGGCGAAGGCCTGAAGGCCCTTGTCGGTGAGGCCCTTGACTGCATCAAGAGTACCTCCAACACGAATGGGTACAAATTGTACGGGACGAACATGTATATCGATCTGGGTATGCGTCTGGGAGATGTGCCCACCAAGTATTTTACCAAAAGCATTTTCCCTGTCGAGAAACTGCACGGCCCGGCCTTCAGAACGCGCTATAATATGACAAACTACGCGTGCAGGGGCTGCCCGATCGGATGCGGTAGAACCATTAAAGATTTCAGCGACGACATCAAAAAGGTCGATGGACCCGAATACGAAACCGTGGCCGCATTTGGACCCCTCTGCATGAACTTTGATATCGATACCGTGGTCAAGGCAAACCATTTCTGTAATATGCATGGGATCGATACCATGTCTTCCGGCGTATCCATCGCCTTTGCCATGTATCTGTATGAGAAGGGAACTCTCACAGAAGAGCAGGCGGGTATGGAAATCAAATGGGGGGACTCCGCTGTCATTCTCAAACTGCTGGATATGATCATCAGGCAGGAGGGCATCGGCGTTGTCCTGTCAAAGGGCGTCAAAGAAATGGCCGCCGCGTTCGGAGCGGACCCTGAAGATGCGGCTCAGGTAAAGGGTCTGGAATTCCCGATGCACGATTCGCGGGCGTATCAGGGCGCGGCGCTGTCGTATGCGGTCGGTCCCCGGGGAGCCTGTCATTTGAAAGGCTGCTTTTATAACTTTGATGCCCCGGGAGGCGAAAACGGTCTGGAACTGGGGATCACCTTTTCCGACAAAAACGATCCCGCGCAAAAGGGAGCCCTGACCGCGAAGATGCTTCATTTCTGCGAACTTTTCAACAGCTTCACCCTGTGCCAATTTTCACCGATGCCGGCTCCGATGATTGCCCGGGCGCTCGCGGCTATTACCGGCACCCCCTTCAGCACCATGGATCTGCTCACATTCGGCGAACGGTCCCTTAATCTGAAGAGGGCCATCAACAACAGGCTTGGTGTCACGCGGGCGGACGATAAACTGCCGAAGATCGTCAGCCGGGCGCTCAAAGAGGGAGCAACGGCGGGAATAGAGCCCGATATGGATTTGATGTTGAAGGAGTTTTATGAAGTGAGCAAGTGGGACTGGGAAACGGGCAAACCGGCAAAGGAAAAACTCGTAGAATTGGGGCTTGACCAGCCGGTGCAGGATCTCTGGGGATAAGGTGAGTTACGCCACGTAACAGATGGGCACCAAAAGCACGTGGGTCCGCGCCGGGGAACTAAAATCCAAAAGCTGGGGCACTCTATGCGAGTGTCCCGGCTTTTCTTTTTAGATCGACTCTATGCCCCGCAATCCTGATTTCAAGGGCCGGCATGGTGGTATATTCTTTCCGGGTTTTTCGCTTGACGAACCTGAATGTATGGGTATATTTTGAAAAAAATATTCTCCATCGGCAGCTGTCCGATCCTGATCACCCTTCCTGCTCTTGCCGGAAAGATCTGCCGCATGCTCCGAAAGCTGTCTCTTACGCTCCGTGGTGCGGCCCGGGTGAATCGGATAACGCGAGGACAGCTCAACGTATGTCATGATCCGGGTTTGCGAGACCGGCGCTTGATCACACCCTGCAGTGTAATGATTTCCTGATGTAAGACAGTGTCTCAGAAACGTCTAGAGGAATTAAACATGAAAAACAAATCGACAATAGATGCAACCCGGCGAGAGCAGTATCTCGCAGCCCTGCAACGCGAGCAGTTCGATGTCCTGGTGATCGGGGCAGGGATTACCGGATGCGGCGTAGCGAGGGATGCCGCCATGCGAGGACTGCGTGTGGCCCTGGTGGACGCCGGCGACATAAGCGCGGCGACATCCAGCCGGTCCGCGAAACTGATACACGGGGGCGCAAGATATCTGGCCCAGGGTCAAGTGACCGTGGTTAAAGAGGCAGCTAACGAACGACGCATTGTCAGAAAAGTGGCGCCTCACCTGTCCCTGACCAACCCCATGGTAGTGCTGGCCAGAAGCAAGGCCTCCCTGGCATTGTTAAGCTCGGGTCTGTGGACGTATGAAAAACTGGGTCATGTAGATAAAAAGGAACGGCATGTCATATGGGATAAGGACGAGTTGAAGGCCAACGAACCCAGCGTGAAACAGGGCAAACTGGCCGGGGCTGCCGTCTACCCTGAATACCAGACAGAAGACTCGCGTCTGACACTGGCTAATGCCCGGAGCGCGGCCGCTCATGGAGCCACGGTCGTCACCTACGCGGCAGTCGATACAATCGTAATGAAAAATGGCACAGCGGTCGGGGTCATGGTTCGCGATGTCCTGTCCGGAAAGGAAGAATCATTCGAGGTCAGGGCAAAGGTTGTGGTCAACGCGGCAGGTCCCTGGGTGGATGCCGTCCGGAAAATGGAAGAGAAAAGGGCGGCGAATAAACTGCAGTTGACCAAAGGCATTCACCTGATTTTTTCCAGGGATCGCCTGCCCATGGAACGAACCATCTGCTGGTCAGGTCCGGACAGGAGGGGTTTGTTCGCCGTACCGCGGGGACGCTTTGTGTACATGGGTACCACGGATACCTTTTATCCGAAACCCGAATACTGGCCCAGGATCACCCGGGAAGACATCGATTACCTGAGGGATTCGGCCAGCACCGTCTTTAACGTCGATCCGTTAACCGACGCCGACATCGTCGGTCTCTGGTCCGGTATCCGCCCCCTGCTGGGAGAAGAAGGCAAAAAGCCCTCTGAGATCTCCAGGAGAAACGAACTGTTCATCGGGCCCGGCGGCATGATCAGCGTGGCCGGCGGAAAATTGACCAGCTACCGTTCCATGGCAGAGCGGGTGGGAGACGAGTGCCAGAAAACGCTGGGGATGAAACCGTCACCGGCCGGAACTGACGGCGAACCCCTTCCCGGAGGCGATCTGGGCGAACCGTTCGAGAAATTTACCGTCAGGGTTGAGGCATTGGGATTGTCATCGGACGAAGCACAGCGTCTCGCCCGGTTATACGGATCTGAGGCGTTAACACTTTTTTCTGAAAAGTCAGGCCCGGCCGTGGAAGCTGAATTCGCCGTGAAGAAGGAGGGCGCCCTGACTCTGGAAGACTACTGGGTGCGCAGAAGCGCCCGATCGAATTTTGACGATAACGGCGGCATGGACTCGTTTGAGTCCGCGGCCGCAGTCATGGGAAATCTGCTGAAGTGGTCCGAGGCGGAAAAAAACAATCAGATCGAGCTGTGCCGAAAGCGTCGGCACAAAGAGATGGGTATTCTGAAAAAGTAATTTGATGCGGCAGATGCACGGTAAGGGGGAACATTCCGAATGAAAAGAGCACTTATTGAACAATTGAAACGGGCCATCGGACCTGAAAAAGTATCAACCGATGCAACCATTCTGAAGGAACTCAGACACGACTATTCGGTGTCGAGCAAGCTGGCGGACATGCAGGGCAGGGGAGCCCCGAATCCCGGCTGTGTCGTCAACCCGGACAGCACCCGGGACGTTGTCGCAATCGTCAAGATCTGCAACGAGCATAAGGCGCTGCTGGTCCCCTTTGGTCTGGGGTCCGGCGTGTGCGGCGGTATTATCGCCACCCCTGAGACGGTACTCCTTGACATGAGTTCCATGAGACGGATCCGCGCGATAGACAAACACAACCTGATGGCCACCTTCGATGCCGGTGTCAGAGGAACGGATGCCGAGGCCTCGGTCGCCAAAGAAGGCATGACCATCGGGCACTATCCGCAATCCATCGAACTGAGCACCGTTGGCGGCTGGGTTGCCACTCGCTCCGCGGGTCAGTTTTCCAGCGCCTACGGCAGCATCGAGGATGTGGTGATGGGACTGGAAGTGGTGCTGCCCAACGGAGAGGTCCTGGAGACACGCCTGACACCCCGGGCAGCTGCCGGTCCGGACCTCAAGCACCTCTTTCTGGGGAGTGAAGGGACCCTGGGCATTATCACCGCGGTTACCTTTTCTCTGCGCTGGAGGCCGGAAAAGCAGGCATACAGCGCTTTTTACGTACCGAACCTGGAACAGGGGTTTGAACTCCAGCGGTATATCATGCAATCGGGGTGGGCGCCCCCCGTTATGCGGCAGTATGATCTTCCGGAGACAAAACGTAATTTCAAGGAGTATGTCCGCGAAGAAGACTCCCTCCTTATCATGGTGCATGAAGGTCCGGCGGCACGAGTCGACGCGGAGATCAGGGCATGCGAGGCAATGGCCACAGAGCTGGAGTGTGACCGCGCCCCCGCACAGACCGTCACCGACTGGCTCAAAGAGAGAAACGATGTCCCCGGTTTCGAAGAGTATCTCGCCCAGAACATCATACTGGACACCATCGAAATCGCCGCGACCTGGGATCGAATCGGGCCGATCTACCACAACACGATCGCTTCCCTGAACCAAGTCGACAACATGCTCAACGCTTCGGGTCACAGTTCTCATTGCTATCGTTCCGGCATCAATGTTTATTTTACGTTCGCGGCACTGGCCGATGACCCGTCAAAGATGGACGCGATGTATCATGATTGCTGGCGCCGGGTGATGGAGGCTACCATCAGTGGCGGCGGCGGTATCTCTCACCACCACGGCATCGGCCGCGTTCGCCGGGGATACCTCTCCGCTGAAATCGGCGCATCCGGTGTGAATCTCCTGAGAAGCCTGAAGAAGATAATGGACCCGAATAACATCCTGAACCCGGAGATATTGATTCCCCATGAATAGATACATACTAGCGATCGATGCAGGAACCACCAACGTACAGGCCATGGTCCTGGACGAATCCGGACAGGTGCAAGGCACGGCGTCCGGGACGTTCCTGCTCAGCTATCCAGCCCCCGGTCTCGTGGAACAGGACCCGGAAAGCCTCTGGCACGTCACGCTGGACACGATAAAAACAGCCCTCTCGAGCAGCGGTATCGACGCCAAAGATCTTGCCGGCATCGGCATTACCGGGCAACGGACGACCATTATTGTCTGGGAACGCGGCAGCGGCAGATCGCTGGGTCCCGCCGTTGTCTGGCAGGACCAGCGCGGAAAACGGCGGGCGAAGGAACTGATGAAAAAAGGGTTCATCACGCTAAACAGTCTCGCGGCCGCTTCCAAGATAGAACAGGTGCTTGCCGGCCTGCCGAACGGCTATGAACGGGTACAAAACAACGAACTGGCCTGGGGGAATGTCGACAGCTTTCTGGCATGGCGCCTCAGCGGCGGTGCCATTCACGTAACCGATGCCTCCAATGCCAGTGCCACCGGATATTTTGATTTTCTCAAAGAGTGGAAATGGTTTGACACCCTCCTGGATATCCAGAATCTTCCCCTCTCTTTTTTCCCTGAAATTGTCGAGACCGTCGGCATTATGGGGCATACCAACCCGGACCTGCTGGGGGCGAAGATCCCCATCGGAGCCATTATCGGTGACCAGCAGAGCGCCCTGTACGCCCAGGCGTGCCTGGAGCCGGGGATGGCCAAGATTAGCTACGGGACATCCGGGACCTGCGATGTCAATACGGGAAACGAGCTCAAACGGGCCGTCGGTGCCTATCCCTCCGTTGCCTGGACCCGCGGCGGCGAGAGAACGTTCCTGCTTGAGGGGATGGTCATTACCGCCGGCGCGGTCTTCAATTGGCTGACGCAGGTGGGGATTCTCGATACTGCCTCACAGGCAGCTTCTCTGGGCAGCAGCAGTACCGATGCCCGTGGCGTCTCCTTTCTGCCGGCGCTTCAGGGCCTGGGGACGCCCCACAGTAAGCATGACCGTTTCGGCGCGTTTGAAGGGCTCACGCTGGCCACCTCGAAAGAACACATTATCAGCGCCGCCATCGAGGGGGTGGCGTTTCGGGTACGCGAGATGGTCGACCGGATTTATCAGGATTCCGGGCTCCCCAGACCGGACACCCTGCGCGTGGACGGCGGCGCCGCCGAAAACAATCTCTTGATGCAGATCCAGGCAAATGTGCTGGGATGCGCCATTGAACGGATGGAACCGACGGAGGCGACCGCGTACGGCGCGGCGCTTCTGGCGGGAGAGGCCTGCGGCATCTGGGAACCCTATTCCTCGGCGAAACTACACCGGGTCGATGCAACATTCGAACCGCAATGGAGCGACTCGGAGCGCGAAGAGCGCTTCGGGCACTGGAAGTCTGTCTTTGGATTGTAATCCAAAAAGGGGAATGCCGCACGAAGGAAAAGTCGTTGAAATACATGCTGACAGAATACCGGCCATAGGATGCGAGGGGTTTTAACGGTCGTCAAAAACCGGTAGCCATGTCATGGGTGCTGGTTTATCCAGATGAAAAACAATATTATGAGGAGGTAGGCACATGAACATTTTGAGAACACCCGACGAACGGTTTGAGGATCTTCCCGGTTATCCTTTCGAGCCTCATTATGCAGAGGTTCCTGACGGTGAAGGTGGAACCCTGAGGATGCATTACGTGGATGAGGGACCGAGGGATGCTGAACCGGTACTGCTGATGCACGGCGAACCCAGCTGGTCTTACCTATACCGCAAAATGATTCCCATTATTACAGATGCCGGGTACAGGGCCATTGCACCGGACCTGGTCGGTTTCGGCAAATCCGACAAGCCGGCCAGCCGGCACGATTATTCCTATCAGCGCCACGTGGACTGGATGCTGTCTTTGCTGGATAAGCTCAAGCTCAACCGGATCACGCTTGTTTGCCAGGACTGGGGCGGGACAATCGGTCTTCGTCTTGTGGCCGCGAACCCCGAACGGTTTGCCAGGGTGGTTGTCGCCAACACTGGTCTGCCAACGGGCGACCATTCCAGTACCGACGCTTTTTTGAACTGGCGCAAGTTTTCCATCGAAACACCGGATTTCGATGCCGGCGCTATCGTTGCCATGGCCACCCAAAAGAAGATGACGGATGAGGTTATCGCCGCATACAACGCACCTTTTCCAGATGACAGCTATAAAGCCGGCGCCCGTATCTTTCCCTCCCTGGTGCCCATTGCACCGGACGATCCCGCATCCCAGGCCAACCGTAAGGCATGGGAAGTGCTTTCCACCTTTTCAAAACCCTTCCTGACGTCCTTTAGTGATTGTGATCCCATCACGCGCGGCGGCGATCTCATTTTTCAAAATAAGCTTCCCGGCGCGCAGGGGCAACCCCATACAACCATCAGGGGGGCAGGGCATTTCCTCCAGGAAGACAAAGGAGAGGAATTTGCCGAGGTTGTTGTAACATTCATGGCGAAAACAAAAGCGTAGATCAATTATGCGCGCGGGTCAGGAAGGCGCTTATAGTCTAGAGGATACAAGGAGGAGTACATGGAGACAAGCAACCGTATCATCGATACAAATGGCATCACAATGCATGTTACAGAGGCGGGGCAGGGACCGCTGGTTATTTTGTGTCACGGGTTCCCGGAGTTGGGATACTCCTGGAGACATCAGCTCACGGCGCTCGCCGAAGCGGGATATCACGCCGTCGCGCCCGACCAGCGGGGGTATGGTAAAACCGAGTGCCCCGAATCCATTGAATCCTATACGATATTTGACCTGGTCGGGGATATTGTCGGTCTGGT
>Ga0208905_1001577_pt1 | contig 11435 bp, 10 predicted proteins | sample AntAceMetag02UKS_FD_184776 | JGI IMG/M metagenome (GOLD analysis project Ga0208905, IMG submission 184776) | Saline lake microbial communities from Ace Lake, Antarctica - Antarctic Ace Lake Metagenome 02UKS (SPAdes) (version 2) | ecosystem: Environmental > Aquatic > Non-marine Saline and...
CAGTATCTTCTCGTAAAGTGGGGTTTCAATTCCGAGGAACTTCCCCCTTTCTACAATGTATCCGATGAAGGTGTCAACCTCCATAAGATTTCCCTTTTCCCGGTCCAGCTGCATGGAAGTCTTGGTATCGTAGGGAAAATTATTTGTCATCGCAAGCGAAGAACTTACGATAGTACCGGGAAGATCTATCCCCTGTGCCGCAGCAATGGTGGCTACTTCCTTCATCAATCCTTCGAGCATCGCGCGGTTTTTCTCATCTTTCATGATTGCTCCGAGTGGCAGTTGGAGAACCGAAGAGAACCCCGCCATGGGGCCTATAAAAATATACTTGGTCCATACATCAACGGCGATATGTTCCGAGAGAACGGCATCGATGCCGGCATGCTTCATCAGATTTTCAATATTCCGGTAGCCCCCAGACAGACCATTTTCGGGGCCGAAAAGGAGCTTGCATGATCCCCCTGTCTGTTCGATGACACCGGGCCTCTCTATGTGACTGCTGATGTAAACGCAGCCGTTCATGATAATTCCCCTTTTCAAGACCTTTTTTATCCTTTCGGCATTGTCCACACCGTTTAAGAGGGGAATGACGATACTGTCTGCGTGGATGTTGGGACTAATCAGGCGGATGGCGTCTTCGAGGCCGTAGCCCTTGACACAAACGAGTACCAGGTCGAGAGGGCCCAATTCTTCCGGGTTTTCCGTTGCAACGCTCGGTGTTGTCGTAAAGTTTTCCGTCGGCGTTATAAGGGTGAGGCCCTTTTCTTGTATGGCCTTTAAATGGTCGCCCCTTGCTATGAAAGAAATCTCGTGTTCACCCGAGGAAGCGTATGCCGAGGCCAGTTTAGCCCCGTAGTACCCTCCCACACCTCCAATCCCCAAAACGGCAATCTTCACAGTTATGCTCCTCTTACAATATCAGTTTCTAAAGATGTCTACCAAAAGCCCGTAAACCGGCTTCAGATATTTTGCCACTTCCCCCTCTTCGGGAATCATGAATATGAATCCCTTTCTCTCGTCCGGCATGATTGCCACGTGTCGTATGTGGCCCGGATCGGGAGTGTTTCCGATAAATTCCATTAAACGGCGGTACATGCTCATCTGTTCATAATAGAGGTAATAATCATATGGTCCCCACCTGACTTCTTCCCGATAGAGGCGAGGGGCGTTCGTAATTTTTGGTCCACGAAAACCGGCGTATTCCTTTTCAATCAAATGCCCTTCACCGGGTGGTGAGCATCGCATGTATAATGAGATAAATAATCTGTCATTTCCCATAAGGAGCCGTGATATCGGCATATAAAGAGGGGCATGTCTCGGGAGCAGGGTGATGGTGGCGTCTATTTCACTGACAACGTCTTTTTCTTCGAAACGGAAATTGGCATGATGACCGACAAAACCTCCGATATTGGTGAATGTCTGGTCATCGGGTTTGAATATCTCCGCGAGATCCTGAAACGCAGATATACATATTTTATTATTATTATTTCTACCCCTGGAATAGCCGAGCGCAATAAAGGCACTTAATGCAATAACAAGTAAGAGAAGGGGAAATCCTGTTACGTATGAATAAACAGCCATCGTATTGCCCTGGATGGATCTGTATGTCTCTTTTTCAACTCTTTATCAGCCTCGGTAAATAATCATAGGCCGGCTTGAGATATCGGGCGACCTCATCCTTCTTTGGAATCATAAAGATGAACCCGCTTTTCTGCTCGGGTACGAGCGCGATGTGCCGTATGGTTCCCGGTTCGGTATGTGCCTCCATAAATTTCATGATCTTGTCGCGCATCGCTGTGCTTCCATAATAGAGATGAAAGTCCAGATCTCCCCACTTAATGTCTTCCCTGTTCAGCCGGTCTGCGTTCGTAATTTTAGATTTTCTGAATCCGTCGTAGAAATGTTCTATCAGATGAACCTCTTCGGGGGGAGGCTGTTTCATATGCACTGTTATAAACAACCGGTCGTGTCGCCGTATGAGTTTCGATATGGGTAGATAGAGCCAGGAGTGCCTCGGCAGCAGCGTTATTGTTGCATCGACGCGGGATATGGGCGCACCCTTCTTTTTTATATGAAGTTTGGCGTGATACCCGATAGCCCCTCCTATGTTGGTAAAGGTCTGGTCGTCCGGCTTTACTATATTCACAAGATCATTAAAGACGGAGAGATAGATATCTCTGTTCTGTCTGCGTCCCCAGAAGTACCCCAGTGTGAGAAGGAATGAAAATGCGACGAAAAGAAAGAAAACGGGTTGAGTTATCAGGTGCTCGTATTTAAACATCGCCCTCTTTTTGTTATAAGAATACGGAAGCTACATCTTCTTTTATATCGTATAACTTGTTTTCCTTACCGTCAAGAAGTACCTTTGATAGAGAAATCCTTTTTATGGGGATATCCCGGGCCATCTGTCCCATCCTTTCATCGACATAGTCCGACATTCTCTCGTTGTCCCCGGTGACTTTGTTGTTGATGAGCATGCGAAGGGGGAGTCTGAGGTCATGAAGTCCCTCCATAAGCCGTCCTGATTCTCTCAGCGAGAGGATATCCGGATTGTAGACGAGGATGATGGAGGAGTCTTTCCCCTGTAAAACCGAGTTGAGTGACTGGTAGTTGTCGTTCAGCCTCTTGAGCCTCTTCAGCACATCATCATCTTTTTCACTGTAATCGAGTATGGTTTCTTTATCGTCGAGTGTTCCCCGTATGCGATGTATGGTGTGCCGTTTTTCCAGGATCGTCCGCCGTATCTGGATAAGCCTGTCGATCCAGGTTATAGTAATACTTGGGAGTGCCAGGAATCTCAGCGTCAGCCCTGTGGGGGGGGTGTCGAATATTATGAAGTCAAAGTCCTTTTCTTCCCGTATTGTTTTTTCGATACTGGTGAGTAGTGCATATTCTTCGATACCTGGTGAGTACTTCAATACGGAGAAGTAATTATCGAGATTTAGCGTCTGAAGGTATCGGTAAGTATTGGTGAGAACACTGATTTCCCTCTTAAGATATTCCTTCGAAAGCTTTCGCAGGTCTATCTCTTTGAGAAAGAGGCTTTCTGCATATTGTGTCTTTTTATCCCCGATGGTGACACCAAATATATCTCCCAGGTTGTGTGCTGGATCGAGAGAAACAATCAGCACCCGCTTTTTCTGAGAGAGTTGCCAGGCCGCCGCAGCCGCCATTGTTGACTTTCCGACGCCCCCCTTTCCAGTGAAAAAAAGAATCTTCATTTAGTCAATACCTATGGTGCCGCACATTTCGGCGAACATGTCACTGCTGTCCTTTGCTCTCTTGTTCAGAATTCTGAGTTCTTTCTCCATAAAGGGCAAAAGTTCCACCGCAAGAAATGTGGGGGGGGAAGGAAATCCAACAAAGGAGCCGAGGAGTAGCAGGGCAAAAATATTTTCAAGTTCTTCCACCTCAAAGACGGTAAGTGCCGCGGCATTACTGCGATGTAACGCATCGAGCCCTTTAAATAACTGTTTGAAAAAATCAGGAATTGAGAATTTCATATGGGTGGACTGCACGTGATACTATTGGTTAGACCGGTGCACGGCCCCTGAGGGCCGTACACCGGTGAAACAGATTATTCTCTGTGAGTTATTCTTCTACCTTATAGGCCTTCGTCCTGATAAAGTCTGCGATAAAGATGAAATTCAGGATCAGCATAATGATCAGTATTACCATAACCGTCCATCCGGGGCCCGGTTTGGCCGCGATTGCTCCCGGCTGGACCACTGCGATGAACCAGATAAGTGCAGCAGTTACGGTGATCCAGAGAAGCCAGGCCGGAATAACAGCCGCATTCACGAAGGAGGATTTCAGCTTCTTGGCGACAAAGGCAGCACCCGTCATGAGGGCGATCGACGCGATCAGCTGATTTGCAGCGCCGAAAGATCCCCAGATAATGAGCCAGTTTCCCGTTGCCGCAAGCCAGATCCCGATAGCAGCAGGGACGACAGAAGCGATCCAGCGGTTGGTAAGGATATTGTAGAATCCTTCCGCCTTCTCCTTGAAGGGCAGCGCCATCTCGGACAGGCAATACCGGGCCAGACGATTCGTGGTGTCAAGTGTGGTCATGGCAAAGGACGCAACCCACATGCCGGCGATAACCTTGACAAACTTAGTGGGGATAAATCCGAGCCATGTCGCCCCGACCATATCAGCGTATGACTGTACAAAAAGATTCGCCTTTGAAAGCTTTACCGATGCCGATGCCTTGGTAAACATGGCACCCCAGTTGCCCGGGTTCAATGTCTCAGTGGTGACACCCGCATTCTGGAGTGCCGTATACCCGAATCCGGCAATGGAAACGATAACGATAGTGGAAAGGAATCCCTCCGTAAACATGGCACCATAGCCAATCAGGAGGCCGTTGCTCTCCTTATCCAGCTGTTTGGATGTCGTTCCCGAAGCGACGAGGGAGTGGAATCCGGAGAGGGAACCGCAGGCAATAACAAGGGGAATTGCCGGCCAGAACGGGGTCGGTTTTCCGCCCAGAAGAACGGGAGAAAAGGATGAAAATGCGGGGACTTCAAATCCCCTGAAGACGAAAATGGCAGCGATAAATCCCAGGACCAATCCCGCATAGAGGAGCCAGGAATTGAGGTAATCTCTCGGCTGCAAAAGGACATTAACGGGAATAGCAGAAGCAATAATGATGTAGAAGAAAAATACCCACATCCAGGTTGTATAGCTCGCGGCTATGGGGGTTACCGTACCGAGCCAGATGGCGGCCCCGAGCATGATGATACCGATAATAGTCGCCACGCCGAAATTCATCTTCAAACGATACATCAGAACTCCCAGAATAAGAGCGGCAAAAATTTTCCAGGCATAGGCCGATGCGATAGCAGGGGTTCTCACAAACATTCCCCCGACAATAGCGGCGAAGGCCGCGACAACGAGAATGAGGAGGAAGAAGACAATCCAGTAGAAAGCATATCCGGTCCTCTTTCCCATAAGGTCGGTGGCGACAAACTGAATGGACTTTCCATCGTAACGCACTGAAGCCATAAGGGAAAGATAGTCGTGAACGGCACCGATGAAGATGTTGCCGAACCAGACCCAGAGGAGAGCAGGAGCCCATCCCCAGCATATTGCGAGTGCGGGACCTATAATGGGCGCGGCACCGGCAATCGAGGCAAAATGGTGTCCGAAAAGGACCTCTTTCCTCGCTGAGACGTAATCGACCCCGTCATAGAGACGCTGTGACGGAGTCTCATTGTCATCTGAGGCTACCACCACGTCCCGTTCCAGCTTCTTACCGTAGGTAAAATAAAGTATCAAGTAGATCAGAAAACCGACAATAATGATTAATGTTGTCATTCCTTGCCTCCTTTATTAGCTAGATTTGATAAAGCACTATATATACCGAAACCTTTCATAGCCTTTGGCTGTGAGCTTACTAATAGTGAGAACATAGAGGTAATAATTTGATCGAGATGAGAATTTGTCATAATTTCGTGACGCTTATATGTAAAAATATCTCAATTATTAAGGATTCTGCTTCAAAAAAAATAAACTTTTTACACACCATTCATGCGCTAACTCAATTCAGGACCACATATCTTGAAAGGAACAATCACCAAGAATTTTTTACTCTTCTGCAAATTTAAAGTCAAACTTTTTTTATTTTTTCCTTCCGGGAGCAATGTTGCTATAGTAAACTGTACTCGTAAATGATCTTGACAAAAAGAGTATTAGGTTTATTATTACAAGTACATAGTAAGTGGCTGAAATTCTATTCTATTAACCAGTTGTATTTGTTCCATTTTCGTAATATTTTCTGCTTCTCATCGGTAAATTGATGCTTGTCATAGCGTAAAAATCCGCTTTTTGGAGTGAAAAAATAATGAAGAAAGAAGGTTTTGATTCGGGCGAGATTGAAGGGCTCAAAATCGGGAATAAGATCAGAGAGCTGAGACAGAAAAGGCATTATACGGTGGAGGATCTTGCCACGAAAACGGACCTTCCGAAGTCACTTTTGACAGAAATAGAAAGTGGTGAAGTGAGTCCTCCCATAGCCACACTGATTAAACTGGCCAAGGCTCTGAACGTCGGTATGGCTTATTTCTTCGATGAGGTGGAAAAGGCCGTCCATATATCTGTAACGCGCGCCGGTGAGAGGATCGTGGTTAAGCGACGGCCCCACCATCACGAGGGGGAAGTAGATTATATTTACGAATCCCTTGAGATGAACAAACCTGATAAACATATGGAGCCCTTTCTGGTGGAATTTAAGCCGATGGACAGGAGCGACATGATCTTCATGTCTCATCGGGGCGAGGAATTTTTATATCTTCTCGAAGGGGATCTTGAATTCAGGACCGATGATAGAGTGGAGGTTCTTACCTCCGGCGATGCTATCTATTTTGAATCTGAGATCAATCATAGTTTTCGGGCTCTGAAGGAAACTGCACGGGCCGTCGTTGTCGTATGGAGTGAAACCTAATAATCGTGGAGTTATAGAATATGCTGGAAATACGATTTCACGGTCGCGGCGGTCAGGGAACCGTAGTTGCTACTATCATGCTTGCCAAGGCCTTCTTCCGGGCCGGGTACCAGGTCCAAAGCTTTCCCGTTTTTGGCGTGGAGAGAAGAGGGGCTCCCGTTGAGGCCTATGTACGCCTCGACAGGGAAAAGATCCTTACGAGAACGAATGTCTACACTCCCGATCATGTGGCGGTTCAGGATCGGACGCTTCTGCAGAACGTTGATGTGACGAAAGGACTCAAGCCGGGTGGATGGATTCTTATCAACAGTCACGCTATTCCCGACGACGTAAGCCCCTTTCGCAATTTTCGTCTCGCCTTCGTCAATGCAAACAGTATCGCCCTCGACCACCACCTCGGTTCGCGCACCCAGCCCATTGTCAATACATCGATGATCGGTGCCTTTGCACGCATATTGGAAATGCCTCCCATTGATTCGATAGCTGATGCCATTAAGGAAGAAATAGTCGCGGGATATGAGGCAAATATTGAGGCAGCCAGGGATGCCTTTGATGCAGTTCAACTGGTGGGCATGATATCGGAAACGGGTAAATAGCTATGGCGAAAGGCAAAGGGATGACGATTCCTCCTTCGATATTGATCCCCTGCTCTTATATAAGTACGGAGAGCAATAAGACAGGGGCGTGGCGTTTCCTCAGACCCCGCTATGAGGAAAAGACATCTCCCTGCAGCGCTGCATGTCCGGCAGGAGAGGATATCGGCCGGGTCGAGATGCTCGCGACACAGGGGCTATTTAAAGAGGCCTGGGAGACAATCCTTCGGGAGAATCCCTTTCCCGGTGTGTGTGGTCGGGTTTGCTACCATCCCTGCGAGAGTGCATGTAACCGGGGTGAATTTGATGAAGCGATTGCAATACACACCATAGAGCGTTTTCTCTCCGATACGGCGGCACGCAATGATTTTAAACCGGTCCTTGAAAGGCTTCCTCTAAGGAAAGAGAAGATTGCTGTAATCGGCTCAGGACCGGGCGGCCTTGCCGGTGCCTATTTTCTGACGCTTCTGGGGTATGCCTGTGATGTTTTTGAGTCGATGCCTGAACCGGGAGGTGTGCTGAGATGGGGGATTCCTTCCTATCGCCTTCCTCTTTCGGCCCTGAGAAATGATCTGTCTCAGATAGAATCTCAGGGGGTCCGGATACATACGGGAAGGCGAATAACCCGCGATTCACTTGAGGATATGTATGGTATATATGATGGCATCTTCGTCTGTTGCGGACATTCGGCCTCGGGCAGCCTCGGTATTCCGGGTGAGGATCTGAAGGGGGTCGCAAACGGTCTCGATTTTCTGAGGCGTGTCCGTGAAGGAGAGGTTCCTTCCGTCGAGGGATTATCCGTCATCATCGGGGGAGGGAATACGGCCGTCGATGTGGCTCGAAGTGTTATCAGATTTGGAGGAAAGGCACTGATCGCCTACCGGAGGAGACGCCAGGATATGCCCGCCTTTAAAGACGAGGTTGCGATGCTTCTCGATGAAAGGGTTGAACTCAGGGAACTTGTGGCGCCGATCAAAATCGCCGAGGAAGCCGGAGAGTATGCCATGACTCTCGGCCCAATGAGGGTCGCGGGTGAGGATACGGATGGGAGGGCACTTGTAGAGAGGGATGGTAATACAACCGAGGAGATAAGGATAAAAAGGGTATTTAAAGCGATAGGGGAAGTGGCTGCCGAATCGTGGTTAGAACCTCCGGAAAAGGATAACGACATTAAGATCCTCAATAACTGCGTCATGGTTAATCGGTCTGATCATCCCGCAGTGGTTTTCGGCGGTGATCTGACGGCAGGGTTCAAAAGCGTTGTCAATGCAGTGGCCTCGGGTAAAGAGGCTGCCATCGCGCTTGATATAGTATTCAGAAAAGGCCTGGATTCTGTCGATGAAGAGCTGGCGAATTGTGTGGTGGGAGATGGGCCCGCTCACTCCATGGAGATCCATATGAAGGGGGAACGGTACAAGAGAAGCTCGCATATCGTACCCTATGAAGAGATAAACACCGATTATTTCAGTTTTACTCAGGGCATCACACAGCCACGTCTGCTGAAAGATGAACGCCTTTGCACCTTCGAGGAGGTCGATCTCAAGATTTCGGCGAGCGTGGCGATGAGAGAGTCGGAGCGATGCTTTAACTGCGGACTCTGCAACCAATGTGATAACTGTTATATCTATTGTCCCGATATGGCAGTCGTTCATGACAGCAGTATAAATGGCCGTCACATAGATTTTGATTATTGCAAGGGCTGTGGCATCTGCGTGGTTGAATGTCCCCGGAACGCGATGAGCCTGGAGGAGGAAGATTGATGAAACGTGTCGTTGAAGGGAGCGAGGCTGTCGCCGAGGCAGTCAGGCTCGCGCGGGTTAATGTGATATCCGCCTATCCTATTACACCGCAGACACATATCGTGGAATTTCTCTCGGAATACTGCGCCAACGGGACGATGGATGCCCGTTTCCTGCGTGTCGAAAGCGAACATTCTGCACTGGCCGCACTGATCGGAACGGCAACAACAGGGGTGAGATCTTTTACCGCCACATCAGGCCAGGGGCTCGCTCTGATGCATGAACTCCTCCACTGGACATCGGGCGCCAGACTTCCCATCGTTATGGCCGAGGTAAACAGAGCGCTTGCTCCCGGCTGGAATATCTGGGTCGATCAGACTGACAGTCTTGCCCAGAGAGATACGGGATGGATCCAGTTATACTGCGAAGACAGCCAGGAGGTCCTCGATACCATCATTCAGGCGTATCGGTTGGGTGAACTGGTGGATCTGCCCGTCATGGTGGTCCTGGACGCCTTTTTCCTTTCCCATACCTATGAGCCCGTCGATATTCCCGACCAGAAACTCGTCGACGATTATCTGCCGCCCTGGGAACCGAAGTTTCAACTGGATACGGAAAAGCCCTGTGCCTTCGGACCCCTGGTAACGCCTGCTTTTTATATGGAGATGCGACACGCCATTGCCGGTGCAATGGAAGATGCCCTGGAGGTATTTCCGCAGGTGGAGGATGAATTTGAGAGGATTTTTAATCGCCGTTACGGAGAGGTAGAGGCGGTTTCCTGCGATGATGCGGAGATTATCCTGGTCAGCTCGGGAACGGCGGCAAGTACGAGTCGCCTGGTAGTTAAAGATTTGCGGGCGGCGGGGGAAAAGGTCGGGCTCCTCAAGATCAAATTGCTCCGACCCTTTCCTGTTGATATTGTCCGCAGGGTGCTTGCTTCCGCAAAGAAAGTCGCCGTCATTGACAGAAATTTTTCCTTCGGAGCAAGTGGTATCTTCGCCCAGGAGATACGCGCCGCTCTCTGTAATACGATGAAGCACCCGCCTGTTTTCAACTACATCGCGGGGATAGGTGGACGTGATTTAACCGCCGATGTCATTGAGGACATATACCGCCGGGCAAAAGCGAGCGATTTTCCCGAACGTGAGAGTGAGTGGGTAGGGCTTCAGGAGGTTTAGATTATGGAACAGAATATTCATGAAAATGAATACATCTACCCGGGCCATGTTGCCTGCTCCGGCTGCGGTGCCGCCATAGCCATGAGGTTTTTATTAAAGGCCCTGGGCGAGAAGACCATCATCGTACTTCCCGCCTGCTGCTGGTCTATTATTGCGGGCCCCTATCCCCAGTCATCACTCAAGGTTCCCGTAATACACTGCGCCTTTGAAGCGGGGGGCGCCGTGGCGAGTGGGGTCCGGGCGGCCCTGGATATCAAGGGCGATACGGAGACCACGGTTGTTACATGGGCCGGGGATGGCGGAACCTTTGATATCGGGTTTCAGGCGCTCTCCGGTGCTGTGGAGAGAAACGAGGAGTTCATCTATGCCTGCTATGACAATGAGGCATACATGAATACGGGAATTCAGCGAAGCTCTTCAACACCCTACGGGGCCTGGACAACGACAACGCCGGGCATTGAATGGAAGAAACTGAGGAAGAAAAATATTGTCGAAGCGCTCGTGGCGCACCGCATTCCCTATGCGGCGACGGCGAACATCGCCTTTCCGGACGATCTAGTTCGAAAGGCCAAGAAGGCGAAAGAAATAAAAGGCTCGAAATTTCTCCATATCTATTCAAGCTGTCCCACGGGATGGCGAATCCCCTCGGAGATGTCCATCAAGATCGCCCGCATGGCCGTTCAGACGAATATCTTTCCCCTCTATGAGGTCGAGGACGGTATCAAATATACGATCAATTACAAGTCGAAGGAGTATCCCGTCCGTGAATACTTCAAACTTCAGGGCCGTTTCAAGCATCTCTCCGATGAAGACCTGGAACAGATTCAAGAGATGGTAAACGAAGACTGGGAACGTCTCCTCAAAAAGGCCGGAGAGAATCCTTGAGATGTTTCCCTTCCGATATGGAACGGTGAGGCACCATTATGGCAGGGTAACCCGATCCGACCTGATCGTTGCATCCATGAAAATCCGCGCCCGGGAATCGAAGATTTCCGCCGAGTCGGTCGTGTAATACCGGTAAATCCCTGATTTGCTGCATCGAGTCTCGATTTCCTGATGACGTTTTAGGTAATCCACGAGGCTTCTCGCAACCAGTGTGCCCTGAGAAATCACCTCGACCGACGGGGGTAAAAAACGACCTATTTTGTTGATGAGAAGGGGATAGTGGGTGCATCCCAGAATCAGGGCATCGATTTCGGGATCCTTCAGAAGCAGGTTATCGATATGCTTTTTTATGAAGTAGTCGGCGCCGGGGCTATTGTGTTCGCCATTTTCCACGAGGGGAACCCAGAGGGGACAGGCCTCTTGGGTGACCGTGATGTCGGGAAAGAACCTTCCTATCTCGATCGGGTAGGATTGTGATTCCACCGTTCCCACCGTTCCAAGAATTCCGATGTGCCCAGTTTTCGTGAAAGAACCGGCCTGTTCCGTTACCGGCCTGAGAACGCCGAGGACCCGTCTTGTAGGGTCGATTCGGGGG
>Ga0208905_1001579_pt1 | contig 11412 bp, 5 predicted proteins | sample AntAceMetag02UKS_FD_184776 | JGI IMG/M metagenome (GOLD analysis project Ga0208905, IMG submission 184776) | Saline lake microbial communities from Ace Lake, Antarctica - Antarctic Ace Lake Metagenome 02UKS (SPAdes) (version 2) | ecosystem: Environmental > Aquatic > Non-marine Saline and Alkaline...
GAACCCCATCGACCAAATTGTTATAGCTATAAGCACCATACAGGCGTCCTACCGGATTATCGAATTCTGAAGAGGGGTCCACTGGTTGAAAATCTGAGTCCAGGCTGTTCGCAAATTGGATCGCGCTGAAAACCGCATCCTGGTCAGCTTCGATCAGTGCCTCAAATTCAGCTTCGATCTCCTTGGGCATACTGGGCGTGCTGGTGACAGAAGGCGTATCGGTCATGCTTGGTGTCTGCGTGATGGTCGGGGTCAGAGTGATCGTGGGAGTCAATGTGATCGTAGGGGTCCGCGTGGTGGTTGGAGATGGCGAGATATATTGATAGATCACCGGCTCCGAGTAATTAAGAAGAATCCACCCCAATGGGATCAGCAGCAATGCTGCAAAGATCAGCCGCCAGCCTCGCACCATGCGGGCATGACGTTTACCGTAGAAAGGAATCTTCTTGCTTTTTAATAAGTGTCTGATTCCAAAAACAAGCGATAAAATCGCCGCTACACCAATGATAATGACTGTCGTCAGGACAGTCGAGTGAATGTCAATTTGTACCATAAGCAACTATCCGTCAAGCATTTCGATTATAGTCCATTTTATATCTTACAATATACATAAGTTGGGATAAAATCATTAGAGATTGAATTATACGCACAGAATTGACCTATGAGCTTAGAAAACGGTGATCTTCTCAAACAACGCTATCGTATCCTAGACATCCTCGGTCAGGGTGGCATGGGTGCAGTATATCGCGCCATTGACGAAAACCTGGATATGATCGTTGCTGTCAAAGAGAACTCATTCCAGACCGAGGAATACGCCCGGCAGTTTCAGCGCGAGGCAAAAATCCTGGCTTCTCTGCGGCATCCAAATCTGCCGCGCGTGTTTGACTATTTCGTCATTGACCAGCAGGGGCAGTATTTGGTCATGGATTTTATCGAGGGAGACGACCTTCGACAGTGGATGGCGCGTGAAGATGAGATCTCTGAAATTGAAACCCTCCAGATTGGGATAGCGATCTGTGATGCGTTGATCTACCTGCATTCTCAGGAACCAGCTATTGTCCATCGCGATATCAAACCCGGAAATGTGAAAATTACCCCGCGCGGCGAGGTGATTCTGGTGGATTTCGGCTTGGTCAAAATTATGGACGAAAAAGAAATGACCACGACCGCAGCCCGGGCGATGACACCCGGGTATTCCCCACCTGAGCAGTATGGCTCAGCGCCAACAGACCATCGGTCGGATATTTTTTCCCTGGGCGCAACTCTATATGCCGCTTTAGCCGGCTACCTGCCGGAAGAAAGCCTTGCTCGCACTACCGGGAAAGCGACATTGACAGCACTGCAGGATTACAACCCAGAAGTTTCCTCCCGGACTGCCAACACGATTGAGAAAGCGCTTGAACTTCATTTTGAAGACCGCTGGCAATCCGCATCAGCGTTCAAAGATTCTCTGATAAGAGCTCTTGAGAATTTCCCGCTTGAGATTCAAATCAGCAGCCGGTTAGCTGTTTCTCGCCAGCAAAGGCCACCAGCGGCCAGGAAGAAGCCCCTTAAAAGCGCATTTTTAAACCACTGGATGGAAATATGGGAGTCACTGAAATCAAAGCTCAGTAAACCGGATCCAATCTGGATTGCGTTTGGTGCGATGATCTTCATTCTTGTTGGATTGCTCCTGACCTTCCTCTTGAAACCCGAAAGTCTGAACAACTTCTTAGGGCTGGCTTCAGCCGGTACCGAAACGGAAACCAGCGATTCGTACTATGAACTGACTCAAACCCCTTCAGATTCATTGTTTGAGGGAACCCAAGACCCTTCATTGTCTGATGGCACGCCACTGGCAGAAGGCAGCCAGGATCAATCCCTTACGCCCGCTCCCACACCAACTGGCGGTGGATCAGGGATTCTTGCTTACGTATCAGAAAGCACCGGCAGCCCACAGATCTGGTTGCTGGATGTGTTAAGCGGCGCAAAAACGCAGCTCACAGACATGACTGATGGTGCCTGTCAACCCTCCTGGTCCCCTGACGGCAGCCAACTCGTCTTTACTTCTCCCTGTGAAACCAAACGTTCCCGTTATCCCGGATCCCGACTCTATGTGATCAATGTTAAAACCGGTGAACTCACACCTCTGCCAGCTTCTCTTGAAGGTAATTTCGATCCTGCCTGGTCTCCCGATGCAGATTGGATTGCGTACACCTCCCTGATTAACGGGAAGATGCAGCTTATGAAGATTGATTTAAGCGACCTCTCTTCGCTTTTATTATCCGATGGGAATTTTGACGACGCAGGTCCAGCCTGGTCATCAGATGGGAAACAATTGGCATTTGTCCGAGTCCGCAGCGTTGGCCAGATTTGGATCATGGATGCGGATGGAGACAACGCCGTTCAATTCACCCTTTCTGGCGCAATTGACAACAGTGCCCCTGAATGGTATCCGAATAAAAACCTAATCCTGTTCAGCCAGGTGCTGGGGCTTGGCAGCCCTTCCAAACAGCTCTATGGGATGCGGCTTGAAGATATTGGAGAAGCTGAAGCGTATACGATTCTTCCCAGCGCAGATTCTGAATATATCCCTTTGATGGATAATGTGGATATCTCTCCGGACGGGTATTGGCTCGCATTTGATTATTGGTATTTTGACGTCCTCTCAGACATATACATGATGACCTTCCCGGGTGCAAATTTGATCCAGCTGACAGATCACCCAGCAATGGATTACGACCCGGTCTGGAAACCGCCGGCTCAGTAGGCGGATAGTGTAAAATTGTACGCAGAAGCGGATCCACTTAGTCAGAAATTGGATCCGTCCTACAAGAATACAATTCACTCAAGCGTGAAGCAAAACGACGTTTTTTAGCAGCAGCAAGAGTTTCAGGAGGAGCAGGTGAGCCTGGAGATAAATTCCCTTCTACGAGATCGTTATCGAATCATTAAAGAAATTGCCCGGAGTGGGATGGGGGCAGTTTACCTGGCGCATGACGAAGTCCTTAACGTGGATATCGCAATAAAAGAGAACCTATACACGACCGAGGAACATTCCCGCCAATTCAGACAGGAAGCGACCATTCTGGCAAAGCTGCGTCATCAAAACCTGCCCCGGGTGATCGATCATTTTATCGTCCAGGACATTGGGGAATATCTCGTCATGGATTATATCGAAGGGCAGGACCTGCAGGAGCTTATCGAAAGTCGAAACACGCCTTACCCGGAAGAAGAAGCCGTCCGGATCGGGGCAGTGATTTGTGACGCTTTGAATTATCTGCATTCTCGCAAGCCGCCCATCATCCACCGAGATATCAAGCCCGGCAACCTTAAAATCACCGGGGATGGACATATTATCCTGGTTGATTTTGGCCTGGCAAAGCACTACCAGCAGGGAGAGATGACCGCGGTCGGCGCCAAAGGCATCACAGCGGGTTATTCGCCAGTGGAGCAGTATGGGCACGGCACGGATGTCCGCAGTGATATCTATGCCTTGGGTGCCACGCTCTACACCCTTCTAACCAGCGAGGTTCCCCCTGAATCCCTGGAGAGGGCGATTGAAGGCGACAGCCTTAAACCGATTCAAGAATATAATCCAGGAATCTCCAACGCCTTACAGGAGGTCGTTGAGAAGGCAATGGCCGTCCAGGCGGATGACCGTTTTCAGGACGCACAATCCTTCCAGGATGCACTCCTGGCTGCTCATCCACTGCCAGATTTCTCACCAGGAGAACCTGTTATACAACATCTGAAGGTGTCTTCCATCAGTGCCAATCAGCAGGGATCCTATGAACCCACAGTACAAATACCAACACAGAAGAAGAATAAGAAACGGGTCTGGGCCTGGCTGATCCCCCTTCTGATCCTTGTGATTGGAGCGGGAATAGGGACTTACCTTGTCATGAATGGATTCTTGTTCAACCTGGCTAAGTCGCCGACCCCAACACCAACCCAGGAGACCGTTGCAGAAGAGATAGCGCAGGAACCGACAAAAACCCAATCGCCGCCAAGTGCGACCGCCGCAGAAAACTTCATCATGGAATCGCCCACAATCACCCTGACAGCCGTGCCGGAAGGGACTCCCCAGGGTGGCGGTCAGGGACAGATTGCGTTCGTTTCAGATCGCAGCGGCAGCCCCCAAATCTACCTGATGAATATTGATGGGACGGGCATAGAACAGCTCACGTATGAAGCTGAAGGCGCTTGCCAGCCGGAGTGGTCACCTGATGGGATGCGCCTGGCATATATTTCACCCTGCAGTGGCATCAGGGATCAATATGAAGGCGCAAGCATCTTTACCCTCAGCCTGGAGACTGGACGAACTGACCTGATATCCACATTGGCAACCGGAGATTATGATCCTGCCTGGTCTCCAGATGGCTCCATGCTGGCGTTTACCTCCCTGCAAACAGGCAAACCTCAAATCTTCATTTACGAATTTGTTCCAGGGATTGCGCATCTGTTGATGAACCGTTCCATCAGCAGCAGGATGCCAGCCTGGTCTCCCGATGGAAGCCAGATTGTTTTCGTCTCTCCCAGCCCGGTCACAAACCGCCCGATTCTCATGGTCGTGGATTCAGGGGGAAAAGATGAACCAAGAAGTGTCATGGGACAGAATTATCAGGAAGCGTATCGTCCGGAGTGGTCACCTGAAGGGGATTTGATCTTGTTCGACTTAGGTGGAGAGTCGCTGATCGGCGGCAGACTCCTCAATAAGAACCAGGATGCGCCCATCCAAACAAATTTGCTGCTGGTTGAGAACCCGACCTTTTCAGTGGATGCGGGTTGGGTGATCTGTGACGGTAGGTTGGAAGGGAATGGATTTGATATCTTCCTGATGCTGCGCACCGGCGCCTGGTTGACCCGGTTAACGGACGACCCCGCTGACGATTATCAGCCAGCCTGGCGACCTTGAGTTTTGAAAATCCATATAGTGATTAAATTTCCGAGCGGTTGTGGTTATCACGGCCGTTTGTTGGTTTAATTTACACTCATTACCCTTATTACTCATTTTCCTGAAGGAAATCCTGGACCTGCTGCTTTGAGGGCAGCGCAGGGATTGCCCCACGTACGGTCGTCGTGATCGCGCCGACCGCGTTGGCATACCGGCAGATCGCATGCAGCTGTGCTTCATCATGATCCGCGTGCGGATGAAGGAGCAAACCCTTCAAGAGTCCCGCCACAAATCCATCGCCTGCACCAGTCGTGTCAATTGTTTTAACCCGGAACCCGGGGACCGAGCCCCTGAAATCCGAGGTGAAATATCGGCAGCCTTCCCTCCCAAGCGTAACGACCAGTAAACGTAGATGGTCGTGCCATAAAGCATCCACGCCCTGATCGATATCGTCCGAACCCGTCAGAAACGTCAGATCCTCCTCGCTGATCTTAATCAGGTCAGCTCGTTCCCAAACGCTGAGAATCCCCTCCCTGGCTGACGTGGAATCCTGCCAGAGTGGCAGCCGTAGATTGGGGTCATATGAAATCCAGAGGCCATTCTCATGAGCAATATCCAGCGCTGTCAAGGTGGCACTTCGGGAAGGCTCACCGATCAGGCTGAGGGACCCAAAATGGAACATCCGGGCATTCCTGATCAATGCCGCGTCTACCTCATCCGGTGTGTAGAGCATATCCGCGCTCGGATGGCGGTAAAACATGAATTCACGCTCACCATCTGCTCGTAATGTGACAAAAGCCAGGGCTGTGCGCGCTTCCCGTGAAAAGACCAGACCCTGGGTATTAACCCCCACCTCATCAAGGGTCTGTTTCAGAAAAATGCCAAAAGCGTCTTCGCCAACCTTGCCTAGGAAAGCACACGATACACCCAACTTTGCCAAGCCGGCAGCGACATTGGCTGGTGCGCCGCCGGGCGCCTTCTTAAAAGCTGGCGCTTCGATCAATGAAACGCCGGAGGTTGTGGGTACAAAATCAATTAATAATTCCCCCAGGGTGACCACGTCTGCTGTCACATCCACACATCCTTTCTCTCAACCTTGGATTAACCATCAAAGCCCCTACGCGGTTAATTATAGATGGAAACCTTTGTCCAGGGGAGTCCGTGACTCGCCCAACTGTGGAAGTCTCCATTCGGTTCGCGTATAATAAATGTAACGATATTTGGATAATTATCATCCAATTAATAAAAAGATTATGAAAGGAAAGATCATGGAATACCGACATTTGGGAAAAGCTGGAATCAAAGTTTCCGAACTCTCACTCGGTGCTTGGGTGACCTATGGGACTCAGTTTGGCGTTGACGAAGCCAAGGAGATCATGGCGGCAGCATATGATGCCGGCGTGAACTTCTTTGATAATGCCGAAGCATATGCCGGCGGGCAGGCTGAGACCATCATGGGCGAAGCCCTGAAAGCGCTGGGCTGGCCTCGCAAGGACTACCTTGTCTCCACGAAAATCTTTTGGGGCGGCAGCGGTCCTAACGATAAGGGGTTGTCCTACAAGCACATCATTGAAGGCGTGAATAATTCCCTCAAACGCCTACAATTGGACTATGTTGACCTGCTCTTTGCCCACCGTCCGGACCCAGAAACACCCATTGAAGAGACTGTGTTCGCCTTCAACCAGGTCATCGGGGAAGGCAAAGCTTTTTACTGGGGCACATCGGAATGGTCTGCTGCTGAGATCATGCGCGCTGTTGATTTCGCCCGCCGGAATGGGCTGCGTCCGCCCGCCATGGAGCAGCCCCAATACAACCTGTTCCATCGACGGCGTTTTGAAGAGGAATATGCCCCGCTCTATAAAGAACTTGGCTACGGAACCACAACCTGGAGTCCTCTTTTTGGCGGCTTGTTGACCGGTAAATATAACGCAGGCGAGATCCCGAAAGGCAGCCGTGCCTCCCTTGAAAGCTATCAATGGATGAAGGAACGCGTTCAGGATGAGCACAAACTCGCGGTCAGCCGCAAGCTGGCTGAAGTGGCAGATGACCTGGGTGTCCCTATGGCACAGCTCTCCCTTGCCTGGATCCTCAAAAATCCGAATGTCAGCACGGTCATCACCGGCGCCAGCAAGGTCTCACAACTGAAAGAGAACATGAAGGCTGTGGAGGTCAAGGAAAAATTGACCGACGATGTGATGGCACGCATCCATGAGATCATCAAGGATATAGAGGATTAATCCGCAGTTGGATTACAACTAACATACATAATCCGGGCTGTCTGTTGGGATCAGGCAGCCCGCTTTTATTATTTACGGGATTATGACTCACGCCGCTTCTTTTCCGGCTCATTTCAGGATAAAATGAGAAAGCGGACATCTATTCTCCAACCAAAGGACAGCTTATGCCTCCTATTCTTTATCTCCTTGACGGTCACGGCCTCGCCTACCGGGCGTATTATGCATTGACCGCTGGCGGAACGCGCACCAGCACCTTTCAGACAAGCAGCGGCGAACCGACTGCGGGTGTCTATGGGTTCACCAGTATCCTCCTGCGCATCTTTGAGCGGGAGAGTCCGGACTATCTGGCTGTGGTTTTCGATAAAGGGAAGACCTTCCGGCACAAACTTTACGCTGACTATAAGGGCACCCGAGCGAAAATGCCGGATGACCTGCGGCCCCAGGTGGAACGTATGCGTGAAATCGTGGACGTCTTCAACATCCCCCGCCTCGAGCGTGAGAATTATGAAGCGGATGACGTCCTGGGCAGCGTGGCACGCTGGGCATCTGAGGAAAAGGGGTTGGGGGTGAAGATCATCACCGGTGATAAGGACCTTCTCCAACTCGCTACGGACAGTGTGGCGGTCAACCTGGCAGGCAGCCATCTTTCTGACGCGAAAGATTACTTCCCGGATGACGTCAAGAAAAAGCTGGGCGTGCTGCCGGAAAAAGTCGTGGACTTCAAAGCCCTGTGCGGCGACACATCTGATAATATCCCCGGGGTTAAAGGGATTGGTGAGAAAACCGCGGCAAAACTCCTGGATGAATATGGCTCTCTGGATGGAATCTATAAACACCTGGATGAGATCACCGGACGAGCGAGGAAAGCGCTGGACGGCAGCCAGGAGATCGCTTACCTCAGCCAGAAGCTTTCACAAATCGTCACCAACCTGGATATGACGCTTGACCTGGAGCAGGCCCGGATTGACCGCTTCAACCCGCAAGCGGTTGAAAAGCTCTTCCGTGAATTAGGATTCCGTAATCTGATGGAACAGCTCAACCGGCTGGTTGGAAAGATGAATCCTGTCATGCCGCAGGGTGAGCAAATGGATTTATTCGCCAGCTCGGGAAAACCCTCCCCTGAAGTCCAATCCCCCGATGAGATTGAAACCAGGATCGTGGATACACCCGCAGTCCTCAAAGAGCTAGCTCAGGCATTGAACGACGCGGCGTTGATCGCTTTCGATACAGAGACCACGGACACGGACGTGATGCGGGCAAAATTAGTGGGAATCTCACTCTCTGTCAAACCGAATCTCGGATACTACATCCCGCTTGGGCATCAGGAAGGCCAACAGCTTTCCAAAGAAGAAGTCTTTGAGTCTCTCTCCTCGCCGCTGACGAACCCCAATATCGGCAAGGCAGGGCACAACCTGAAATATGATTACCTGATTCTCAAACGCGCTGGGTTGACGGTGTCACCGCTGACCTTTGACACGATGATCGCGGAATGGCTGATCAATCCTGCTTCACGCAACCTGGGTTTAAAGAACTTGGCCTGGGTCCGCCTGGGCTACGAGATGACCCATATTGAGGAGTTGATCGGTAAGGGGCGAACGCAAAAGACCATGGACCAGGTCCCCATCCAGGAGGCAGCCGGATACGCCGCGGCGGATGCAGCCATCTGCCTGCGTTTGATCCCGCAGCTCCAGGAGGAGTTGAAGCAGCAAAATGCAGAGGAACTCTTCCGCACCATGGAAATGCCTCTGATCCCGGTGCTGGCAGCCATGGAAGAAGCCGGGATCAAACTCGACCTGGCGTTCTTCAGAGCCTTCTCCAAAGAACTGGAAGGCAAGCTGAGTGAGGTCGAATCCCAGATTTGCAACGCCGTTGGCTATGAATTTAACCTGAATTCTACCCAGCAGCTTTCAAAAGCCCTGTTCACCAAACTGGGGTTGGAACCTCCCGACCGGGCGCATAAGACCTCCTCCGGTCATTATTCCACAGCGGCATCCGTGCTGGAAGCGATGCAAGGTCAGCACCCGGTTATCCAATGGGTGCTGGACTACCGAGAGCTTGAAAAATTACGTTCGACCTACGTGGACGCACTCCCCGAACGGGTCAACCCGGACACCGGACGCGTGCATACCTCCTTCAACCAGACCGGCACCGTCACCGGGCGGATCGCTTCATCCAACCCCAATCTCCAGAACATTCCCACCCGTACAGAGACCGGGCAGCGGGTACGCAACGGCTTTATCTCTCGCGAGAACTGGCAGCTCCTCGCGGTGGATTATTCCCAGATCGAGCTGCGCATTGTCGCCCACATGGCGCAGGATAAAGCCATGCTGGCTGCTTTCCGAGCCGGTCAGGACATCCACGCCACAACAGCCGCGGCTGTGCATGGGACTGACCTGGCGAAGGTCACCCCAGCCATGCGCCGCCATGCCAAGGCAATCAATTTCGGGCTGATCTATGGCATGAGCGCGTTTGGGCTGACCAATGCGACCGACCTCACTCTCGCGGAAGCGGAAAATTTTATCAAGGCATATTTTGAAGAATTCCCAGGTGTTAAAAAATTCTTGGATGGGATCCGGGAGCAAGCCGCTGAACAGGGTTATGTGGAAACCCTCCTGGGGCGCCGCCGGTTTTTCCCCAACCTGGCACACGGGGCGGGCTACAATGTACGCCAGCGCGAGGAACGCGAGGCGATCAATGCCCCTATTCAGGGCACTGCTGCAGATATCATCAAGATCGCCATGCTCCAGCTTCCGGAAGAAATACGCAAAGCCGGATTGAAAGCGCAGATGCTCCTGCAAGTTCACGATGAGCTGATGTTTGAAGTGCCGGATGAAGAACTGGATGAAACCGTTGCCCTCGTCCAGCGGGTGATGGAAAACGCTTTTACGCTGGATATCCCCCTCAGCACGGAAGCCAAGGCGGGTTTGAGCTGGGGCGTGATGGAAAGACTCCAGGGTAAGAGTTGACCCTTCCCATTACCGTAGATTGATCCTATCTGTGAGTGCGCGCCGGCATCACTTTATTAGTTTTCCCCCAGCAGTTCAATATCATCTGGATCAGACTACCATGCTGACGCGTCCGTAAAGCTGCTCGCGGATCTGGAGGACCTGCCGCCGCAGCCGTTCGTCGGTTTCCATTAAATTGTTCACTTTGTCGCAGGCATAGATCACGGTCGTGTGGTCGCGGCCGCCGATTAACTTCCCGATTTTCGGCAGCGAGACACCTCCCTCTTCACGGAGCAGATACATCGCAATCTGGCGCGGCAGGGCAACTTCCCGAGTGCGCTCACGCCCCAGGAGCCGGTCATTAGAAACCCCAAACGCTCTGGAGACAGCTTCCAAGACATCATCCGGTTTCAGGTCTCCGGTTTGTGGGAGGAAATCTACCAGCGCATTGTGTGCCAGTTCCAGGGTGAGCGGTATCCCGCTCAGGTCAGAATAGGCGAGGACACGGTTGAGGGCGCCTTCCAGTTCACGGATATTGGATTGCACCTGGCGGGCGATCATCTCCAGGATCTCCGCTGGGACATTCCGTCCTGCCCGCTCTGCCTTTGACCGCAGGATTGCCAGGCGTGTTTCGACATCCGGCGGTTGGATATCTGCGGTGAGTCCCCACTCGAACCGAGAGCGCATCCGCTCCTCCAATGTCACCAGGGCTTTAGGTGAACGGTCAGATGAGATAACCAGCTGCTTGTTCTGCCCATGCAGGGTATTGAAGGTATGGAAGAATTCCTCCTGTGTGGATTCCTTACCGGCGATGAATTGAATATCGTCAATCAGCAGCACATCAATCTGGCGGTACTTCTCCCGGAACGCAGGGGTGCTACGGGTTCGGATCGCATTGATCAGATCGTTGGTGAATTCTTCGGAAGAAACATACAGAACACTCAGTTCAGTGGATTCGCACGCATTGCCGATGGCATGCAGGAGATGGGTTTTCCCCAAGCCGACTCCGCCGTAAAGGAAAAGCGGATTGTATGCCCGTGCAGGATTCTCTGCAACAGCCATGGATGCAGCATGTGCCAGGCGGTTGTCTGAGCCGACAACAAAATTATCAAACCGGTAGTGACCATTAATGGTGCAATTGCTGCGAGGAGCTGGGGCTGGCGTTGAAACAGGCCGTGAACTGTCCGTCTTAGGCTTACGTGTTGTAGCGGTCCAAACCTTGACCTCTATTGAGACAGGTTTCCCGATCATGCCTGTCAGTGAGCGCGACATCTTGGCGCTCAATCGGTCTTCAAGCCAATCTCGTGCATAGGCGTTCTTCACACCGATCTCAAACTTACCGGTCGCAGAGTCA
>Ga0208905_1001591_pt1 | contig 11361 bp, 8 predicted proteins | sample AntAceMetag02UKS_FD_184776 | JGI IMG/M metagenome (GOLD analysis project Ga0208905, IMG submission 184776) | Saline lake microbial communities from Ace Lake, Antarctica - Antarctic Ace Lake Metagenome 02UKS (SPAdes) (version 2) | ecosystem: Environmental > Aquatic > Non-marine Saline and Alkaline...
GGACAACGATTAAGTTCAGGTATTGAGATCGAATCGATCACAAACTTACTACTGGTCGACAGTCTTTTAACATGGAACCTGGAAGGATTCTGGGATGCGTTGAAACATATCATTATGCCTTCGCTGGCGCTCGCGACCATTCCTGCAGCTATCATCACCCGCATGACGCGCTCAAGCATGCTGGATGTACTTCAGGAAGACTATATCCGGACTGCCTCCGCCAAAGGACTATCTGAACGGGTTGTCCTTTTCAGGCATGCCCTTAAGAACGCTTTCTTACCGGTCATTACGATTATCGGTATACAGGCTGGTTCCCTTCTAGCAGGAGCAGTTTTGACTGAAACTATTTTTTCATGGCCTGGGATTGGCAAATGGGTATATGACTCAATCCTGGGGAGGGATTACCCTATTGTCCAGGGCGTGACCCTTTGGATTGCAATTATTTTCTTGTTAGTTAATTTAGCAGTGGATCTATCGTATGCTCTGCTAGATCCACGCATCAGCTACGACTGAAGGATGAAGGTATGATAAAGAAGGAAAAAAGTCTGAATAATTTCAACGGAGAAGATTTTGCTGTCAGAGAACATCGTTCATTGTGGTTGGATGCCTGGCGGCGTTTGATCTCTAATCGGGCAGCGATGATTGGTTTTGTGATTATCCTCATTTTTATACTCACAGCAACCTTGGCGCATTTCTTTTGGGATTACGATCCCAAGATCGACCTGGATTACAGTGCAAAACTACTCTCACCCCAGCTGACAGCATCTGAAGAATCAACAGTCCATCTCTTCGGTACAGATAAATTGGGGAGAGATATCTTCCGGCGGGTCATTCATGGCGGATGGAACTCGCTAAGGGTAGGTCTGGTTTCTGTAAGCATCTCATTATTGGTTGGGAGCATCCTTGGACTCATGTCAGGCTTCTTTGAAGGCATTGACATGAACTTTGGCGAATCACTCGTATTAATGATATTGCTAGGTTTGTCTCTGGGAGCTTTACCTGCCTGGATCGCTAATCAATCTTTTCAGGTGATTGGCTATGCCGCCCTGGGAGCAGCGTCTGTCTTGCTCCACCAATTCACTGGATTGAAAAAAACCCATCGAATGTTAATCTTCACATTTGCAGGAGGGTTGATTGGTCTCGGTTCTGGGCTGGTGGTCGGTCCATTGGTAGCACTTGTTTGTGCTGTACTGGGTTTGGCAATCGGATTTCTGCTTGCGAATCCAATTGGCGGGAGTCTGTTCTCAAATATTGTGATGCGGATCATGGATATTATCCTTTCTTTTCCCAGTTATTTGCTCGCGATTGCGATTGTCGCTTTCCTGGGGCCTGGTCTTGAAAAGGGGATGATAGCCATCGGTGTTGTAGGCATCCCGATCTATGCACGTCTGGCGCGTTCTGCTGTTTTATCAGTCAGCCAGAAGGAATATGTCCTCGCCGCACAGTCAGTGGGTGAGTCTCATGCACGCATTTTATTCCGTCATATCCTTCCAAACATCCTCTCGCCAATTATTGTGCAGGCGACCATGGGATTGGCGAATGCGATCCTCTCTGCGGCAGCCCTGGGGTTCTTAGGGCTTGGTGCCGTCCCACCAGAGCCTGAATGGGGCTCGATGTTGGGAGACAGCTATAAATACCTTTCCAGCGGTGCCTGGTGGGCTGTATTATTCCCCGGTTTGGCGATCATGTTGAGCGTCCTGGGGTTCAATATTTTGGGAGATGGATTGCGCGATGCATTGGACCCAAAGATCAGGTTATAGTCTGGATTTATATACTCCAAGCAGGTGAAAAATATGGAAGCATTACTAAATATCAAGGACCTTAAAACACGATTCCATACTGAAGATGGGATTGTTAATGCCGTCAATGGCGTATCATACACGATGGATCCCGGTGAAGTTTTAGGTGTTGTAGGCGAAAGCGGCTGCGGTAAAAGCGTGCATGCTTTATCCATTATGCGGTTAATTCAAATCCCGCCTGGTGAGATTGCCAGTGGAGAAATCTGGTTCAATGGACAGGATTTGCTTAAGTTGAACAGCAGCGAGATTAGGAAAATTCGCGGTAGAGAAATTGCGATGGTTTTTCAAGACCCGATGTCATCATTGAACCCCGTTTATAAAGTTGGCTTCCAAATCGCTGAATCTTTGAAGCTTCATAAGAACATGAGAGAGAAAGAAGCCAGGGAAAGGTCAGCAGAATTATTATCCCTGGTTGGTATTCCTGAACCGAAGAAACGATTGGATAATTACCCGCATCAATTCTCCGGCGGGATGCGACAGAGGGCAATGATTGCCATGGCGCTTTCATGTGATCCGAAATTGTTGATCGCAGATGAACCGACCACAGCTCTGGACGTGACCATCCAAGCACAAATTATAGACTTGGTGATCAAACTTCAAGAGGAACTGGGTATGGCTGTGATGTGGATCACTCACGATCTGGGTATTGTGGCTGAGATGGTCCATAAGATCAATGTCATGTATGCTGGCTTTATCGTTGAACGTGGCAATGTCAGAGACATTTATAAGAACACGCTGCATCCTTATACCAAAGGTTTGTTGGGCTCACTACCGAGCATTGATGAAGCACCCGGAACAAAACTAGTCTCGATTCCTGGGCTGCCGCCTGACCTGATTAACCTGAAATCTGGCTGCCCGTTTTATGCAAGATGCACATACCGCGAGGAACGCTGCCGGAATGAACGTCCCAGCCTGGAACTTGCAGACTCTAATGGGCACATCGTGGCGTGCTGGCGTTGGGAAGAACTCCAATCAGAAGGTGTGAAATGAACGCTGAAAATTCTGTCCTGGTTCGCGTAAGAAATCTTAAGAAATACTTTCCTGTTTATCAAGGGATATTATTTAACCGGCATGTCAAAGATGTTAAAGCAGTGGATGATGTCAGTTTCAACATATTTAAAGGTGAGACACTCGGTCTGGTTGGAGAGACTGGCTGTGGAAAGACAACAGTCGGGAGGACGATCCTGCACCTTTATAAACCAACCTCTGGACAGATCATATTTGACCAGGTTGACCTGACAGACCTGGCGGAAAATGAACTTCGCCACATCCGCCAGCGTATGCAAATGATTTTCCAAGACCCATACGCTTCTCTTAATCCTCGCATGACAGTGGGTTCCATCATATCTGCGCCGCTTGATGTTCATACGAGTCTAAAAGGACTTGATAAGCGAGAGAGGGTTCAGGAACTGCTGAGCATCGTAGGATTGAATCCAGGTTTTGTAAATCGCTATCCTCATGAATTCTCGGGTGGACAGCGGCAGCGTATTGGGATTGCACGCGCCCTTGCGGTCAATCCTGACCTGGTCATTTGCGATGAGCCTATCTCATCCTTGGATGTGTCAATTCAAGCACAGGTTGTCAATTTACTCGAAGAGCTTCAAGACCGGCTGGGGTTGACCTATCTCTTTATCGCACATGACCTCAGTATGGTCAGGCATATTAGTGATCGCATGGTCGTCATGTACCTGGGCAAGGTCATGGAACTGGCGGACCGCGATGAGATTTACAAAAACCCGATGCATCCCTACACCAGAGCCTTGCTGTCAGCCGTCCCAATCCCAGATCCAGATAAAGCGATCCGGCGAGATCGGATCATCCTGGAAGGGGATATCCCAAGCCCATTGAACCCGCCAAAAGGATGTAACTTTAACAGCCGATGTCCCATGGCGACGGATATTTGTTTTCAGTGTGAGCCGGATTATGTCGAAATGGACTCCAACCACTTCGTTGCCTGCCATCATGCAGGAAAAATAAACCGGTAGCACACCGAATCAATCATGTTCCGTTTGGAATTGAATATTTGAGATGGCTTATGATAGTTTGACGGGTTAAAATAATGAGATTCCCAGTATTGAGAGAATTGTGCGGATCTGAAGCAGGATGATCACACTGCCGATGATGATGAGCATTGCTTTGGTGGGGATTTTTGAGGTCATGAAGGCTGCCAGAGGTGCTGCAATCACACCGCCGGAGATCAAACCCAAAACGATTGACCACGGCGCCATGCCGATCATTGCAATGAATGTGATAGCTTCAGCGAATGTCACAAAGAATTCTGAAATGTTCACAGACCCGATAACCTTACGGGGTGTTTCACTTCGAGATAACAGTGTTGAAGTCACAATTGGTCCCCATCCGCCGCCACCAGCAGCGTCAAAAAATCCACCAAAAAGCCCTAAAATCGTATAATGGAATCCCTTGAATTGGATTCCGGGTACGTGGTTGAAAGCTTTAACAAAAATCCGGATGCCCATGATCAGAAGGTAAATAGAAATAAAAGGCTTGATCACATCAGCAGGGAAATTGATCAGGAGGTACGCGCCGACAATGCCGCCGAGTACTCCAGGGATGATCAGACTCTTGATGATCTTCCAATCGACATTCTTGAACCTAAGATGGGACAAACCAGATGCCAGAGTCGTAAAAACTTCGGCAATATGAACACTGGCACTTGCTGCGGCAGGGGAGACACCAGTAGAGAGCAAGAAAGAATTCGCGCTGACACCATAAGCCATGCCAAGGCTCCCATCGATGATTTGCGCAAAGAAACCGATCAGGAGATACAACAGGAATTGATTCCAATCAAAATTTTCAAACACGATCCATAAACTCCGTTCCATTTATCATTGTTCAGCAAACCCCATGAAGTTTATCATAATATTCTTTGTTACTAGTGGTTTAGAATTCGTTAAGAAAATTCAAGAATTAAAACCGCATCACAATACTGAGTGTCATCACCACAAGGAGAAAAGACACTTTCAACAACCTGTTTGATGCAATTAATTGGTGTATTTTCGATAGAAATGTTGTATTCTATTGATAATAACCTTCGATGCGTAGGAGAACAGGATGAAAGCGCATGCTTTTCGTGAATATTTATCTGATCTTGGGATTGACCCTGATGATATTGAAAACCAGGCTGCATTTATAAAATTCCTGGAAGATCATTTGCAGAAACAGGCACAAAATTGGACTTTTGAAGATTTGAACCATGCTTCTGTTCAAGCTGTTGTTGATGGAATGATTGACCGGGGAGAGAACACTATTGAGAATCTCCTGGCGATGGTCCGCTACGCCAAGTTGATTGGCAATCAAGCCATGTTCGTCACCATTTTCCAAATCCTGGACGGTTATGAGGCTATGGAAAACTTGCATTTTAAACTGGCTGATATGGCGGGTGAGGACCTCAGAGACGTGATCTTTGAAGATCTGCCGCTGCCGCCGTTAGGATTATCCAGGCGGGAAAAAGCAGTTTATACCTCGAGGATCATGTCAAGATTAGAGGAAATCTTCGAAAAAAATACATGTAGGGAATTATTAAAAGATTCTCTCCGTAATTTGCCGGATGAATATTATCTTGATGCCCATGAAGATTACTGGAAGACGTGTGCTGGCAGCATCGATGAATATTTGGTCTTTAAAGGCAACAAATTCCTTGACACACTTAAGGCGTATCAGGAAAAAGGTGAGTTGTTCTTCGGGCAGGAAATCACAGATGAAGTGATTGCTTTTGTGGATGGGAATCCTGAAATAGGAGGAGGAGTACGTGATGGGAATATCATCTATGAGACAAAAATACCCTACAACACAAAAGCTTTCCTTTCCGAATCTGATCCGCATAAGAAAAGATATCATTATTGCCATTGTCCCTGGGTAAAAGAATCAATTAATAATCAATCGCTGTCCATTTCACCATTATTTTGCCAGTGTTCTGCAGGGTTTCACAAACGACCTTATGAGGTAATCTTTGGTGAGTCGATCAATGCAGATGTCCTGCAGAGTGTGTTGAATGGGGATCCGGTGTGCAGGTTTGCGATTCACCTTCCTGATTAAAAGGGCTGACCGAAGATCAGGTAAAGTCCTTATATGATTGTTTTGATTTATTCTTGATAACAGGATCACGGACCCTTTTTAAGGGAATCAATATTTTATGATTCCGTTAAAATCAGAAGTCCAATAATCAAGATAGTGTATAATTTCACAAGATTTTTATCAACGATGGACTATAGGACTTAACAATGCCCGGATTCATGGGAAAGATTCTTTGGATTGATCTCGGTACCCAAACATTTAGAGAAGAGCAATTTTCTGAAGAATTTTATAAAAAATACATATCAGGGATAGGCATGGCAGCCTATCTCCTATACAAATACATTCCAAAAGAGGCAGACCCTTTAGGTCCGGAGAACATTCTGGGTTTCGTTTCCGGATTGCTCACAGGCTCACCCAGCCTGTTCAGCGGACGTTGGATAGCTGTAGGCAAATCACCTCTGACGGGCACATGGGGAGATGCTAACTGCGGTGGTTATTTTTCCCTCTCGATAAAGAAGTGCGGTTATGATGGGATTTTCTTCACAGGTGTCTCACTTAAACCTGTTTACCTGCATATCGGTCCAGGAGGTCCAAGACTGTTTGATGCGGCTGATTTGTGGGGGAAGAATGCCAGAGAAACAGAGAACATCTTAAAAGAGAAATACAACACGATGCATATTCCAGGGATCGCCTGTATTGGACAGGCAGGGGAGAACTGCTCTTGGATTGCTGGGATCAGTCATGATCAAGGTCGGATGGCTGCGCGGTCAGGACTCGGTGCGGTGATGGGCAGTAAAAGACTTAAGGCGGTTGTTCTTACAGGCGTGAAATCCGTTCCAGTAGCTGATCCAAACCAAATGAAGAAATTGAATAAGAAGACCAGCAGGCTTTCCAGGTTCAGAATCCCGCTTCCCGCATGGGCGATGTCTGTGTTGGGAAAAATATTACGGAACCCTTTTATAAGCCTGCGCATGGATGGTGTTCTGTATCTGAGTATTTTAAAAAAGTGGGGTACGGTCGGCTTGAACCAGTCATCTGTGGAATGGGGGGATGCGCCAATTAAGAATTGGTCAGGGACTTATCATGACTTTACAGAAAAGGATTCGAGGAACATTTCCCCTTCAGTAGTCACAGAATTGGAAGAGCAGAAGTATCACTGCCTGGCTTGTCCTCTGGGGTGTGGCGGAACCTTGAAAGCGAATGGCGAGATTCAGGTTGGCCATAAACCAGAATATGAGACCACGCTGGCTTTCTCAGGGTTGCTGCTCAACAAGGATTGGGACTCAATCATGCTGATCAATAACATGCTCAACTGCGCTGGGATGGACAGCATCTCTGCTGGGGGAACAGTGGGCACTGCCATTGAGTGGTATGAACAAGGCTTGATAACAAAAGAAGATACCGACGGGCTTGAACTCTCCTGGGGAAACACACAAGCAATCATTGAATTCGTCCGAAAGATGATCGACAGAGAGGGGATTGGTGACGTATTCGCTGATGGCTCCAGACAAGCTGCGTGTAAATTGAAGATCAAAGACCGTAGAGCGGTTGTCACCGCAGGCGGATCTGAATTGGCTATGCACGACCCTCGACTGGACCCGGGATTTGGATTGCACGCCAGCGTGGAGCCGACACCTGGACGCCATACGACCGGTGCGTTCATTTGTTATGATATGTATCGACTCTGGACTCGGATTAATTCCTTGCCCAGGCCAACGCTGCTTTATAGTAAGAAAAAGATATTCGTGCCTTCAGAAAAGTCGGGGAGTAAATCTGTTTCGATGTCAAATTTCACAAATTTTTACAATGCGCTTGGCATCTGCATGTTTGGGAGCCTCATGGGTGTTGACAGGCTGCCTGTTTTTGAATGGACAAATGCAGCAACTGGTTGGGACCTCTCACCAGAGGCGTACTTAGAAATCGGCAGGCGCATCCAAACGCTTAGGCAGATGTTCAACATCAAACACGGGGTCAAACCCAGTGAGATCAAGGTCAATTCAAGGGCATTGGGACTACCGCCATTGAATAAAGGTCCAAATAAAGGCAACCAGGTGGACCTGGATGGAATGCGACGTTATTACTGGTCGGAGATCGGTTGGGATCCGGATACCGGGATTCCTACACCAGAAACGATTGAGGATTTAGGGTTGGACGATCTGGTCAATCAGGAGAAGGATTAGATGGCATATTCAATCACAGAAGCCTGTCAGGGGTGCCAGGCATGCGTCCGAATCTGCCCCACGCAAGCCATCTCTGGCGAGAAACACCAGGTTCACGAGATAAATACTCAGCGATGTATAGAATGCGGTACCTGTGGGCGTGTATGTCCTTACAGCGCTGTTCTGACACCGTCAGGAGAAGCTGCTCTGCGTGTCAAACGGTCTGAATGGCTTCAACCCGTCATTAATCATAGAAAATGCACCTCCTGTGGTCTTTGCATCATCACCTGTCCGGTAAACTGTTTGGACCTGGATGACCCTAATGGCCGTAAGCCACCAGAATCATTTCCTTATCTCAAACGACCGAATGATTGTCTAGGCTGCCGATTCTGCGAAGCGATCTGTCCGGTTACGGCGATTAAAATGATATCAAGATCCGGGACCTAACAGGACAACTAATATACTTGCAATAAACAAATCTGTCTCTAAACGGCAGATTTTTTGATATATTGCAATAGTTGGCAGTCCATGACGAATACGCTATGAACTGGTACGTTATAATCCAATTCAGTCTGAACAATATAAAAAAGGAATTGTTACATGATTGATGATGAAACAAAAGAAAAACCTGGGCGGCAAAATAGAATCAGTCAGTGGAGTAAGAAAATCTGCAAAGCAATTAGAAGTTTTCTGAAGCAGGTTTATCCAGGTAAAAAAGCCTGGCGCGGTGCAGGGATTGGTGCTTTCGCTCTCAGTTATCTGGCGGTGATCATCATGGCAATTAACCTCGTACTGCCAACAGGGTGGATCTATTTCATCATTGTTCTGATACTTTTCCCGGCAGGATTCAGCCTGGTGGTTGGGTTGGCATTATTCCTCATCAAGCTTCTACAGAAACTTCCGGAGTACTACCTGAGTGCCATACTCATCAGCATTTTAATGTCAGCTGCAGCATTCATGCTGTTCAAGCCCAGCGGTTTGCTGTTGGGTGTTTTTATTGCAACTTGTGGGAGTCTTCTGGGTGCAAGTGTATGGACTCTGGTTCGCGGCGGTTGGCATACATTGATCCGCATTCGGAAAGTGATTACAATCAGCGGATTGATTCTCGGATTATGTGGCACGATCTTCATAAGCTGGTGGATGTTAGATCCTGGTAAAGACTCAACAATACCCGATGGACCTGCAGCAGACGTCGCTTCAATACCCTCACTAGCTGATTCAATCACTGATCCTTCGATGTTGGGTGACTATCCTATTGAAACGCTGACTTATGGCAGCGGGTCAGACCTGCGCCGTTCTGAATTTGCCGAAGAGGCTGCAATCACTACAAAGACGGTAGATGGGTCTCAATTCGTTGGTGGCTGGTCTGGTTTACGAAAACGAATCTGGGGATTTGACAGCAATACCCTGCCGCTGAATGGGCGGGTCTGGTATCCGGATGCTGAGGGTCAATTCCCTCTGGTTTTAATCGTGCATGGGAATCACCTAGCGGAAGCGTATTCTGACTTGGGTTATTCCTATCTGTGTGAACTCCTCGCCAGCCGGGGAACGATTTGCGTTTCTGTGGATGAGAATTTCTTGAATAGTTCTTTTGTCGGTGATCTGATGGGGTTCAAAGGACTTGAAGAGGAAAACGATTTGCGGGGATGGCTGCTGCTGGAGCACCTCGCTTTATGGGAGGATTTCTCAGAAGATTCAGAAAACCAATTTTATAAGAAAGTTGACCTTTCAAAGATTGCCCTGATCGGTCATTCAAGGGGTGGGGAGGCAGTTGCGGTTGCTGCTGCTTTCAACCAGATGGCACAATATCCCGACAATGGCTTGATAAAATTTAACTATGGATTTGATATCCAATCTATCATTGCGATAGCCCCTATTGATGGTCAATATAAACCCGCTGGCGAAATGACAACGCTTACGGATATCAATTACCTTGTTCTGCAGGGTTCACATGACATGGATGTGACAAGTTTTGATGGGTATAACACCTTTGAGAGAGTCCGCTTCACAGATGAGGATGATCACTTCAAATCTGCTGTCTATATCTGGGGAGCGAATCACGGTCAGTTCAATACAACCTGGGGAGATAATGATGTAGGTCTACCGGCGATCTGGTTGTACAACCGGGAGCAATTGATCTCAGTTGAGGACCAGATGCAGATTTCAAAAGTGCTGGTTAGCGCGTTTATTGAGGTGACATTGAAGGAAGAAATGGATTACCTGCCGCTGTTCCAGAATATCCAATCTGGAGGAGGCTGGCTCCCTGATACAGCCTATCTCAATGCTTATGCTGATTCAGAGATGGCTTATCTTTTGACTTACGAAGAAGACATAGACCTGAGTAGTGGCTCTGTGCCATTCGTTCAGATCAATGCCCAGGGATTAAAAGGCTGGCATGAGGATCGTGTCTCGACGAAGTGGGGGCAGATGACCAGCAACAGCGCCGTGTACTTGATGTGGAATCAAATTGGTGATGGCACCTTTTACGATATTCAATTCACAGTGCCGATTGATGGTCTGAGTGTGGAAGACGACTTGGTTTTTTCTGCTGCACAAACGCATTACGATCCTGATGGGGAAGGAGACCCGACCCCAGCAGATTTTTCTGTGGAACTGCGAGATCAAGATGGCAATAGAGCATCCCTGCGGCTAAGCTCTGTTGCAGCTTTGCTGCCGGCGCAGGACGCAAACCTCATGAAAGTTGATTTCCTGTCAAACGATGCGACCTCTGAGACTGTCTTCCAAACATACCTGTTTGATCTGAGTGAATTCATCAAGGTGAATTCGGCGTTGGATATCACGAATTTAAGCGGGATCAGGATCATCTTCAACCAGACAGAAAGCGGTGAGATCTTGATCGATGACCTGGGATTTAGAAATGTTGATTGAAGGTTAGCCTAAAGGCTTATATTAATGGTTTGATGCTCATCTATAAGGCGGAATCCTGAACGCTGCGCTGTCCTGGCCGAGCCAAGATTGGATTTGTAACAATGCCATAAAACTGTCTCAACTTCTTGTTCAATAGCAAGGTTCAAGAAAGCAAGCGTCATGCTTTTGGCAATCCCCATGCACCGGAAAGACGGCATCGTTGTGATCCCAACGGCACAGCGTGTATCGTGGTTGTATTCTGATAGGCACCATCCTGCCAGTTCAGTATCATGAAATGCGCTGATCCCAAAGCTGTGCTTCAAGAAACCATCTGGAGAGCCCCTTTCCACACTCATTTCTTCAAATAATGCCTGCTTGCCCACGAATTCACATTCAAGCAGTGCCCGGTCTATCCTACGAAGTTCAAAACCTTGAGGGAGATGGACTTCTTCCTTTGGGTGATTCCCAAGATGATAGGCATAGGTCTGGTAGTCAACAAT
>Ga0208905_1001593_pt1 | contig 11347 bp, 7 predicted proteins | sample AntAceMetag02UKS_FD_184776 | JGI IMG/M metagenome (GOLD analysis project Ga0208905, IMG submission 184776) | Saline lake microbial communities from Ace Lake, Antarctica - Antarctic Ace Lake Metagenome 02UKS (SPAdes) (version 2) | ecosystem: Environmental > Aquatic > Non-marine Saline and Alkaline...
TGGCCGTATCCTCTCCGGGTATGCTTTCTTTCCGGACTCCTGCCCCTCTGCCGTTTCTCCCCCCCTCTCTGCTGTCACGGGGGAACCCTGTTTTCTCTCTATCAGGCTGCAGTGCATGGATGTGTACGGCCCGTCCCGTATCTGTGGAGGCTGGTGACGAAGGGATACGGGCCTGAATGCCGGTACCGGACACAACCGGCATCTGGTATGCCGGTGCATTTCACCGCGGGGAGAGGGCGCCTGCCGCCTGCATGATGAGAGGCACGTTGGCGGCGAGGCAGGCCCATGTCCCCGGGCTGATAGGTGAATTTGTGTCGGGGAAATATAGGGGGTATGCAGGCGAAGGGTGAAAGTGGGGAGCGATCAGTGCGTATGCCGATGATGCAGATCGGGCCGGTGCGGGTGCTCATGTTCCCCCTGTTTGTGCCAGTGCGGGTGGGAATGAAATCCGTCTTTATCCACCGTTGGTGCCTCCGGGCCATGGATATGGTCGTCATGGTGAAGGTCGTCATGGGTATGACGGTGGGAATGGTGCAGTGCCTCATGGGTATGCCGGTGTGAGTGTTCCTCAGAAACCAAAAGCCAGGTACCTGCCCCCATAAAGAAGAATGCGATGATAAACCCTGCCTCGGGGAGTTCACGGAATATCAACAGGGAGACAATGACCCCGAATACCGGGTTGGTGGAGAAGAGTGCACCGGCCCGGGCCGCACCCAAAACCCGGAGGGACCGGAGAAAACAGATCGTCATAATCCCGCCGAAACCGAGAATGCCCACGGCCATCCCTGCGAGAATGAGAGGCAGTTCAGGATAGGGCTGCCCGAGGATGAGGGTAATGGCCGTGAGGGTGATGCCTCCGGAGAGGCCCTTGATTGCGACCAGCTGTATCGGGTCTTTGCCCGAGATATGACGGGAGATATTCGTGTCTGTTCCCCAGAGAAAACAGGCGAGGAGAATTCCCAGTGCACCGAGGGAAAATCCGAACGGGCTTGCCGGTTCCCAGGCGAGCACTGCACAGGAGGCTGTGATACAGGCGAGGGCCAGCCATATCCGGCGGCCCACTGGTTCACGGAAGACAAGGGTGGCTACCAGTGTCGTTGCAACAGCCTCAAACCCCAGAAGGACTGCTGCAGTTGCAGCGGGCGTGTATTGCAGGGAGACCATCAGCACCAGGGTGGCAAGGACTGAACCAGAGAGAACAGACCCCACAATCCACGGCAGGTCACGTCGTTCAACCGGGGCCTCGCGGGCATGGTTTGTGGTAAAGAATGTACGCCGCAGAAGCCAGAATCCGGCAAAAAAAAGGCCGCTTCCCATATATAGCAATGAGGCAAGGGTGACTGGAGCGATATTGGCGAGGAGCAGTTTGGTGAGGGGTGCAGCGGATCCGAAGAAGAATGCTGCTGCAAGAATATAGAGCACACCGCGGGTGCTTTCACTCACCGTCACAACAATAAACCGTTGTGCCCGCCGCACCAAAAAACCGATGCACAGGATGCATCCGCCAGCCTGATGGTGAAACCGTGATGGAGAAGTGTAATACAGGAGAGTTGCGCCATCCACGTATGTATCTGCATGGCATTACCAGATGGCATTTTGTATTAATATATATGCCCATTTCTCATCTTTTAAATAGTATACCATATTTTTTGTTCCTGAATAAATAGGCTTATACCATCATCTGCACACAATCCCTATATGGAACTTCCCAGGTCTCAGATGCGCCCATCTCGGTTCTCTATGTAGACGATGAACCGGCACTACTGGAGATCGGGAAGATATTTCTGGAACGAGAGGACGGCATCAGTGTTACGACCGTGAATAATCCGGAGAGTGCTATTCGACTGCTTGCCGCGGACGGGTTTGATGCCATTGTCTCTGATTATCAGATGCCGGGAATGGATGGCATTCTCTTTCTCAAGTATATCCGCAGAACATACGGGGATCTCCCCTTTCTGCTCTTCACCGGGAAGGGACGTGAGGAGATTGTCATTGAGGCGCTCAACAATGGAGTCGACTATTATGTGGAGAAAGCGGGAATCCCGGGACCTCAGTTTGCCGACCTGGTGCACAAGATTCATCGCGCTGTCTTCCGCTGCCGCACAGAAAAGGTGCTCCGCAGCACCTATGATAAACTCCAGTCCTCCTGTGAACAGCTGGCGGTCTATTCTGAGGAACTGAACATCCGCGAAGAAGAAATGTATGCGATGCAGGAAGCCCTCAGGGAGTCTGAACAGATATACGAGGGAATATTTGCATACACCGGGTCAGCGACGGCGATTTTTGAGGTCGATAAGACCATCTCTCTCGCAAATACCGCGTTCGCAGAGCTTGTAGGGTTTACACGGGAGGAGATCGAGGGCCGGATGAAATGGCCCCGTTTTGTGCACCCCGATGACCTCGCCCGCCTGACAGAGTACCACCAGTCACGGAGGCGTGACCCGGGGAGTGCACCGAAGCACTACGATATGCGGTTTGTGGACCGGTTTGGGAATGTGCATACTGTTTACATGACGGTCGGTATTATTCCGGGGACCAGCCGGTCGGTTGCTTCCCATACGGACATCACTGAACTGAAAGAGACCCAGAACCGTCTGACGCTCATTGGGAATATTCTGGACGATTCCCTGAATGAGATCTTTATCTTTGATGCTACTACCCTCCGGTTTATGCAGGTGAACCGTGGCGCCAGCGAGAACCTTGGATATTCAACAGAGGAACTCATGGCACTCACTCCGGTTGACTTGAAACCGGAATGCACCGATGAATCATTCCGGGCACTGATTGCCCCTCTTCTTCGCGGGGAGAAGGATATCGTCAGCTTCACAACGACACACCGCCGGAAAGATGGCACAGAGTATCCGGTTGAGGTGCACGTTCACCTCTCCCACGCGGTCTCACCTCCGGTCTTTGTTGCAGTGGTCATCGATATCACCAGCCGGCAGGAGGTGGAGGAGGAGAACCGTATCCTGCGGTATATGGTGGGCCATGCCTCGTCTGCGATCTGCATCAATGACTATGACGGAGAGTTCATTTATGCAAACGAGCGCATGCTCGCCATGCATGGATACACCCGGGATGAGTTTTCCCTCCTCCGGCTGGGTGATGTTGTTGTACCCGCCAGTGAGACCTGGATTGAAGATCGCAATAAGGAAGCGGAAGAAAAGGGCGAGACAACATTTGAATCAGCACGGCGGCACAAAGACGGGACCACTTTCCCGGTCCTCGTCCATCTCTCAGTGGCGCAGTGGGGAGACAGAGAGGTGCTGCTGACCATCTCGGACGACATCACCGAATGGAAGGAGATAGAATCTGATCTTCGGGATAGCAGAAAACAGCTTGAATTTGCCCTTGATTCCGCACATGACGGGTTGTGGGACTGGAATATTGCACGGGGGGAGGCATACTTCAGCCCGCAGTACCTGCGGATGCTTGGCTATGAACGCGACGAGTTAGCACCAACCTACGAGGCCTGGTGGGAGCATGTGCACCCGGACGAGCGTGATGCCGTCAGATCTGCCATTGAGGAGTGTGTTGCCATGCAGACGGACTTCAATGAGGGATTACGGATGCAAAAGAAGGACGGTTCGTATCTCTGGATCCTCGCCCGGGGCCGGGTGATGGAGACCGACAGTGAGGGGCGGGCAGTACGGATGGTGGGCACGCATACGGATATCAGCGAACAGAAGCAGATCGAAGAGGCGCTGCGGCATGCAAACCGGAAACTGCAACTTCTCTCGGGGATCACCCGTCATGACATCCTCAATCATGCGATGGCGCTGAACGGGTATCTTTCCCTCACAGAAGAGATGAACCCTGACCCGGTACTCGGGGAGTATCTGCAGAAGATGCGTAATGCAGCACGTTCGATTCAGCGGACAATTGAATTTACCCGTGAGTATGAGCTGATAGGAAAGGATGAACCGGCATGGATCTCTCTTCAGGCTGTTATCGGGAATATCGCAACGATTGAAGACGTGGTGGTTTCATCATCCTGTGACACGGTTGAGGTCTTCGCCGACGGCCTGCTTGGGACGGTCTTCTCCAATCTGATGGACAACACGTACCGTTATGGTAACGGCACTACCTCGGTCTCTGTCTCCTGCTCTCGCGAAGAATCAGGGGGGCTCATCATCGCATGGGAGGACATGGGACCCGGGGTGCCGGAAGCACTGAAAGAGAAAATATTTTGGCGGGGATATGGCATAAATACCGGTCTGGGTCTCTTTTTCGGGCGGGAAATTCTTTCAATCACCGGCATCACGATCCGTGAATGCGGGACAGAGGGAGAAGGAGCCCGCTTTGAACTTTCTGTGCCTCCCGGTGGATGGCGGGTGGAGCAGGAATCATAAATGTGCGGTACAATTGCATACGACTTTCCGGTGCATTCCTCACCACGTCACGTATCAACAGACATTCAACAAAATATCAGAGACCCGGTCACTGATCACACCGGGAGGATGCCCGATAGAAATCGCCCACAGATATTATTCATCACCAGAACGGACTGAAGATATCTGTCCGGCTGTTTCCTCCCCCTCTTTTCATCATCCCCACGGCTTCTCCCGGAAACCGCACCGTCCACGTTGCACCGTCCTCATCCCGCCGTTCTGTTGTGCCCCTGAGACGGTAGCGGACAATATGCTCTGCAACCGACATGCTGATAGCACGGTCTTCGTCCTCCTCATCAGGGAGGGTATACTCGGGAAACCCGTCGTCTGCAACGACAAGGGTGTACCACCCATCTTCATCGGGACCTCTGAAGGAGACCTCTATTTTTCCCTCAATAACGCCATCGAATGAGCAGAGGAGGGAATTTCGTATGATCTCTGCGAGGACGAATGCACCGGGAACTGCACAGGCTGCGGGCAGCACCGTCTTCCCGCAGTCTACCGACGACGCAACCCATGTCTGTGTACAGTGGGTGAGGTGGACAGACTTGACAATCTTCTCAAAGAGGGGCTGGGCATACACACCGGCACGGGTGCCTGATGCATATATCATCCCGTGGACAATGGCCATCACTTTGGTGAGCGTCTGTAGTTCGCGCATGAAGCGGAGTGCATCTTCATCTGCGGTCTGGGTCATCCGGATATCAAAAAGGCCGGTGATGACTCGCAGGTCGTCTGCCACCCTGCGGTGCAGGAGGGCTTCACTCGCGTCCCGTTCTCCTCCCGCCTCACGCCGTCCGTTCATACGGGAAAATGTTCTTTTCAGGGTAAAAATGCTTGTATGGTATTTCCGTCATCTTACCGTTGCAGACGCCAGGAGGCAGACGGCACAGCCATCTCGAAGCAGGCTCCCTCTCCCTCTGTCCCGCATTCACGGATGGTGATGCCGGTGATGGCGAGGATCTCTGCCACCAGAAAGAGCCCGTATCCGGTATTTGACCCGTATCCCTGTTGGAATATCTTGTCCTTCTTTTGTGCGGCAACCCCGTCTCCGTTATCGGTGACCGTAATATATCCTGTCTTTCCCGCTGTGCCGGTAAAAGAGATGTTAATCGCTGAGAGGTGCTCTCCCCCGTGCCGGATTGCATTTTCAAAGAGATTGTAAAAGACCTTCTCAAGCATCGGGTCAGCACAGATCTCTGCCGTGTCTGTTTTCACGGAAAAATGCAGATACGGAGCATGGATGGCTGAAAGGGCATTTCCCACCACATCTGAGAGGGGCTGGAACCGTGGCGCTTCAAGGCCCATTGACTCGTAGTCACGGGCAAAGGTGAGCTGACGCTCAATCTTTTTAAGAGTATCCTCCATCCTCGTAATATAATCAGAAAGTTCGGGACAGCGGGCAGTGAATCCATCCATGATGTCGCAGTACATCCCGAGGACTGCAAGCTGATTGTTGATGTCATGGCGTGTGATGGTGGACAAAAGGGACAGTTTCCGGTTTGCGTCCCGGAGGCGTTTTTCGATTTGTGTCTTCTCCTTCAGTTCTGTATCAAGGTCTATGCTCTGTGTCTGTATCTCAGTAATATCTTTCCCCAACCGTTTGACGAGAATACGAATTGAGTCTTCCAGCCGCCTGAGTTCATAACCGTGCGTTCGGCGGATTTCATGTGCAAGATTCCCCCGGGCAATCTCATCCACATCCTCTGCCATCATCTCCACCGGGCGACCCAGTGTGTAGGCAACGATATATGCCATCCCTCCGGCAAAGATCAGCCCACATACAAGGATAAAAATATACCGGGAAAGGCTGTCTGCAAGCGAGGTACTGAGTTCTTCTGTGGAGTAGACCACTATTGCAGCATAGATGCTGTCTGACGGCACGAGTGTGTCATTGCCCGGATCGATAAGGAAGATGTGAACCAAACGTTCCTGGTCCGGGAAGGACTTTTCTATCCCGTTTCCGGTCAGGAGCACCCGTGCTGTTGTGGTGGTGATATCATCCGGGGAGAGATATGGCTGGCTGGCATACCATTTCTCAATCTCTTCCGGGCTCTTTTCAATGAAAACGCCGTTTGCGTCAATAATCAGGACAGATTCAATTGCATTATCAGCTGCTTCAAGTTGTTCAGTGACATCACCAAACGAGAAGAAAAGAGTGTCTGGATCCATTAACTGCTCATTAAAGAGGCTGATTACCAGAATATACCGGTGATCTGCTGTCGGCAGGTAGGCATATTTGCGGATAAGGGTCGGGTCAAGCACACTTTGTTCCCACGGATCATCCACATATATGGTGCCTTCCCGGATGGCGGTGAGGCGTTCTGCGAAGGCAGGATACGCTGAGAAGTCAGCCCCCATCTGGGGGATATCAGTCGTGTCGATGATCACATTCTCTTTATCGATGATGTAGAGGTGTACTTTTTCGGTAAAATCTTCCTGAATGGCAGCCCTGAGAAGAGGCAGGTCCATTTTGGCTGGTTCGTTTCCCGATGCCGTGTAGGCGGCATCCATTCGGTTCAGCGCATCTCCCATTGATGGGTCATAGATGGAGCTGAGTACCATCGTTCCCCGGGAAACCAGCGTGACAACCGTTGTGATCGCAGTCTCGCTCTGAGCAATATTCTCAGAAAATGATGTGATGAGACGGTCTTTTTCTGTCGTATATCCGTAGATTGAACAGGTGCAGATAAGGAGGGTAAAGATGATGAAAAAGACCAGCATGATCTTTGTCCCGATGGAGAGGTTCAGGCCTTTTTTTGCTGGTTTTATGTTCATTCACTCACCTGCCAAAGAGTATTAAACGGTTTATGTTTTCAACAAAAGATTAATGTAATGAATTGTTTTTTGGTATTTATGCTATATAAACCAACAGATTGCTGTTTATCAGAAAAATATGCTAATTATGGGTAAATGCCCCTCTGTACGCTATCTAACGGGATGGAACCGCGGTGAACTGCGGTTGCAACCAGTGCCCCGTCATACCCCTCTGTAGCGATCGTTGCACAATCAGATTCCGATGCAAGGCCTCCACCGTAAAAGAGGGTGCCTTCATAGGCCGAGCGCATCCCGGCGAGATAGTCAGGGAGTCCCCGTCCTGTGCCCACCGAACCGAGGTTGATAACAATGCAGACATCGTAGTCCCAGGCGTTTGCGTTTCTCAGGAACGCTGCAGGTGCCTCGCCGGTCGGATAGATGCGGTCTGCCTTCAGGTCCACGGTGAGGGCACCCCCGTGATATGCTGCAAGGTCCCGCCCGCCGGTCTCTGTGGAGATGACCGGAAAGATGCCGGCGCCCCGGTCTTCTTCACTCACCGTATATGCACGGCGGCCGCGGTTGACATAGCTTTTTTTGAGGGTGCGACAGCAGGCACGGACCCCCTCTTCATTATCGTGGCCGGTCTGTTCAATACCGTCAAGATCGGCCACATACCCATAAACCGGTTTCATCGCCGCGGTATATGCAGCGGGCGTTGCGTCCGGGACCAGTCCCCAGTCAAGGGGCCGGTAACTCTCCCGGTTACCGGACTGTCCCTGGACGACAAATCCTCCCATGATATCGATTGCAAGCAGAATGTCCATGGTAATTCTGTTAACAAAAAGGTCTCCGTGGGGCAAAAATGTGTGCCTGTTCCGGATGGATTGGGGGGATATAGGTGCAGGACTCCCCCGTTCTTCTGGTGCTGTCGTGCAGAATATGGAGATAATCAGAGTTACGTATACCATATTTAATTAACCAGAGCTGATTAATTCAAGCAAAAATTAGCGCTGAATCTCAGGATATTATCGAAATAAAACGATAAACCAGAAGAATTAATAACTCGTTTTTCTCAGTTACAGATAAGGGGCGGCGGACGGTCTGAAGAGTCAGCATTCATTATCCAGAATAGTTTCACTGACCATTATCGTAGTGCTGGCTGTTTCAATTGCTATTTCCTGTGTATTCTCTTATACCGTTGCCATTGAGAACATTGAAGATACGTTTTATGAAAGTCAGCAGGTGGCTGAAAAGCAGATCACAGCCTCTTCAAATCTGATTGACCGGGGCAACCGGATCTATGAGGCAACCTTCAACAGTCAGCTGGAAAGGGGTCTGGAGCAGTTTCAGGCTGCATATATGACATCGGGCGGAGACCCGTCCGCAATCGATCTTTCCCTCCTGAAGGCAGAGTTGGAACAGTTCACGGCAGCAGAGGTGGATCTTTATATCATCAATGAGGGTGGTGTGATTGAGTATGCCACCTATAAACCGGACATAGGCATTGATTTCAGCATATATCCTGAATTTTTCGAGGAATTCACAGAAATACGGCAGGGAGACACATTTGTGCCGGACCGCAGTGGTGCCGGGGTGGACCGTACCGAAGCACTGCGGATGTTTGCCTACCTGCCGACTCCTGACCACCGGTATGTTCTCGAGATGAGCCTGAACATGGAGACTCTGCCGGATGAGCAGCGTATCTTCACCTACGGTGAGATCATTCCCGCTCTCACTGACGGTCATCCGGTGGTGACCGATATCCGCTTCTACACTTCATCCTTCACTCCCTTCGGTCTGCCCAGTGGAGTCGGAAAGACCAATCCGGATGATGCAAAAATTGCCATCCTGCGTCAGGTACAGGAGACGGGCGAACCGGTGATGGTTTCTGACCCGAAGAACCAGAGCGAAATACGCTATATTATCGTTGATATTGCTGATGCCACCTCACCCATCAATTCACTCCTGGACTTCTATGGGGAGGTGACCTACAGCACAGAGGCACGGGATGCAGCGGCCTTTCGGGCGCTCGTTACGCACGGCGCCATTCTGCTTCTCGGGCTCATTATTGCCGCTCTCCTGGGCATTCTCATCTCCCGTCATGTTGCCCGGCCGGTTACGAATATTGTCGATGACATCGATATCATTGCCTCAGGTGATCTGGATCATGAAATTCGGCCGGCGGGAATTCCCGAATTCTCCCGGATTGCAGACAGTACCACCATTCTTGTCACAGAGCTGAAAGAGAGGATCAACGAAATTAACCGGAAAAATCGGGAACTTGCGGTATCAGAGGGAGAGAAGACCCTGATTCTAAATGCGGTCACAGAATCTGTATTTTTCCTTGACACCGACTACCATATTATCTGGGCGAATGCCGCTGGCAGGCGGAACACGTATGTAACAGAAGACGGGTATGGCGGATGCCCCTGTTATACCGTGGTTCACACCGAGTCGCAGGTCTGTGGGGGCTGTCCGATACCGGAGGCTCTGGAGCGGCATCACCCTGTGCAGGGGACGGTTGAGACAGTCGATGGACGTGTCAGCGAGGTGACTGCAAGCCCTGTAATTGATGAAAGCGGTGTTTCCACCGGCATTGTGGTGACATCTCTTGATGTAACCGACCGTGAAGGGGCAGCAGCGGCCCTGCGGAGAAGTGAACGACAATACAGAGATCTTTTCACCGGCATGAAGACCGGATTCGCCCTGATTCGCGAGGACAGGAATGGTGAGATCCGGTTCCTCACGGTTAACCCGGCTTTTGCAAAGATAACAGAGATCTGCCCGGAGGATGCAGCCAAAGGAGTGGTTGATGATATTCTGCCCGGCAGAGGAAAGACTGCACAGGAGATACTCCGGCGGGTCCGGGAGAGCCGGGCTGAAGAATCGTTGGAGTTCCACTCAGATCAACTGAATAAAGATCTGCGTATCATTGCTTTTCCGACCGCAAAGGAGAATGAGGCAGGCGTTCTCCTGGAGGATGTAACCAGCATGGTTGAACTCAGGCAGCAGCAGCGTGAGACGCTTGAACAGATTGAGCAGAATCTGGAGCACCTCGCCATTCTCAATGATGAAATCAGAAATCCCCTGATGGTGATCCTCGGCTATACGGAACTTGATGAGGGTGTTTACGCTGACAAGATCTATCAGGAGATTGGGACCATCAATGAACTGGTCCGACGGCTGGATCAGCGCTGGCTGGAGTCAGAGAAGGTCCGTGAATTCCTGCGCAAACACCACGACTGGAACCCGGAGGAATCAGGTGAAAAGTCATGATTTTGTGTCGGCCGGTCTATTTTTTTCGTATTTTCTGGCGGACAGGCAGACATGAAAGAGACCGTTTACGGGAAAGGCGGATAAAATATAAGGAGATATTTTTTGTTTTTTAGAAGAAGGCGTCAGAGTAGGTGCCGACAACCGTTGTCTCCGGGAGTGTTCCGTTCACAAGCAGGGCATACGTCTCTTCTCCCACCGTGAGAGCGGCTGTATCCGTGCGTGTTGTTTTCTCTCCTTTGGCAAGACGCCCGATTGGGAAGATGAGGTCTGCCTGTTTCCACTCAGGCGCATCGGGGGGTGTCTTCAGGTAGACGGATACTACCGTATTGTCGCTTGCGGCTGTTCCGATGTTGGTCACGGTCAGGGTGACAGAGTAGGTGACGGTGAGGTTTTCGGGGTCGGTCTCTGCAACAGAGGTCTCCGTCCCGTAGCTGAGGGCCGGGGCGCCGGGTTCTCCGAATATGGCAAACAGAATCAGAAAACTGCCGACGATGATAAGGGGAATGTACCACTTCATCCGGCGATAGGTTAGGGAGTGGATGGTTATCCATGTTGTGGAGCAGGACAAGACATAACCTATGATTATTTATCTGCAGGGATGCAAAAAAAAGACTGGAAATACAGGTGCAAAATAGTGCCTGCATATCAGAAAGGAGCAACCCCCCATGGCAACCAAAGTTAAATTCGAAACCACCAAGGGCGATATTATCATCGAACTCTATGATGACATGCCAATCACTGCAGGAAATTTTAAAAAACTCGTTGAGGACAAATTCTATGACGGAATCATCTTCCATCGTGTGATCCGTAATTTCATGGTCCAGGGTGGCTGTCCAAAGGGCACCGGCACCGGTGGACCTGGCTATACCATCAAAGATGAGTTTGTCAAGGGACACTCGAACAGCCGTGGCACCATCTCGATG
>Ga0208905_1001594_pt1 | contig 11346 bp, 11 predicted proteins | sample AntAceMetag02UKS_FD_184776 | JGI IMG/M metagenome (GOLD analysis project Ga0208905, IMG submission 184776) | Saline lake microbial communities from Ace Lake, Antarctica - Antarctic Ace Lake Metagenome 02UKS (SPAdes) (version 2) | ecosystem: Environmental > Aquatic > Non-marine Saline and...
ACTCAGTTAGAGTGAAATGAAGCGAAAAATCTTTTGGAAGACATTGATGAACCATCGGCAAAAAAAGCTCTAGAAAAACGCAAACAATCTCTTGAAATCGTTAGAACGACAAATGAGCTTGAGATGTTAATTGCAGCAACGAGGGATCCAGATTGGACAATCCGACAAGAAGCGGTCGCTTCCTCAAACCCTGAATTAGCATATTCTGCTGTAAGGGATATTGTTGTAGAGGAAGTCACGAAAGTAGTAAAAGGAGAAACTTCGGAATTTTCAGTCAGCCGTCCTTATGGAACGGAAGATGAAGAAGATCTCAGCCATTTTGAGATCATGAAAAATGGACCCAAAGACAGAGAGCTTATCAAAGTGGTTGGTGAAAGGTATGGCTGGGTTCCGAAAGATTATGATGAGGTAAACAAAAATAGAGAAAACCCAAAGATGGGTTACCTACCTCCGGATGAATTTTTGAAAACACCAGCGGGATGGTTGGCCCACCCCAGTGGTTACCACGGGAAAATTACAGAGGATTATTGGTATTGGCGACGAATGAATTTTCATCCTGACAATATTGGAAATATGAGTACAATCATTAGTGAGGTGATTTGTCCATATCATTGGTTAGAAAAAAGCCATCAAGTTATGTACATCCCATTTTGGATACAGCAACGTTTGTGCGGCCAATGGGTGCAATGCGGGTATTGCGGAAAGTGGTCTTTTTTCCTCAGGGACTTCAATAATTCTTACTCGTCTGGACTTTCTGATAAGGGAAAGTAAAAAATCCAGGAATCTCTGTGTTAAAAATTGGCGTTGAGACAGAAAGACTTTTAATTTTGTTATTGATTATTGCAGTAGTTGAGATTTTGTTTTATTAAAATGAAGTTGATGGGAGATATATATGTTCGGGGAAATTGTAATGATAGGCTTTGGAGTATTTATTATAAGTTTCTCTATTTATATCGTTTACAGGGGAATCATCACAAAGCGATTCAAAAAAACTGAAGGCAAAATAATATCATCTGAATTGAATATAGAATATGGAGATGATGAGGCTGATTATGAGCCATTGATCCATTACGAATACATTATTGAAGGGAAAAAGTATCAAAACTCAAAATTTTCGGTCTCTCCTAAAAGAAGTAAGAGAGAAGTGGAAAAGATTATTTCCGAAAATAAGCCAGGGAAAGTAATCGAGATATTCTATAATCCAAAAAAACCAAATGATTCGGTAATTCAAGCAGGAATGAGTGTTAAAAACTACTTAGGAATTGTTGTAATTGTTTTATTATTGTTAATTGCACTTATTAAACTGTTATTCCTTTAGCTGGACTTAGGTCGCCTTTCCTCTTTTCGGGTGCAGCCAGTGTGCAGCGCCCATGATAACAGGCGGAAATGAAGTACGTTTTCTATATCCCAATTGGGATTAATCCATAATCCGTGAGGTCGTGAGTTCGAGCGACACGCAGTCCGCGCCCATATTTGGGTATGAAAGAATGCAAACAATAACACTATGGTGAGCAGGGGATTATTATATTACCTTAACACAATAGTCCGAGTACCTGACTTCGAATCCCTCGCGAAGCACACCCGTTTGGGTGCAGAAGGGGACGATGTCAGTTAGCTGTGCATTCGAGTCGCGCTCGCACACAAGGTGGGCTTCACTGGGGCGCTTTCTATTGGAGAATCAGGTACTCAAGTTGAAATTCTTTTCTAAAGATGATAAGAGCAACTGACTCTTAATCAGCAGGTTCAACTATCTATAAATTTAATTGTCTCATAATTACTGAATTAAAGGTCAGAGAGGTCAACAAGACCGAATTTGATGGCAGCAACGGCGGCCTGCGTACGGGCAGAAACACCGAGTTTACTGAAGATGCCGCGGGTGTAGTTCCGGACGGTGCCTTCTGAAAGGAAGAGGCGTTCGGCAATATTCGCATTTGAAAAGCCCTTTGCAATCAATTTAAGAACTTCCATTTCACGCTCGCTGAGGTCGAAACGGTGTTCACTCTTCGCGGTTTGTGGGACCGAGGCAGCTTTGTTGATGACCTTGCTAGTGATCTTTGGATCGATATATGATTTACCTTTGGCTGTACCTTTGATTGCAGCGATGAGCTGCTCGGGAGGGAGGTCTTTGAGTAGGTAGCCTTCCGCACCGGCGCCAAGCGCATCGAAGATCCATTCATCGTCGTCGTAGGTGGTGAGGACGAGGACGTGGATATCCGGGTAATCCAAGCGAAGTTTACGTGTAGTGAGGAGGCCGTTCATGACAGGCATTTTTAAATCAATGAGGACGAGATCCGGTATATCTTTTTTGATCAACTCAAGAAGTTCTTCACCGTTATGGGCGGCGCCGAGGATCTCGATCTCGGGATCGGTGGAAAGGATCTTACGCAGACCCTCTGTTACAACGATCTGATCATCACAGAGAAAAACGCGAATCATCCCGAACCTCAAATTTAACTGTTATTTTTGTGCCACGCTTGGCACTACTGTTGATCCTTAATTCACCGCCGCTTTCAAGTGCGCGTTCACGCATACCGAGGACACCATGTTTTTCTTCACTAACTACATTGGTGTCAAATCCTTTGCCATTATCCATCAAAATGCAGATGATCATGTTCTTGTTATGTTTCAAGGATAAGCTGATCTTTGTGGCTGATGCGTGACGGAGAATATTTTCAATACCTTCCTGCGCGATACGGTAGATGCTTTGTTCAATTTCTGCTGGAATATCAGGCATTGGATCAGATAGGTCTAAGTCGATTTCGACGTGCGCGCGGGTGCCAGCATTTTCCATCAGGTAAATGAGTGCATGCTGCAAACCAAGGTCATCCAGCTGCTTGGCGCGCAGATCTTTAAGCGCGCGGCGGGTTTCCGTTAGCCCCTCGCGAGCGCTTGCGATCATATCTGTCAGGGCAGTATCCATTTCGCTTTTCTCATGCGGCGGTGAAATCTTAAGCGCTTCCAACGTGAGGATCTGGCTGCTGAGGGTGTGGGCGAGGGTATCATGCAGTTCCCGCGCAAGTCGGTTGCGCTCACGGCTGGTTGCCAACTCCTCCATCGTTTGCGCGTGCCGATTGAGCTGCAGATTGGCCTGCATGAGTTTGCGGCGCTGCTGGCGCTGGGTATCCATGAGAAGCCCAACGATAATACCCACTGTTCCAAACGCAATCGTGCGCAGAATGGGAACACCCAGTAATTGCATGGTCTCCGCTGAAAGTGAGTCAATTTGCATTACGATTGATGGAAGGTCATAAAAAGAGATGAGAAGCACGAAGACGAGCGCGACCTTATGTCCATACTGCCAGGCGATCAATGTAAAAGGAACAACGAGGATTGGGAAGAGATACCAACTTCGAAAGACGATGTCTAAAACTTGATTGCCAAGCTGAAATGGCCAGAAATAAGCCAAAGAGTACATAGGGACGAGGGTGGCGATGAGGATGGCTAAGGGAAAGTAAAAATTACCCAACTTCTTCTCCAGCCAAACCCATGATAGATAACCAAAAAGGATTGCAAAAGTACCAAGATTGATATAAAACAAAATGAAGGATGGGGAGTATAGAGTGCGTGTAACAAAAACCGTATACACGAAAAAGGCAAAGAAGTAAACAAGAATAAAACCACAATACCCGCGAAAGATCTTGTTCAAACCAAGTTCGGTTTTACGCTGCTTCATGTGCTTATGATAACACACCGCAGGTGATTTTCCGAAGGTGACACAGCTAATAAAATGATATGACAAATGCCATTTAATATCATTGCAAATGGACAGGGTGATATGTTGAATAACACCTTTGGATTGTTTGGTGTATTCCGTATGATTAGAGCTGAATTATGAAAACGCCAATTTTACAAACTAAGCAGCTAAGTAAACAATACCGCTCGCAGGGGGATCGCTGGGCGATTCGTGATATTAATTTAGTAATTGAGCCAGGTAAACTTTATGGATTGATCGGACCTGACGGAGCAGGTAAATCAACAACGCTGCGGATACTAGGGACGGTGATCGAACCAACCAGCGGTGAGGTATGGGTAAATGGTTATAACGTGTGTGATGATCCGGAAAAAATCAGACCACATATTGGCTATATGCCGCAATTATTCAGCTTATATCCAGACCTAACAGTAAAAGAGAATTTGGATTTCTTTTCACACATCAATCAAGTGCCGAAATCCGAAAAGAAAACCCGCATTGAGAAGATGTTGGATTTCACCAATTTAGCTGATTTCACCGATCGACGTGCAAGAAATCTTTCCGGCGGGATGAAGAAAAAATTAGTGTTAGCGTGTTCATTAATCCATAACCCACGGATCTTGATCTTGGATGAACCCTCGACCGGAGTTGATCCAGTTTCCCGCCGCGAATTATGGCGGATGCTTTCTCAGGTGGTCGACCAGGGAGTCACTGTGGTTGTGAGCACACCTTATATGGATGAGGCAGACCGCTGCAGCGAGATCGCTATCCTATTTGAAGGAAAAGTTATCGCGCAGGGGCAACCGGCAAACTTGAAACAATCATTGCCATTTGAAATGGTCGAGGTTAAATCCAAACCACGGAAGACAGCACGCGACGCTATGAAAAAGCAGAAACATGTGGTCGATTGGCGCCCGGTCGGAGACCGGCTGCGGGTATCGGTTGAAAAAGGAAAAACGAAAAAAGTGATGCAATCATTAGAAGAAACTTTGAAAGAGCAAAAAGCGGATATTCGTGTTTTGCGAAGGGCGAATCCTCTTATGGAAGATGTTTTTACATACAAAGTAAAGATGTCGAGAAATTAATATGAATCAATATGAAAACGCGGTTGAAACGAGTGGCATCACGAAAAAATTTGGAAATTTCACAGCTGTGGATGCGGTGGATTTCTATATTGAAAAAGGCGAGATATTTGGTCTTTTAGGACCAAACGGTGCAGGGAAGACAACATTGATCCGTATGCTGTGCGGAATCATGCAACCAAGTGCGGGCAGCGCGACGGTAATGGGGTGGGATGTCGAAAAAAATTCTGAAGACATCAAGCGGAATATCGGCTATATGTCGCAACGCTTCGCACTGTATAACGACCTATCGGCTTATGAGAACATCGCTTTTTACGCGTCAATTTATGATGTGCCAACAGCCGAACGCAAGGATCGGATCAAAGAATTGATCCAGACGGCGGGGCTGAGTGGATTAGAAAAGGTGCAAGCACGGAATCTATCCGGTGCATGGCGACAGCGATTAGCGCTAGCTTGCGCAATCGCACACAAACCGCCAATGCTGTTTTTAGATGAAGCGACAGCCGGGGTTGACCCAATTTCGCGGCGCGAGTTTTGGGACCTGATCTACGAGATGGCGGGGGAGGGTGTGAGCGTACTCGCAACAACGCATTACATGGATGAAGCGGAATATTGCAATAAAGTGGGCTTGATTTTGGATGGAAAGATCATTTCAATTGCCAGTCCGGATACTTTTAAAGAAAACCTGAAGGGTTATTTGGCTGTGATCGACTGCGATCGGCCGATGAAGGCAGAGGATGTACTCGAAAAACAAAAAGATGTACTGGACGCATCCATACACGGTGTCTTGGTGCATGCCCTTCTGAAAACTAAAAAAGCAAAGAATAAAGTGCAGAAAACGCTTATGGAAAATGGGATAGCTGTAAAGAAAATAGAATTTATCCAGCCATCACTTGAGGATGTGTTTATCAGTACAGTAGAAGAGCAACGCAAATTATCAAATGCATTAACTGCAAACGGAGTTGGATAATGGAACGTTTGAAAACGATCATAAAAAAAGAGTTTCTGCATATCTTTCGAGATGCACGGACATTGGTTTTGATTATCTTATTACCGGCTTTGCTGCTGGTGATGCTGGGGTATGGTGTATCAGGCGAGAGCAAAGATATCGAAATTGCCATCGCAGACCTATCGCAAACTGATGAGAGCCGACGTTATATTGAATACTACACTGCCGGAGATGATTTTTCATACGCATACAGTGTTTTCAGCGAAGATGAATTATTGGATCTGATAAATGCAGATAAGGTAAAAGCAGGTTTATTAATTCCGGAACATTTTGGGCGTGCTGTGGCAACAAATGAGCCAGTGCAGGTGCAGTTGTATATCAATGGATCTGTTGAACCGAGTACCGCGCAAACCGTACAGTTGAAGTTGAACGCGATCAGCCAGACGGCTGCACAGAATATTTTGATCAAGACGATTCAGATGCAAACGAATGGCATTAATATCTCTCTGCCGATTGACACAAGAATGAAGCTGCTTTACAACCCGAATGGCGATGGCAAGCTATATATGATCCCTGGGTTGATCCCAATCATCCTGCAGGTGCAAACATTACTGCTATCCGCACTGGCGATCGTGAAAGAACGTGAGCAGGGGACGATGGAGCAGCTTATTGTAACCCCGATCAAATCGTGGGAGTTGATGCTGGGGAAGATCATCCCCTACCTGATCGTTACGTTATTTAACACACTAGCTCTGATCTGGCTGGGTGGATTGATCTTCGGTGTGGAAGTTGTTGGAAGTTACTGGCAGCTTGTAGGCTTGAGTATGATTTTTAGCCTAGGGTCGCTGGGAATGGGTGTTTTAATCTCAAACTTATCCAAATCACAAATGCAAGCCATGTATTTAGCTGTGTTCATTGTATTGATCCCTGCGATCATACTTTCGGGTTTGATGCTTTCACGTGATGGCATGCCAGCGTTTACGTATTGGTTTGGAGAACTCATGCCGGTTACGCATTTCTTAGAGATTACACGCGGCATCATGCTGAAAGGTGTTGACGCAACTATCCTGTGGGGATCAATCTGGCCGATGATTGCGTTGAGCATCGTATATTTTGCTGCCAGTGTTTTTACCTTCAAAAAGAAACTATAAGAAAATTTATTAATGGAGAATAAATCATGAAAAAAGGAATGCAGATTTTTGGTATTATCCTTGTTGCTGGGCTATTTATCACAGCCTGCAATGGAAGCGGTGGAAATGGTGATGAGGTTTTGACCGCATCCGGTACTATATCGGCAATGAGTGTAAATGTCGCACCCGAGTTGGGCGGTAAGGTTTCCACCGTCAATTTTGAAGAGGGTGAGAGTGTTGACTCTGGTGATGTACTGTTTGAAATCGACAGTGAATATATCCAATCCGAATTGGATCAGGCGGTTGCTGCCGTGGAAACAGCCAAGGCAGCGCTGGCTACGGCTGAAGTTCAGGCAGAAAGTGGGAGTTTGCAATTAGAACTAGCAATACAGAATTCCCGTATTCAATTTGCGGACGTGCTGACGAATGAGCAGCGGCAATCGCAGCCGAGTGGTTTTGAGCTTCCTGTGTGGTATTTCACGCGTGAGGAGGAGATCGAAAGTGCTGAAGCGTTAGTGGAAATGACGGCGGATGAGCTGATAAAAGAGGAGAGTGAGCTTGAAGATGTGCTGACTAACATCGTCAACATTGAGTTCATCGAATTGGAGAAGGAGCTGGCAGCAGCGCAAGCTGAATATATTGTAAACGACGCAGCGTTGGATGCGGTTTCACGCGCGACAGAGAATGCAGAATTGAAGGATATCGCACAAGATAAATTTGACCTGAGCGAAACGAAATTAGATAACGTGCAAGAGCGTTATGAACAGGCAGTAGATACTGATGCGGGTGAAGAAGTGTTAGAAGCGCGCGCCGCGGTTGGTGTCGCGCAAGCAACATATGATGAGGCAGTCAATTATTGGATGTCTTTCTTTATCGGCGATGACGCACTGCAGGTGCAATTGGCCGTAACTGGTGCGGAATTGGCAATAAAAAACGTTGAACAAGCAGAAGCAGGATTAGCCCAAGCACAAGCAGTGGTTAAATCAGTCGAGATCCAAGTGGAAAAAGCGGCGGTGATTGCACAGATTTCAGGTGATGTACTAGCGCAGAATGTTGAAGTCGGCGAACTGATCGGGGCTGGTGGTGTAGTCATGACTATCGGAAATATTGATGAGGTCAACCTAACTGTTTATATCCCAGAGGATGAATACGGTCGCGTGAGCTTAGGTCAGGATGTGAAAGTTTTTGTGGATTCTTTTCCGGAGATGACATATATGGGTACAGTAACCTATATTTCTGATACAGCTGAATTCACGCCGAGCAATGTGCAAACCGTTGAAGGACGGAAATCAACGGTATTCGCGGTTGAGATCACTATCAAAAATGATAGCCATGATTTGAAACCTGGAATGCCAGCTGATGTAGAGTTTCTTTTCTAAATAATTGATAGATAAACCCCCTGTTCGAAACAGGGGGTTTATGTTATCTGAATAAGAAAACTATTAATTCTACGTAAAAACTCTTGATAACATCAAGAGTATAGGATTGTTGGAACTTCACAAAAACCATTATTGGGCGTATATGGAGATTACTTTGGACTTAGAATTCGAAAGCCGTCCTTGTTCGTTTTTTCAATCCTCTACCTGTCATCATTTTTATTGTCAAGACTTTGCAATAAATCAATGAATATACAAAAAAGGTTGATAAGCAGTGTGTCATGTTGCCCTTCCTTCCTATGCAAATGGTGCAACCTGAGTAGAAACTATAGAAACAATAGACATAGTAGACAGTTTTACCCCTACTTTTTTCACTCTGTAGACACAATAGAGGCTATAGACAGGATAGAGTGAATCAAGGATAATTTTTAATCAGTAGATTTTTGTTCAAGTCCCATTAAAGATCCCGCGAGCTTTTGCACGTTGACTCTCCTAATGGATTGTGTTTCCGGAATTGGAAGGATCTCTTCTTCAGGCCGGCGCATAAGGATCAATACCTCATTTGGACAAGCTGGTACGCACACACTGCATCCCATACAATTAATTGGATTGATCTGAGCAGTGACATCCATTGACAGGGCACTGAACTGGCAGTAGCTTAGATAATTTTTGCAACCGTCGCATTGTGTCTCATTGATTGTGCATAGAAAAGCTGATCGAGCGATTACATTGGCAACTCCCAGTTTGGCTACCCCCCGCAGAATGGCACATGAGCACGTGCAGCAACAACAGATGTAGTATACGCTCTGCTGATTGTTGCTGACCGAATGTACCAATCCAGCCTCGGAGGCCCACTTAAGAGTAGCCATAGCTTGTTCGTGAGTCGCTACATGAAAGATAGGATAATTTTCAAATGTATCCGGTTTTAGACTGAATACCATAAATACATCGATGGGATGCTCGCAAACCTCGCCTATTAACGCCTTCTGTTTTCGGTATATACAGTCAAATATTGCCCATGATTGAGCCGCATTAACCAAACCGATAATGTTTTCATAAGGGTGGTTTTCCATCGAATTGCGTATTGTTTCACCAACGGGTATCACGCGGTGGAACTGTGGGTGTAGAAGTAATGTATCCGAGAGTGCTTTCAATATCTGATCTTCATGAGGTAAAATGGAGGCTATCTTGCAGGAATATGGGTTCGTTTATGTTCCCCTGCGTCATAGAAAATTTATAATCTAATTTCTAAGAAAATATAAATGAAAACAAAAAGATCTTCAAGATTTATTTTGAACTTATTAGGTATTGGTACCGCCATTTCCCTCTTGGGGGATGCTACTCTTTATACCGTATTACCGCATCCAGAAATTTCCGCCCAATTGGGAATCACACTCTCGATGGTGGGGTTGCTTTTGGGAGCAAATAGAGCCATCCGGCTGGTCATAAATGGGCCCGTGGGGATACTCTATGACCGAATGCCGCGGCGTGGTTTATTGATTGCTGCGTTGTCTATTGGAGCAGGCTCCAGTATATTTTATGCGGTTGGTAATGGTTTCTGGCCCTTGTTGATGGGTAGGATTTTCTGGGGTCTAGCTTGGTCATTGTTATGGGTGGGAGGGAATTCTGTGGTTTTGGATGTGTCCGAAGAAGAAAACCGCGGTCACAATAGCGGCATTTATCAGATGTGGTTTTTCATAGGTTTGGCGACCACCTCCTTTTTTGGGGCAATACTGACCGATGTGTTTGGTTTCCGCAACGGCCAATGGATCAGCGTGGCTGTTCTAGCTGCAACTGCCTTGGTATGGTTCTTTTTCCTACCGGAGACTAGAAAAATTGAGACGACTTCCAAAGATACTGTTAAAGATCTTGAAAGATCAACGGTGATAAGATTCCCTTGGAAGGTAATAGCGACTGCATCATTCACTGTCTTTATTACTCGTTTCGTGGCATGGGGAGTTTTGGCGGCGACCTCAATTCTGTGGCTTTCAGATATATTCGGAGAGGGAGTGCAAATTGCGACTCTATTTATTCCCATAGCAACCCTTACAGGTCTCTATACTGCCTTGAGCAACCTATCCAGTATTAGCAGCACACGTTTCGCTGGTTCTGTTTCTGATAGGTTTGGCCGAAGATGGCCGGTTATTGGATTGGCCATGGTCTTAGGCGGTCTAGGTTTATGGCTTATGAGTGGCGAAATCTACAGCCTGGCTATGATTGGGGCATTCCTAGTGCCGTTGGCAGGTAGTAGCACTGAAACCTTGATACCCGCCATTGCCGGTGATCGCGTTCCGAAAAATTTAAGTAGTCGCGCTTTGGGCTTGATTAATACCGCTGGAGATCTGGGAGCCACAATAGGCCCATTTGCTGCTTTAAGTTCCATTAATTTGGGTTGGTTTTCTCTAGGTGGAATCTATAAGATTGCGGGTGGTTTATTTGCAATTGTAGCTGTGTTGGCCTTTTCTCCTTTAGTCTCCAGGCAATCGAGAACAAAAGTCACTAATGAGTGAATCACCTAATAGGTAATGTGTGATGAGAAAACGTTTTGCGGAACAATCGCCCAATTATTGGAAGCTCATTGAATAACGGTGCAATCATGGTGCGGGTTTTTATCCAACCCCAGTCTTTTTTATAAATATTATATGAGCGAAAACTTGGGAGGAAATACCAATATATTCTCGATAAGTTATGTGTCATGTTGCCCTTCCTTCTGATGCAAATGGTGCAACCGTGGTTCAACCTGAGTAGAAACTATAGAAACAATAGACGCAATAGACAGTTTTACCCCTACTTTTGTCACTGTGTAGACATAATAGACACTATAGACACAATAGAGTGATTGGAAGATAACTCTTAATCAGTTTATTCTAAATTCTATTCCTTAGGTAATTTATATCCTTCTTTAAATATCTTCAAGCAAGCGTCAACCGCCTCGGGATCAAGCAACGTACCTCTATCTAAAGTGATCTGTTCTAATGCCTTTTCTATGCCAAGCGCGGCACGGTAAGGACGATGAGCGGACATGGCCTCCACTATATCCGCCACAGGCCAATATCCGAGCTTCAATCAGGATTTCATCCCCCTTGAGCCCCTGCGGATAACCGGAGCCGTCCATCCT
>Ga0208905_1001596_pt1 | contig 11332 bp, 12 predicted proteins | sample AntAceMetag02UKS_FD_184776 | JGI IMG/M metagenome (GOLD analysis project Ga0208905, IMG submission 184776) | Saline lake microbial communities from Ace Lake, Antarctica - Antarctic Ace Lake Metagenome 02UKS (SPAdes) (version 2) | ecosystem: Environmental > Aquatic > Non-marine Saline and...
CTCGATAGCCCATTCGCGAAGGGCTTTCGAGATGAACTCTGGCCCGTTATCCATCCGGAGGGCCTTTGGCGAACCGTGTTCAATGGTGAGGACATCAAGTTGGTCGATGAGGTCACTGGCGGTGATTGAATACTCGACTTGCCCGCCTAAGGCTTGCCTGGTGTGCTCATCAACGATGGAGAGGATCTTTAACGGTTTCCCGGCTGAGGTTGAGTGGAACTGGAAATCAATCGCCCACACATCTCCTGGGGCTGCCGCCTTGGTGATGGTGGGCAGATCAGACACCCCGACTCGTTTCCGGCGGCGTTTCACGACCACCCGGAGGCCTTCTTCACCCCATAAACGCTGGATTTTCTTGTGGTTGACCATCCAGCCGTCGTTTCTTGCCTCGACATACGCCCGCCGATAACCCCACCTTGCGTGTTTGCGCGCATACGCGCGCAGCCAGGCCCGGAGGGCCTTGTCAGGATCATCGACAGTGTCGCGGTTCAATGGCCGTCTGAAAGAAGACCTAGCAAGCCCGACCAGGCGACAAGCCAACCGTTCACTGATGTCGAATACTCGCATCACGTGAATGACGGCTGCTCGTCTCCTGCCCGGGCCTAAAAGTTTCCCTCAGCCAACTCCTTCAACACTGCTTTCTCAAGCTCTGCCTCAGCGAGCAGTTTCTTCAGTTGCAGGTTTTGTTTCTCCAGGTGTTTCAACTTTTTAGCGTCCTCAGCTTTCAAGCCACCGAATTGGTTGCGCCACCGGTAATAGGTTGCCTCGGTGACGTTGAGCTGCCGCAACACGGCAGCAACATCACCGCCCTCGGCGAGAATCCGGTCAGCTTCCTGGATTTTGCGAACTATTTGCTCCGGAGAGTGCCGTTGCCTTCTTTTGTTCGTCATGGTTATAGTCTTCCTGCCAACTGTTGTTGGCTGCAAGACGACTCTCATAATTTATGGACCTAAAAGATGGGGTCAGGCCACTCTGCTTACTTTCATTCCGTTTCGCTCTCGCTCGAATTTGTACGAGGCAGAGTATTCCCAACTGTCAGGTACAGCAAAATACATGCCCTCGTTAAAATTCGTGGCACCAAGCCACAGATGGTTTCCTTTGATAAGAGGAAAAACTTCTTTGTAGGTAATAGCGTTCATGTTGCCGATGACTACGAACCTCTTGTTCCCCTCAACTGTCCATGCTACAAACTCACGAAAAAGCGAGAACGGTGGGTTGGTAATGATGACGTCAGCTTCATCACGTAAAGCCTTGATTTCATCACTTCGAAAATCACCGTCCCCTTCGAGGTAGCCCCATTCAAGATCATCCACGTTGATGACCTTGTCACCCGTAATGTCGTGAGACAGGGTAAAAATCTTTCCATTGGAGAAAGTTTTAGTCTCATCAAAATCTGGGCTATCAATTTCGAACAATGTTGGTTGGTAGGGAATCTCCTTGGGCTTGCTGTTTGGCGCATAGCTGGTGCTGATGAGTTTCTTCAGCCCCAACTTGTCAAAGTTTTGGGCAAAATACTTTGTGAAGTTGCTCCACTCAGGGTCATCACACGGCAGCAGGACAGTCTTGCCTTTGAACACATCGGGGTCGTATTCGAGGTAGGCGTTCATCTCTTTTTCAATGTCGTGAAATTGAGTGTAGAACTCGTCGTTCTTCGCCTTTTTCGCTCCGTGGAGATTTTGGTTGGCCATTTGTTAACCATATGGGCTGGCACCCACGTTTCCTCAGAAGCAACCCGACCCCACCGGCATCAATAGGGAGTGGGGTCAAACCCTATGCGGCCTTGACTCAACACCCCTTAGCGCAGCCTTTTCTCTCTCTCGCCTAAATTTTCGTGTTTTCCTGATTGAGCCTCTCCGCCGCCAGGTGCCTGCCAGTTTGGGTTATCGCGGTTCGCTCTGCGCTCCATCATCTCCTCCAGCTTGCTCTGTTGCTTCACCCTGACCAGCCCAAGCCTTGCCCTGTCCGAGGGTGTGAATCCAAGGTGGGCGAGGTTGCTCACTAGTTGCCTGTCTAACTGCCTGAGCCCTGCTCTGAGCCGAGTATTCTCTGGCTAGTCTTGGACTAGATCCCTGAGCTCTTCACGCTCATCCAGGAGCTCTGCAGTGTGCTGGAGAAGCGTGCCATCCACATCACCCCAAAGCCAATTACCTCCCTGGAATGCCTTTGCCCAGAATTCTCTCCCTCGCGGCCCGAGGTGCTCTGGAGGCGCAGGAATATCCTCCCCAATTGGCAAGCGCGGGACCTCCTCTAGTCCGGTGCCTGGTAATCGGTTCTGCCTGAGTGTCCCTCTTTTTCTTTTTTCCTCTAATGGAATGGGGTGTCTTCCCATGATCATTTCTCCTTGTCTGGGTTTGGGTTGCAAGTGGGGTGGTGTCCGTCTCTTTCGTTCACTGGGTGCATTGGCCACCCGCAGACCGAGCACCATAGGCCGGTGATTGGCCAAGCGCCGGGGTAAATTGGATCTCTGTCTCTGATCCTTTTCATGAGGCCACCTCGGCCTCGCACTGGGCGCAGTGGCTTGAAGGACTGGGAAGCAGCCGAAGAGAAGCTCCGCATCTATGGTGAGCTCCGAGGCATTGTTCACCTCGGGGATCTTTACCCTGAACTACTTCCCGGAAAGCGATGCCATCCAAGCCTTTATTCAAGGCATGTGCGAAATATTGTGGTCAACCCGCCACCGTCCGAATTGTTGTTATATTCGAACACCAAGGAGGTTTTTATCGCCACCTCTAGGCGTTACCTAGCTTCGAGGGTCACCAAATCCTAGGAGTCGGCTGAGGAAGTCCACAACAGCCCGGGTTGCCTCTCGAACAGCACTCACAAAGACGTTTGAGGAGTCAACGACCTCAGTAGAGGACTCCTCCCCTGTTTCCTCATCAACCGTTATATCCGTGGTGGCGAATCCTTCCTCCATGAGGATGGAATCGACATCTAAGGAAATCTGGTCAAGAGCAGAGGGCCGCTCTGATGATTCGCTTGTGCGAACCTCCAACTCATAGAAGAGCCTACTTCCTCTCTCTCCCACATCGGGAAGATCCACTGTGGCATCCAGGGTGGGGTCTTGGTAGTCAGACCGATAGGTTCTGAGAGTTGCAGAGGTGTCCCCCGAACGCTTGGTGGTGCTTGTCTCGATGTCGATCAGCCCTGACCCAATGTTGTAGGTGCGCCCTTCGCCGTTCGCATCCCGTGACGTGCTGGAGGGAACCAAGGTTTGGCTGGTTGTGGTGTCGCCACTTCCACCAGAAATGATGAAGTTGCCCGATGATGCATCGAACCTCGCCCCTGAGCCCGCCCCGTAGCCAACCACGTTGCCGTCAGGTGTTGCGCGAGTTTGAAACCGCATCACCCGACCGTTGCTGGAGCGTGCCATAGCGGATTTCTGATGTTCCCAGTCCTTCATTGATGTGACGTTTCCCACCACTACGGTAAAAATTTCGCCTGTGACAGGGTCTACCACCGCCCAACCACCCAGGCCCTCAAAGGCCTCTGGTGGGGGCACGTAACCGTGATTGTCAGGAGAAATGACTTCACCGTCGAGAACGTAACCGCCTGCCGGGGCCTCGGGCTCTGGTTGTGGAGCTGGTTCTTCTGCTGCAGGTTCCTCGGCGACGGGCTCGCCACTGTCTTCCTCGGCGACGGGCTCGCCACTGTCTTCCTCGGCGACGGGCTCGCCACTGTCTTCCTCGGCGACGGGCTCGCCACTGTCTTCCTCTGCGTAGGCGATAGAGAGTGGGCCCAGAGCAAGAAGGAAAGACAGTATCGCAACACCGATCAGACGGGCACTCCAAAGAAAAGACGTCGTCAGTTTTGTATCCATAACCCGACCGTACACCTCGCCCCTGACGGTGTAAAGGGGGGGCGCGTTGACTCAGAAGAAACCTCCGCGTGCCCTCTACGTTGGCTCAGATAACGAACCCCCGAGGAAAGGTTTGACCCTTTCAGGGACTATGAACTATGTCGTGAGACATATATGAACGATGTCATGAACCAGGACACCTCCGGGCGTGCCAACGGGTGCGGTAATCAGGTAGCCCACCCCGCCTGGTAGGGCACCCTACCCGCTTCCCCCGTAAGCTCCCCTTCCGGAGGGGTGCTGTAGCTTCCTGTGTGTGCAATATGCGAGGGTTCGCCGTCTTCGGCCTAATCATCCCCACAACTACTGCCCTAAAGCCCGGTAGAGGTACCCCCGGCATCAAAGAGGAGTGGGGTCAAACCTCACACAGCCCAGACCCAATACCCCTTAGCGCAGAGCTTTGCGCAGATTGTCATAACTTCAGCGGTTCCAGTCCTTGCCATGCTTTCGCTCCATGAGCTCATCTAGTTTGGTTCGGGCTTTCACCTCCACCAGCCCCAGGCGCGACCTGTCCGAAGGTGTGAACCCCAATAGAGATAGGTTGCTCACTAGTTGCTTGTCTAGAGCTCTGAGCGCTGCTCTTAGGCGTGTGTTATCAGGCTGCTGATCCCCTAGCTCTTTGAGCTCTTGCCTTTCGTCCAGGAGTTCCGCAGTCAGACCAACTAGGTGGCGGTCCACTCCCCTCCATATCCACCTGCCGTTATCGAACGCGCTGGACCAGAACTCTCTACCTTTTGCCTTCAGCTCGCTGGGGGGTTCAGGATCTCCCTCCTCTTCCTGCAAGCGCTCTACTTCTGTGAGCCCTGTGGGTGGCATTCTGTCTCCTCTGAGCGTTCCTCTTCTTTGCTTGACCTCTATGGGCAAGGGTGGTCTGCCGTTAGTGCTCATTCTTAGACCTCCTTACTGCTGGGAGGGTTGCAGTTTGGGTGATGACCGTAGGGCTGGACTGCAGGAGCCAGGGGGTACTCGCAGGAGGGGCAGGGTGGCCATTCGCTGGACTCTTCCGCCGGTTCCTCCGGTTCCTCCGGTTCCTCCGGTCTAGCCGGTTGCTCCGGTAGGCGTATGCCTAGCGCTTGCCAGACTTCGGCGAACTGGTTTTCGGTGTATCCCCTCACCTTGTCTGGTCTTTGGGAGGTAATACCGTAGGACTTTGAGAGCATTCCTCCCAGTCGCTGCACCGTTAACTCCCTGCCATAGCTGCTCTCTGCACTCCAGGCTTCTGGGTGCTGTTTCACCAGCCATTCCCTCACCTCTTCACTGGGTGAGAACCCTTGACTGGGTGAGAACCCTTGACTGATTAGGTAGTACTCCGATGGGTGCTCTGCTAACAGCACAGAGGGTCTCTTACTTTGCACACCTGCCTCCTTATTTTGTTTCTGCTGTTCTAGGTCCGCTTCTATGAGCTGATCCGCCCGCTTTTCCCAGTCCGGTCCGGCCTGCGCTGCTAGACGCTTGAGAGGTAGCCACTTTTCGCGGTTGCGACCAATGCACCCTTTGGGTAGTGAGGGCCTGTGGGTTTGGACCTGTTCCCCTATGGCTTCCACTGCCTGCAGGATTGCTTCTCGCAGTAAATCTGCGTCCGGCTCTATTTCCTCCCAGTCACTGTCTTCTATGGCGTCAGAGAACGCAGGGAGCAGTCTCACTTCGATGCAGCGCGAGCGCGTATCGTCTGGGAGCTCTGGGGTGTTCCCAGCGATAGCCACCGGAGCGAAGGTGGGAAACTCTTTGACAACCCATTCGGAGCCCTGAGCTACCAGGACTGGTCTGGTGCCCCCTCTTTTGTACCCAGTGTTTAGAATAGCCAGCCTCTCCGCAGTTCCAGGGTCCCTGGGGTTTAGTGTTCTGTCCACTTCGTCCAGGAGCAGGGTTCTAGGGCCTTCCTCCAGACAGCGCGCTAATAGAGCTGGGCTCACAGCCGAACCAATTTTCAGGGGGTGTCTGCAGAGCCTGTCAAAGTGGTCTAGCAGGGTAGTTTTTCCAGACTCCGGCACCGGACTTTCCAGGAGCAGGCGTGGGGTTGTCCCCAGGTGCTCTATAGCCCAGCTGTGTGCCACCCACAGCGCCAGGAGGTAATAGTGTGTCTGGTTCGGCACGAATACAAACCTGCGGAACCAGTCTGCAAGCGCTTGCAACACTCGCGCTAGTTCTTGGGCCTTTTCTTGACCGGCTAGACCGGAGGAACCGGCTAGACCGGCAGGTTTCACCTTGGCCGGACCAGGTTGCTCTGTCACCACTTCTAACGCAGGATATTTTTCCCGCCAGTAGGCCAAATCTTTGTTCTCCAGGGCGCTCACCGTTGCCACCCCACTCTGATGAGGTCAAGCTGCGCAAGCTGGTTCCTTGCATCCCGCGAGTCCCAGGGATCAGGTCCCGCTCTGAGGAGCTTCGCCTCTGCGAGCTCTAACGCTGCCAAGAGGTGCCTACCCTTTTCTCTCGACCGCTCTGTAGCAATATGGTCCGCTATAAAGAACCAGGCTTGCAGCTCGGGGTGCACCTGATGCAGAGGCCTGGCGTGAGCTGCGAGCTCCTCTCGCTGACTAGCTGCGGTCTCGCAACAGCTTGGGCAAAGTACGCCTACGCGAGGTGCGACCATGAGCCGGCCTGTCCTCCCTGGTAGGGCTTTAGGACAGCGTCCAGGTCCTCCCTGCGGATTCGAATCATCCGGGGACCCATGCGGACCGCCTTCAGCGATCCCTCCCGGGTCCGGTTCCTTACGGTCGTTTCACTGCATCCCAGGTATTCAGCTACTTGCCGGATGGTGAGCAGATCCCCGAACTGGGTCCGCCAGGGTGGTGTGGTTATTACTGTTTCGCCCGATTGGGCGCTATCATTAGGCATAACTAATTTCCTATCCTTAGTCTGATCGGTTGTTGGTTTCGGACCCCTTCGGCTTCTACCGGTGGGGTCCATTTACTTTCTGGCCCCCCAGAATCCTGGTATTTAGTTGTCTATTTCAGGGCAGAATGTTGCCACCCACCCGGCTGTCTCGCCTTACCTGATTGGCGAGCGAAGCCGCCAACCAATCTGGGTTAGCGGCGACCGATGTCCCCGCTGCTCTCAATAGGTAGCTCACTGAGACCCCAGCGCCTGCGGCGACCCGCTGGATTACTTCCAGCTCGTCCGGTGCGATCTTTAGCGTCCGGGGCTGCAGGGTCGTGTCTTGTCTTGCTCGATTGGTAGGCATACTCGTCCTGTGATCGTGAACCCGCGAAACCTTTTAGAAGGTTTCATGAAGCGGTGATTTTCACACCCCCTTGAGGGGCGGCGGCTACCAAGCCGGGCCGCGGTAACGCAGAACCTTGCAGTGGAGGTAACTCGCAACTGCTACCCATAGGTTACCACGCTGGCCCTGTTGGGTGTAGTGCGTACCCGGCGTGTCGCGTTGGTCCTACTTGCCACCCCGAAGCAGATCTAATTCCCTCCCGGTGGTCCGCTGATACTGCATCACCATGACGTGGGTCGCATGTCCCCCCCTGGCCTGCAGCTCCTTCAACGATGCACCCCGCTGCCCGAACCAAGTCAGATGGTAAGCCCGCAGAGAATGGAACCGGCCACCATATCCAGCGACCGCCCGGACTTTATGCCATCCCGGGTTCAGTTTGGACTTTGCCCAGTGAACCGTCCCTGCAGGGTCTTTGGACACCAGCAACGTTTCGGGGTGTTCAGGGATAGCCTGCAAGCGCTCCCGCAGTATGTCTTCCGCACCGCCTTCTTTGGGTACTCCAAGCCTGCGAATACCATCCGCTGATTTCGGTGGACCCACCATCACGTCATTCTCTCCACGCCACCGGACCGACCGTCGCACGTCCACGAACCACCAGACTTCGCCATCGGGTCCTTCTTCAGTGGATAAGTCTTTACGCCTTAGCTCCAGGATTTCACCTTTTCTTAAGCCACAGTGTGCTGCAAGCGCGATGACGGTCCGCAACGGTTCATCGGCTAGCTGAAGCATTAGTGCCACTTCACCATCGGATGGGATCCCCGGTTGCTCTGTCGGCTTGTAGTTGCTGGCGTACTTGATCCGACATGGGTTCTCTCTGATCAGTCGCAGGTCCAGCGCGTAGCGCATAACGCTATTTAGGTGGGTGTATGCCCTGGACGCTTGCGTGGGAGTTTTCTCTGAGACTTCCGACCACCAGTTGTCCACGTCATTCCGACGAATGGATCGCAGTGGCCTATCAGCCAACGGAGTCAGGACCTTACCCACCAGCCGGGAGTACTCCGCTGTGGTGTAGTGACTCAGCGCCTGGCCGTTCTTATTCCGACGGCCTTTGGAATAGCGCTGTGAAGCCTGCCTGAGCGTGATGGTCTTAGGGTTCACACCATCGACGGTCGCATCTTCCAGGATCTTCCAAGTGTTGTTTTCGATCCCCGCCAGTATCCGCGCCAGCGCCTGCTCCGCGTCACCCTTCAGTCGATAGGTGCCCGCTGCCCTGCGCTTGCCGTCGGGATCCGTGTAACGGACCTGCCAATTACCCGCACGATTCTTAGAAACTGATCCCCGCGCGCGACGTTGTCCACGGTTTTTCGCTTCGTCCTGGCTCACTGGGTCCACCCTCCCCGCTAAGTGCTTTGGGTGTAATCCTAATGTAATCCTAAGACACCGGGATTAGGTGCGATTAGGTGGGTTTAGGTGCGCTTGCCAGACCCCCTCTAACTAGGGCTTTTCCCGCTTTCCCTAGCCTTTTTCTTGGTACACCCCCCGGGACTTGAACCCGGAACCCACTGATTAAGAGTCAGTTGCTCTGCCAATTGAGCTAGAGGTGCTTGAGCCATTGAGTGTACAACAACTCGCGTAGCGGGGGCGGGGCTCGAACCCGCGACCTCACGATTATGAGCCGTGCGCTCTGACCAGCTGAGCTACCCCGCCGCAAGTGGATGACTGTCATCCGAGCCCCGAGTCAGGTTTGAACTGACGACCCCTTCCTTACCATGGAAGTGCTCTACCACTGAGCTATCGGGGCAGGTCTGCCAGTGGCAGGACCAAAGACCGAGAGTATCATCCCCGCGCCATGGCGAGCAAACGAATGGAGGCATCCAGGGAGTTACTACGCAACCGGTTGCGTAGTAAGAAAATGCGATTATGGTTGATTCCATGATTGCGCCCCAGACACCTGCCAACTCGCCTACTGACTGGTGGCGTCACGCTGTCATTTACCAGATTTATCCCCGCTCTTTTGCTGATGGAAACGGTGACGGAATAGGTGATCTCCCTGGCATCATTTCTCGCCTCCCCGCCATTGCGGATCTAGGTGTGGATGCCATATGGCTCTCCCCGTTCTACACTTCCCCGCAGAAAGACGGCGGGTACGACGTGGCGGACTACTGCGATGTCGATCCCGTTTTCGGCTCCCTCTCTGATGCGCAAGAACTCTTTGACACCGCCCACCAGCTCGGCCTCCGAATCATCGTGGACGTTGTGCCCAACCATTCCTCTGACCAGCACGAATGGTTCCAGCACGCCTTAGCCTCTCCTCCGGGATCCCCGGAGCGCGCGCGCTACATGTTTCGCGAAGGACACGGTGAGGGCAATGAAGTGCCTCCCAACAACTGGGAATCGGTGTTTGGCGGCTCCGCGTGGACGAGGGTCACGGAAGCTGACGGTTCACCGGGCCAATGGTATCTCCACCTCTTTGACGAGTCTCAGCCCGATTTCGACTGGGACAACCCAGACGTGTGGGAACTCTTTAGAGGGGTGTTGCGCTTCTGGCTAGATCGAGGTGTTGACGGCTTCCGCGTCGATGTCGCTCATGGCTTAGTCAAAAAAGTGGGACTCCCTGATAAGGAGAACGTCCTCCACCCAGCCGTCGGTGACAGCGGGCCCTTCTGGAATCAAGAAGGCGTCCACGAGGTCTACCGCGATTGGCGTGGGGTGTTAGATAGCTACGGTCCCGGTCGAATGATGTGCGCTGAGGCTTGGGTCATGCCGCTCACCGAGATGGCACAGTACGTGCGAGGCGATGAAATGCACCAGGCTTTCAACTTCGGCTACCTCGCCACCTCCTGGAGTGCCCCTGCGCTCAGAGAAATCATCAATCAGTCTTTGGACGCTTTTGGGGCAGTGGGGAGCCCCAGCACCTGGGTGTTGTCCAACCACGATGTTGTACGCCACGCCAGCAGGTTAGGAACGAACCTTCCCGCCGGGGTTCATCCCACAGGCATTGGGCCTCATTCCCCCCAGAAACCAGATGAAGAGATGGGACTGCGCAAGGCCCGCGCCGCCAGCGCGCTGATGATGGCATTGCCGGGAAGCGCCTACCTGTATCAGGGCGAGGAGCTTGGTCTCCCCGAGGTCGTCGAGATCCCCGATGACCTACGCCAAGACCCCACGTTTTTTAGAACCCAAGGCGAACGATACGGCCGAGACGGATGCCGTGTCCCCCTGCCGTGGGAAGCCGACGAACCTGCTTTGGGATTCAACTCCACAGGAGAAACCTGGCTACCTCAACCGGCAGCCTTCGCGGCGCTGTCACGCTCCGAGCAAAGAGGTAAGCCCGATTCGACGTTGGAGCTTTATCGCGCAATGCTCCACGCTCGCTCCAAAGAAAGTCTCGGGACCGGAACCCTGGTCTGGCTAGAGACCTATGGTGAAGAGGTTGTGGCGTTCACCAACGGCACCGTCACCGTTGTTGCCAACGCCAGTGAGGATTCCGTTGCGCTGCCCTTAGGTGAGCTTCTCCTCAACTCAAGCCCACTGATCAAAGAAGGGATTCCCCCTCACACGACAGTGTGGGTGAAGAGAAGTTAGAAGGCGTTCGCTTCTAACCAGGTGAACGGGTCAACTTTTTGACCGTTGACCCTCACCTCGAAGTGAAGATGGGGGCCGGTGGAAATGCCGGTGTTACCCACGAGTCCCACTAATTTCCCCACGCGTATGATGTCGCCTTTTCTGAGGGGACTGCTGCCGCGCTGCATGTGCGCGTAAACGGTGACAATTGACTGGCCGTTGAAAGTGTGCTCAATGGAGACAAACTGCCCATATCCTCCGCCGTACTCGGAATCCACCACCACGCCATCAGCGATGGCAAAGATAGGCGAACCATTTCCGGGAACAAAATCTAGGCCCTGGTGGAAACTTGAACAGTAGCGACAGGGTTGCACTCGTCCTCCATAGCCCGAGCTGATGGGCACAGCGGTCGGGAATGGCCAGCGGATGGAACCTACCCCGCTTGTTGAGTAGGAGAAGCTTTGAGTCCCGTAACGCGCTCTCAGCACATCAGCAAACGAGGTCACAATCCAGGACTCGCGGAGGACTCCGACCTGTGTGGATTCAGAACTCGCCACCGTTAACGACTGAGTATTCTCAGCCTGGTTACTCGCCTCGATTTCACTGGCCACGGCAGGTGAAGTGTCTGCGGGATAAAAGAGATTGGCCGGCAGGGACACTCCGACAAGTAATAGCGGAATGGCGAAGAGTGTTCCCCTGACCAGCACGCGTTTTGCTCGCTTGGGCTTGAGAGCATCGGGCCTCGTGAGTGC
>Ga0208905_1001597_pt1 | contig 11331 bp, 10 predicted proteins | sample AntAceMetag02UKS_FD_184776 | JGI IMG/M metagenome (GOLD analysis project Ga0208905, IMG submission 184776) | Saline lake microbial communities from Ace Lake, Antarctica - Antarctic Ace Lake Metagenome 02UKS (SPAdes) (version 2) | ecosystem: Environmental > Aquatic > Non-marine Saline and...
AGAATTATGATTATTGAATAAGTCAAAAATTATAATTAATGATAATCCCTGTAGGGGATTTAATATTGTAGAATATCTTGAAATATAGAAATGGAATCTCTGTAGGAGATTAATAGATTAATCATACAAAAATTATGAAACCGCTACACGGTTTTCTTTTATCATCTTTTTTCATTTCTACAATAATATTTGTCCTACAGACAAAATTTTTCTGGATTTTACATTCATCATTATTTGAAACTAAACTTAAAATTTAGAATTATAAATTTAGAATTTAGAAATAATTAAAACAAAGACCTTCCAATTTCAAAATAATTATAATAAATTTGCATTTTAAAAGAAATTATATTTAAAACATAACAATGAATTTACACGAATTTCAGGGAAAATCAATACTTAAAAAATATGGAGTTGCTGTTCCTGTAGGTTACTGTGCAGAGTCGCCTGTAACAGCTGTTGAGATAGCATCGAACATAACAAAAGAAACTGGTTCAAAATATTGGGTAATAAAAGCTCAGGTACATGCAGGAGGAAGAGGAAAAGGCGGAGGAGTAAAATTAGCGAAATCTCTTGATGAAGTAAAAGCAATCTCACGTAAAATAATCGGCATGAGACTAGTTACTCCTCAAACAAGTAAAGAAGGGAAAAAAGTAAGGAAAGTGTTGATACAGGAAGATATTTTTTATCCGGGAGAATCGGAAATTCAGGAATTATATGTTGGAGTTTTATTAAATCGTAAGACTGGCAGAAATATGATAATGTATTCGCCGAAAGGAGGAATGGATATTGAGAAAGTTGCTAAAGAATCACCCGAATTAATTTATACCCAGGAAATTAATCCAAGCATAGGACTTCAAGCTTATCAATGCCGTCAAGTGGCTTTTGATCTTAATTTAAGCGGTGCAGCTTTTAAAAATATGGTAATCTTTATTGATGCACTTTACAAAGCTTATATTGAGTCTGACGCTTCATTGTTTGAAATTAATCCTGTAGTTAAAACATCGGATGATAAAATTTTTGCTGTTGATGCAAAAGTCGTAGTTGATAATAATGCATTGTTTCGTCATACTGATATTGCTGATATGAGAGATTTGAATGAAGAAGATCCAATAGAAGTTGAAGCAGGGCGTTTTGATCTTAATTATGTGAAATTAGATGGTAATGTTGGGTGTATGGTAAATGGTGCCGGATTGGCAATGGCAACCATGGACATTATTAAACTCTCCGGTGGCGAACCTGCAAACTTCCTTGATGTTGGTGGAACAGCCAACGCCAAACGTGTTGAAGAAGCTTTTAGAATAATTAAAAGAGACCCAAATGTTAAATCTATTTTAATAAACATTTTTGGTGGTATTGTACGTTGCGACAGGGTTGCTCAAGGTGTTGTTGATGCTTATAAAAATATCCGCGAAATTAATATTCCTGTGATTGTTCGTTTGCAGGGAACTAATGCTGAGGAAGGAAAACAAATTATTGATGAATCAGGATTAAAAGTTCATTCTGCAATTCTATTACAAGATGCTGCAAAGCTTGTTGCTGAAGTAATTAAATAGTGATTTCTGAAGATTGTGAATTTATCTTTCAGTTGGCAACAATAATCGCAAAGCACATGAAACATGATTTTTACAAGAAAGAAAAAAAATATTGAAAGATTAAAATTTTCATTTGGAGAATTAAAAGATGATAATTTTAATTTTGAGCATATTGAAAGGTATTTCAAGAATAAAGATAACTCAGATTCTTTTCATGTTTTGAACGATAAAACATGTAATGATTTAGATTTTAAAGACTTATTCATGTTTGTTGACAGAACATGTTCTAAAGTTGGACAACAGTACTTATATAACATTTTACGAAATGTTCCATCAGATTCTAAACACATTGACTCAAACGAAAAAATTATAAATGAATTAACAAATAAGTTCGATTTTAGAGTAAAAACTCAAAGACTCCTTGAAAAGTTAAAAAAAGACGATGTGTATTATTTATCTTCTTTATTTCAAGAAGAACATTTGAAACCACCCAAATGGTTCTTCATAATTCGGTTGCTATCCTTTACAAGCCTGTTGTCACTAATACTAATCGCATTTAATCCCTTTTCATTTTTAATCTTCATAAGTGTTTTTATAGTCAATCTTGTTATTCATTATTGGAATAAAAGAAATCTTTATCCGTACTTGGCTTCTATCCCTCAATTATTAAGATTAAACAATGTTGCAAGTCAATTACAAAAAGAGAAAACTTTCAAAGAGCTAAATCCAGACTTGGCCGATTCTATTAAAATAATAGACCAAGTCCGAAACAAAATGTCATTTTTTCAACTTGAAGCAAGAATGCAAGGAGACTTCGAGACATTGATTTGGTCAATTCTTGAATTATTTAAAATTGCTTTCCTGTTAGAACCTCTAATTCTATTTGGAGTTTTGAAACAACTCAACACAAAAAGAGCTGAGATTGAAGAAGTGTTTTGTTTTGTTGGTCAAATTGATTCACTTGTTTCTATTGCAAACTTAAGAACTGGATTAGAATCATATTGTTTGCCAATAATTAATGATAAAGAAATTTTAGTTTCGACCTCAAACATTTACCATCCATTAGTTAAAGATTGTGTTACCAACAGTTTAGATGTTATAAGTAAATCAATTTTATTGACTGGCTCAAATATGTCAGGAAAAACAACCTTTATAAGAACAATTGGTTTAAACCTTATAGCTGGATTGACTTTAAATACATGCTTTGCTGAATCTATAAGCTTTCCACGAATTCGAGTATTTTCAGCAATACGCATTAGTGATGATTTGTTGAACGATAGAAGTTATTATTTTGAGGAAGTTTTGACGATAAAAGAGATGATTGATAAAAGTGAAAATATTAAACCAAACCTATTTTTACTTGATGAGATTTTCAAAGGCACTAATACCATTGAGAGAATTTCAGCAGGAAAAGCTGTTCTTTCATCACTGTCAAAAAATAATAATATTGTTTTTGTTTCAACCCACGACATAGAGTTAACAGACATGTTAACTGATGATTATGACTTGTATCATTTCAGCGAGTTTGTTGATGACAAAAATGTTGATTTTGATTATAAAATAAAAGAAGGGAAATTAAAAAACCGAAATGCTATTAAGATACTTCAGATAAATGATTATCCTGATAATGTTATCAAGGAAGCAATAGAAATATCAAAGAAATTAGATAAAATTACAGTTGCCAATAAAGTATAAAAATAATAGCCGAGATAGTTAAATTTTCAAAGGTTGTAGCCCGATTCAGCTTTCTTGTAGCTTGATAAGTTTGAAGTCCGCAATCAGCTATTATTCTTAAACTACCCGTTTTTTTAATCAATAATCTAAAACGGTTTACCTTCTCCATCCATATCATTCATTTTTGAAGGTATTGTTTTTGTTGCTTGATTGTTTTCAAAATTAATATTTGGATCCAGATCAGGTGAATCAATGCTGTCGCTGTCATAATCAACAAATTTCGCATAATTACTAATAAATCGTAAAGGAATATCTTTTAGTGCACCATTACGATGTTTTGCAATGCTGATTTCAGCATATCCTTCCGTAGAATTTCCGTTTTCATCTACATCAATTTTGTAATACTCAGGACGATAAATAAAAAGTACAATGTCGGCATCCTGTTCAATAGCTCCTGATTCTCTAAGGTCGGAAAGAATAGGTTTTTTTGAACCTCCACGTGTTTCAACGGCACGACTTAACTGAGATAAAGCAATAATAGGAATGTCAAGCTCTTTTGCAAGAGCTTTTAAGGATCTTGAGATTGCACTAATTTCCTGCTCACGATTTCCTCTTGAATCGCCACTTCCCGACATTAATTGCAGGTAGTCAATTATTATCAGTTGAATATCGTGCTGAGCTTTTAAACGACGACATTTTGCACGAAGTTCGAAAATTGTAAGAGCCGGCGTATCATCAATAAATAATGAAGCTTCAACAAGTTTATCAATTTTTGAATTGAGTTGTTCCCATTCGTAATTTTCTAAATTTCCTTTACGGAGTTTATCGGCAGGTAATTGAGTTTCGCTTGAAATTAACCTTGTAACTAACTGAATTGATGACATTTCGAGAGAAAACATTGCAACAGCTTTATTAAAACTGACAGTCATGTTTCTTGCCATAGTCAAAACAAAAGATGTTTTACCCATACCAGGCCTGGATGCAATAATAATTAAGTCGGATTTTTGCCATCCTGAGGTTATCCTGTCAAGACTGGTAAATCCTGATGGGATTCCGCGTAAATGCGCTTCCTGATCACGACCAGCTTCTATTTCTTCAATTGCTTCTGAGAGCAATGTTTTCATATCATCGTAATTTCTTCTTAAATTACCTTCGCTAACCGAAAACAATTGTTTCTCTGCCCTATCGAGCAAATCGAAAACATCTGTAGTATCTTCAAAAGCATCATTTATAATATTGGATGAAATTCTTATCAATTCTCGTTGAATAAATTTCTGAGTAATAATTCTGGCATGATATTCAACATTAGCTGTGGAAGCTATACGGTTTGTTAGTTGAGTAATATAATAAGCTCCTCCTACAATTTCCAGATTGCCATTTGATTTTAATTGATTTGTAACTGTAAGTATATCTACAGGTTCGGATTTTGAAAACAGCTCGCTGATAGCTTCAAAAATAATTTGATGTGCTTCTTTATAAAATACTGCAGGTTTGATAATATCAATAACTGAAGTAAGAGCATTTTTCTCAAGCATTATAGCTCCAAGCACTGCTTCTTCAAGTTCTACAGCTTGTGGTGGTATTTTCCCGTGTTCTGAAAATGAAGGACTTGAAAAAGTCCTGTTTGTTCTTTGTGTTTTGTTGTCTTGTTTAAAATTCTTCTTTTCTTCCATATCTCAAAATTACAATTATTTGCTTTTTATGTTTATGAAAAATATATTTTTTATTAACAATTATAATCTTAATAATCAGATTATTATGTGTTGATTTGCAAAAATAGGATTGTTTATCAATTTGGGAAATGTTGTTTTTGAATACTTGATGCTAATCAATGTTATTTATAACTCATGATAAGTGGCAAAAAATAAAATAGACAATATAGAATTATTCTGTGAACACATTTTACAAAACAGAAAAATTTTTGTAAGTAAAAAAAAAGAGACTTTCGTATCAATACAAAAAGCCTCCTATTTATATATAAATTAGATTTTAAAAGAAATAATATACTCCTATTAAAAGTCGAAGATTTGAAACCTCTTTTGAATCAAAAACTGTTCCATCAATATCTGTTAAACCATAGGCAGCAGTAGTATATTCAACTTCACCTGAGAATCTCATTTTTCCGGAATTAAACATTATTCGTGGAGAAACACGATATAAATAATTTATGTTACCACCTCTTGCATACGTATTTCCAATAATAGTTTTATTGCATCCCATATTTTGGCTGTATCCTGCAAATAATCCGGCTTGGATTTCTTTTCCATTTGTATGAATGTCAGTCCAGAACGAAAGCGTTGTTAGTGGAGTATATTCAAGATAATTTTTTGATATATCAATAATATCTGTAACAGCATATCCACCAATCATGGTCATGCTATACATGTCTTGTCCGTAAATACCTTCCATTTTAATTGTTAAAGCTGGAATTTTTATTTTTAAAAATGCCATTGTTGAAAGGCTGTTTGATGTTTCATTTGTCGAATACAAACTATCAGTAATAAGTCTTGGAGTTAATTTTTTGTAATCAACACCTGCTCCGATAAGAAATTCATTATTGTCTGATTTCTTATTGTATTGAATAGTTAGGTTCATCTCAGGTAAAACTGAGTTTCTGAGATATTTAGTACTAGCACCTTCCGGACCGTTACTTACAAAATCTCTTTGAGACATCGCAGAAATCTTGATTTTAAAATCCCCAAATTTTTGTGTAAGTCGAATTTGTGGATTACGTGAGAATGGTTGGAAAGGAGTTCCCGTATTAAAAGATACTGTTCCGGGAAAACATTCAGTAATAAACATTGAATGCCAATATTGTCCGACCAATAGTTCAGTATTTGTCCAGTTTAGTTTTGCAAATGCATGTCGTAGTCTGAAACCATTAATATCGGCTGCAGTGTGACCGAAAAAAGCACCTTCTATAACTGCTGAAGTTTTAGCTCCAAAAGCATCAGGACCTGTAATTACGCCTTTTAATCTGGTTTGAATAGAAATGATGTTGAAAGTAGGTGTTGCATTAATGTCGGTTCCATTAATATCAAAACTTTCTCCCTTAGGATAAAGATAAAACTGTCCTTCACGTGCTGCAACGTATTGTCTCGAATCCCAATAGATATCGTTTTTTACAAATCCGTGAAATTTGATACCGAAATTATTATCCTGTGCAATAGATATTATTGGCAGAATTATTACCAATGCGATTAATAATTGTTTTCTCATAACTTTTTTTGATTTTGGTTTTAATTTAGCGCAAATATAGTATTTTTCTTATATATTATATTTTGCAAATATATCTTTTTGATCTTAATAATATATACCGGAAATTTGTTATTTATAAATAAAAAAAGGTGAACTTATTTAAGCTCACCTTTATAAATTTATTGTTAATTTATTTTACTTCAAGTAATTCTACCTCAAATAATAATGGAGTATAAGGAGGAATATCTTTTCCTTTTCCGTTTTCACCATAAGAAATTATTGAAGGGGCTAAAAGAGTGGCTTTACCTCCTGCTTTCATTAATGCAATTCCTTCGTCCCATGCAGGGATTACTTCGCCTTTTCCAAGTGTAAATTCAAATGGTCGGTTAGCATCTTTTGAAGATTGAAATTTTCTTCCATCAAGAAAATATAAAGTATAATGAACTTTTACTTTTTTGCCTGCTTCTGCTTGTGCACCTGTTCCGGCTTCAGTTTCTATGTAATATAAACCACTTTGGGTAGGCTTTACAGTTATTTTATTATCGCTAATATATTTATCAATTTTCACCTTTTCAGAAGATTTATTTTCAGTTTTTACTTTAGCTTGTTGTTGTTGTTCTTGCTTTTGTAATAAAGCTTGTTGTTTATCATGAACAGCTTTTGTTGTGATGTCAACTAATTCAACATTATAAACTAAAGTAGAGTATGGAGGAATAATATTGCTTCTTCCTTTTTGACCAAATCCAAGTTCAGATGGAACGATAACTTTTGCTTTTCCACCTTTTCTTAATTTTTTAATACCAATATTTATACCATCAGTATCCCATTTTTTTCCAAATTCAAATTCAGCAGGTTTGTTTCTTTCATAAGTAGAAAATATGTTTTTTTCATCAAGTAAAGAAATTGAAAAATGAAGTTTTACAAAGTCAGTTTCTTTAATTTTTCTTCCTGAACCTTTTTTAGTTTCAATGTAATAAATACCTTCGGTAGGTTTTACAGTAATATTATTTTCTTTTAAATAATTTTCAAGAAGTACAGGTTCTTGTTTTTGTAAAGTATCCATTTCTTTTTGTTGTTCAACCATAAATTCTGCTTGCGTCTTAAGAGATATTAATTTTACGTCGAAAAATAAATAGCTACTGCTATCTATAAAATCAGGTAACTGTGGCGCACGAGCTATTTTTGTAAAGAAGGAATCAGCGCTAATAATAAAAGCTGCGCTATCACCTACCGACATCATACCAAGACCTTCAAAAAGCCCACCTTGAAAAGCAGGAGCACGCATTGGAATATCCGCCGGAGCATTAATTTTGTCAGTTGAAAATAATACTGAATCCTTAGATCCGTATGACATAGTCATTGTGAGAATATCGCCTTCAACTGGTTTTTTTGTATCATTTTGTGTGTAAAATTTGTAATACAAGCCGGTATCTGATTTTTTGAATCCTGGAAATTCAGACTGGCAAGCTGTAAAAAATACAGCAACAAGAACAATAATTAGTAAATTTAAAATAGTCTTTTTCATTTTTTTCCTTTTATTAGTTGTTATTTTTTTTGTTAATACTTTCAATTGTTTCTACATCATATATTAATATTGCTTTTGGAGGTATTTTTTTATTATCACCAGTTAGTCCAAAAGCAAGGTGCGAAGGTAAAATAAATTTTGCTTTATCTCCATAATTTAACAATAAAATTCCCTCATTAAGTCCTTTTTCTATTAAACTTTTATCTACAACAATTTTTTTCAAATCATTATCTTTGGTTGAATAACATACTTCCCCAGAAAGTAGTTTCACTTCAAAATTTATTAAAACTGTGTCGTTTGTAATTATCTTTTTTCCATTTCCATAATGATAAATCATATACGATAATCCAGATCCGGTTTTTTTCATTTCCCACTTATGCCGTTTAACATACTCCTTTATATGCTGAAGTTCCATTTTCACAAAGTTCTTATTTGCTAAAATTAATGGCTCTTTTAATTTGTTGATATTTACAGTTTTATTTTCAGTTTTTTTCTTGTTATTACAATTTGAAAACAGAAAAATAAAAGAAAATAGTAAAATAATAATTGTTAAATATTTGGATTTCATAAATATTATCTTGATAATTCCTTTTTATATAGAGGTAGCAATTTCTCGAATTTCGAAATAGTATCTTCTAAAGACAGATAAGAATCGCCTCCTGCAGCATTTTTATGTCCACCTCCTTCAAAATGTTCTTTTGCAATTTCATTTACATGAAAATCACCTTTTGAACGAAATGATATTCTTACAACATTTTCTTTTTCAGTAAATAAAGCTGACATTTTAATGTTTTTCATCGAAAGAGGATAATTTACAACATCTTCGGTATCACCAACCTGATAATTAAATTTCTTTAAATCAGCAGCTGACAAATAAATAAAAGCAGTTGAATATTCATCAATTACCTTTAGTTTTTCACTCAAACAATAACCTAATAATTTTAAACGATTCGCAGAAAAATCATCATAAACTAAGCGATGAATATTTTCGCCATCAACGCCAAGTTTAATAAGATTGCCGGCAATTAAATATGTATTTTCGTTGTTACACAGATAACTAAAAGAACCGGTATCAGTTATTATTCCGGTATAAATGCATTCTGCAATTTTAATATCTATTAATTTTTTATCACCCAATTTGCAAATTACTTCATAAACAAGTTCCGAAGCGGATGAAGTATTAGTTGTTGAATAAACAAAATTAAACTGATCCATTTCGGGATTCGGATGATGATCGATTAAAACTTTTATTGCATTGGAATTTATAATCTCATCTTTTATTTTTTTTACTCTGTCAAGAGAGTTGTAATCGAGACTAAAAATAATATCTGCATTTCTAATTAATTTATTGCATTTATCAAGTTGATTTTCAAGAATAATGATATTGTTGCTTCCGGGAAGCCAGGATAAAAAGTCAGGGTAATTATTAGGGACTATTACATTTACTTTATGGCCTTTTTTACTTAGATAATTAAACATTGCCAGTGAAGATCCTAAAGCATCACCATCAGGATTGACATGTGTGGAGATGACTATTTCTTTGGGAGTTTCTAAAATTATTGCTAATTCCGTAATATCAATTTTTTTCAAAACGTAATTAATTTGAATTATTTAAAAATAAAATACAAAAGTATTAAATTATACTAATTTTCTTTTAACGATAAAATTAAAGTATTATTTTTACACAAAAATTAATCAAAAATAAAAATATGTCTGGAAACAAAACATTTTCAATTATTAAACCTAAAGCTGTTAGAAGCGGATACATAATTCCAATCCTATCAAAGATACATGAAGGAGGATTTAAGCTTATTGCAATGAGATATACTCAATTAACAAGAAATCAAGCACAAGATTTCTATGCTGTTCATAAAGGAAAAGCATTTTATGATGATCTTTGTGAATTTATGTCATCAGGTCCTATTATTGTTTTAATACTCGAAAAAGAAAATGCAGTTGAAGATTACAGAAAACTTATTGGTGCAACAAATCCTGACAAAGCAAGTGAAAATACAGTTAGGAGTTTATATGGTTCTTCTATTCAGGAAAATGCCGTACATGGCTCAGATAGCGATAAAAATGCCGAAATAGAAGGAAGTTTCTTTTTTAGTGCAACAGAACAATTCTGTTAATAATTGTATTATGTATCGGTTTTTTTTAACTTAAAAATTGCATCATGGATTTTTCAGAAATTCTAAATAACGATTTTTTTACATGGGTTTTATTGCCGATATTGATTTTTATTTCAAGAGTATTAGATGTTTCCTTAGGGACAATGCGCTTGATCTTTGTTTCAAAAGGTTATAAATTGCTTGCTCCTGTTTTGGGATTTTTTGAAGTTCTGATATGGTTAGTTGCCATAGGTCAGATTATGCAGCACTTAGATAACATTTTTTGTTATTTGGCTTATGGTTTGGGATTTGCCACCGGTAATTTTGTTGGAATTTATTTGGAAGAAAAAATGTCAATAGGTACTGTAATAATTAGAGTAATTCCTAAAAAAGATACTTCAAAATTGATAGGCAACCTCAGAGAACAAAATTATGGAGTTTCGGCTAGTGATATTGAGGGCATGACAGGAAAAGTAAAAATGTTTTTTTCAATAATCAATCGTAAAGAATTAAAAAACTATATCGAAATCGTTAATAAGTTCAATCCACATTCATTTTACACAGTTGAGGATATACGGGCGTCAAAAGAAGGATATTTCAAAGCGGGTAAAAAATTAATATCATTTAATCCTATTAATCATTTTAGAAGAAAAGGAAAATAAACTATTAGCCATTTTATTCAGGATAGTACTCTTTAAAGGAATTGCCCTTATATAATACGATGATCTTTTCTATTTTCTTTTGTTTAAGTTGATCGTTGTCGGATTCATTATCAAATATATCATTAATAACAGGCTTTTTAGAGCTTTCAGGCTTACTTTGGTCTTTTTGGTACTTGGTTATATCTTCAGGGTGAACTGTTGCTGATTCCTCAGGAAAATCAATTTTATTTTCATTATTAATGCTGCCGGAGAAAATATTTCCCTTTCCAGATAGTAACCAATTTATATCTATGTCGGGATATGCTTTTAATATTTTTTGAATAAATTCAAGACTTGGTTTATTTCTTCCGGATAATACATGTGAAATACTTGATCGTTGAACACCAATTTCATCGGCAAACCTGGCTGATGATAAGTTTTTTTCTTTAATTATTTTTGAAATTCTGTTTATCATAATTAAAAAGTATCTATCATTATGATTACAAAAGTAAACAATATAATGATTACATGGGTGAATTATATAAAGTTACATTTGTAATTTATGTGATTAAGCTTTTTAAACAGATAATTCATTAATGATAAATGTCCTTGAAGCTATGTTATTATTGATTAGTAACAAATATTTATTT
>Ga0208905_1001600_pt1 | contig 11319 bp, 8 predicted proteins | sample AntAceMetag02UKS_FD_184776 | JGI IMG/M metagenome (GOLD analysis project Ga0208905, IMG submission 184776) | Saline lake microbial communities from Ace Lake, Antarctica - Antarctic Ace Lake Metagenome 02UKS (SPAdes) (version 2) | ecosystem: Environmental > Aquatic > Non-marine Saline and Alkaline...
TGCCATTTGATCTGATGGCAAAGGGCTGGTAGCCGAACCCGGGGGCGCCTGAGTAGCGCCAGTTGAGGTATGCGGCGTCCCGGACCTGGATAACAGACGCCAGACCCCGGTTCCTGTTCCACAACGTATCAAACTCCTCGTCAAAGCGGGTTACCGGTTCAAGCACGAGACCAGGGACGTCAGGAAAACCAGCCCGCGAATCAGAAATCTCTGAGGAAAAACTGTTATCCATGGGTTGCCGAGACTTCTTTTTGAAGGGGAGATAAGGATAAAGCATGGCAAGCGGCCTCAGAGGGGCAACCCTCAAGGGAAACACCGTAAGGAGACGCCAGTCAAGGTGTCTGGTAAATCCTGGCAGGGAAATCTCGTTCGGAAACCCCCAGACCGTGGTTATCCTACGTTCTGATTCGATACGCTGGTACACCTCACGGGCCAGGGTCGTGAAGAGCCCCTGTTTCTGATAATCAGGATGGATCATGGTGTCGCAGGACAGGGCAAAAAGAGCCTCTTTTCCCAGAACGGAAAAACGGGTGGGGATTACCGCATACTGGCCCACAATACGGCCATGGTCTTCAGCAAGCGCGCACAAGGCCTTCCCTGCCGGATTGTGGCGAAACTGCCATCGCCAGGTTGAGGACCTTAGACGCATGGGATCGAGATTGCCGAAGACACGTTGACGAAGGTTGAGGATCTGGTCCTCGTCCCCCTCCCGATAGTGCCTTATTTGAAATGTATGCGTCATCCTTTTAACAGCCTGAAAAAAAGCCTGCTCTGATCAAGTCCGGGGCGCATGTGTCTTTTTAGAAACCCGATGAGATAGGAAGGCCGGAGATAAAATCTAAGATAGGCCCTTCTGAGGACCGATTTCAAAGTTTTAAGGTCATGATGGATGTAGTTGTAATGGGGGTAAAGATGCACTGGAAACGCCTCAGGGTCAATATTGAACTCTTTAGCGAGCCTGGTTCCGGGAAAAGGGACGATCAGATGAAAAGAGACATAGCTGGGATTGAGCCGGATAGCTAATTTAATGGTCGATTCCATTTCAGCATCAGTTTCGCCCGGGAACCCGAAATTCATAAAGAGGGCCGTTCGGATCCCGTTTTCATGGGCCATAGAGATCGCTTTAACACAATCAGATACCTTTATCCCCTTTCCTGTTTGACTGAGGATTCGATGGCTTCCGGCCTCAACGCCAAAATGAATGAGACTGCACCCGGCCTGTTTCATCCATTTCAAAAGATCGTTATCCACATCTGTCACCCGTGTCTGGCAGCACCAGTTGATTCCCATGTCGTGTTTGATCAATGCCTTGCAGAATGAAAGGACAAACGCGCGGTTGAGGGCGAATTCAAAGTCCATGAAGTAGATGCTTCTGACGTGGAATCGTTCTCTGATATAGGCCACTTCATTCACGAAACGGTCAAGACTTTTCTGCCTGAAACGGTTTCCGTACATCCCGAGATAGCAGAAACTGCACCTGTGGGGGCATCCCCTCGATCCTTCCATGATGGCAAAATCTTTCCCTAAGAACTCATAATAGTAGCGGTCCATATCAAGGAGATGATAGGCCGGATAAGGGAGTTGATCTAAGTCATTTATGTGGGCTCTCGCGGTTGACCGGATAAACCGGTTATCCTTGAAATAGGCGATGCCGGGGATATCCGGTGGGATCTCAGAGGACAGGTCCCTCATGGCAACCTCGAGAATTGTCTGTTCGGGTTCGCCAAGGATTGCCAGGCGGGCCTGGCTCCGTTCTAATATCGCCTCTGGCCGTTCCGTTACGTGGGCGCCCATGATATAGAGCCGTTCCGGGGGGATAGCCTCAATAGTGCGGAAGAAAAACGTGATATCGAGTGAGGGGCACTGCCAGCGGTCATAGGGTGTGGAGGTCACAAACACCTTGTCGCATCCGGCTGCCCGCTGCCCGATGGCCTGTGGAGAGAGGCACTCGATATTATTGTCCAATATTTGTACAGTAAAGCCGTTCTGTTCAAGCATGGCGGCCGCTGTTGCCAGGTCGAGTGGCTGCCAGATCCGCTTGAACTGGGGCTGCTTCTGTCTCTTGATCCCGGTCCAGTCGGGGTTGATGAGCAATATGGTTGCAGGACGTGTCATAGCTCTTTCTCGAAAGAGGTGGTTCTTATGCCTTGAAGGGCCAGGTCTTTTTGCAGGGTCCTGTCTGTGAGCAGATCAAGATCCTTTTTCCAGTCGTAGCCCCAGTGACTGTATTTATTAGAGGTATGGGCATCGCCGGTTCCGGGGTGAAGGATGACCTCGACTGCACGAACGGATTTCCTTGAGCGGAGCGCTTCCAGGGTTTTCAGGAGCGCGTCTCTATTCAACCTGCCGCCTGCCGCTAAGAATCCTATTGAGGGGAGGACTTTGACATGGGAAGGGAGTGAACGGGATACAAAGGATCGTGTCCACAAGGTGAGGCCTGCCCACTGTATGAGCCGCGTGAAACCGGTTTCAAGTGATGCCAAGTCATCGATCGAGCTTCTGACAAAGGGGATGTCATACCTCTTGATGATCTTGAGACAAACGGATAGAAGCCCGGGAAAGAGATGGATAAACTGGTGGCTGTCAAGGTGGCTGATCCGGACCCCTGCATTGAGTGCCTTTTCCACCTGGGCGCTCCACTCGGCTTCAACCTGCCTGTAATCGATTCTGCGGGAAAGAATGGCTTTCAGGACATGGTTCCGTGAAGGAAAACAGGCGCCAGATGAAATGATCGAAGAAAGATCTCCGGGCCGGAGAACAGGCGGTTCATCGCAGAGGACCAGATGAATCCCCATATCCAATCCGGGGTTATCTTTAGCGAGGGAGGTCGCTTCCTGGGCCGCCTCCCCGCCTGCGATGAGCGAAGCGCTTGTAAGGAGACCCTCGCTGAAAGAACGGATGATCCCTTTGTTCACCCCCGAGGTCAATCCAAAGTCATCGCTGTGGAAGATCACTTTCATTCTGTCCCCGCGATTTCTTCCTCCGGTCTCTGATCAGGACGACGATGAGGAGTGCAGCAAGGATAGCAGCCAGGGTAAACCACACCCATCTAAACCTGCGGAACAGGTTCTCGTCTTTGCCAACGGTTATGAGGGACCTGGCAAGGGCCGTATGGTGGGTATCCTCCGAATCGTATTCAAAGTAGCAGAAGATCGGATAATTGGCCCCCGGAAGGGCGGAGAAATTGCCGATTTCAAAGTCCACGGTTTTTTCAACCCTCTGGTCGATGTCAACGCTGTTCTCGGCTTGCGGTGTCGAGAATTCCTTGGGAAGAACGAGGGTCGCTAAGATTTTTTTAGGTTCGAACCCCAGGTTTTTTATGTTGAACTGCAGCACGCCGCTTTTTTTCAGGGTGATGTCTTTGGTCTGGACTATCAAGCCGGGGTTGACATCCCCGCCAATATGGAAGGTCATCCCCGACAAGGCCGAAAAGGGATATTGATTAGCGTCGTGGAAATCTACACGGACGGTCAGGGGATACCGTCCCTTCCTGATTCCTGCAACGCTTCTTTCAAAGAGGACTTTATCTGACTGTCCCGAATCAAGCTGTGGTTTGACCTGGGAGTCGTCTTGTTTGCCTAAGGTATTTAGGTGAACCTGCAGGTTATAAGCAGGGGCAGTTCCTTTGTTGGTAAAGGTAACGCTTACCTTGAGTAAATCCCCTGCTACTTCCACCGTAGTCTGTGTCTCGATTGTAAGTATCCCTGCGACCGCCGGGGTCGTCCATGCAAAGATCGAGACAAACAAAATCAGCAATAAGCTAAATTCAGACCTCGTTAAGTCCCGCCCGGGGCGGGATTGAGTTGTTAAGTACTTATAGTTGTTTGAATTCATATTTCGGCATCCTTCATCAAGGCCAAAAAGCAGTTTACACTTTTGAGCACAAAAATTGGCCGCAAAAAGGCACAAAAAGCGCAAAAGGTCTTGAGTCTTAATAGTTGTGTACGTTTATGTTATGCCAAATCAAAAAGATTTAAGTCAAGTTTTGGATATAAATCTTAAAATATAAAAATATATTTATTGCAGGGGTTTCTCTTATAAGTTAGCGCTATCTTAAATGTGGCAAATTGATATTCTTGAGTCTTTTGGGCTTTTTTGCGGCCATTTGGAATTCATGGGTCATTCTGAGAAACCCCTTTTGTTTCGGGGCCAAAAGCCAGGAAAGAAGAGGATCAAAAGGATTTCGATGCTCGTTTTTATTAACAAATGCTGGTGTGTATGTCAAATAGAGGATTTTCTGAGCTTGAAAATGGGGCCGGGATTGTATACAATTTAAAAAAGTGATCCTGGATGCAGGATGTAAGATTACAGGATGCAGGATACTCGCTAAGTTCCTTGCGCCTTACGCCTTGAGCCTTGTGCCTTCAATATTAGATATCCCACTTTGGTGGGGCTAAACACAGTAGCGAAGCGACGAAACACTAAATACTCTCGTGAAGTTGAGCTATGAAGACGGATAAATTTGAGAGTCTCGACAAAAAATTGGGTTATACCTTTAAGAATCCTGAATTGCTTGTCCAGTCAGTTTGTCATTCCTCTTATGTGAATGAACAGGTCGACTCAACCCTTGAAGATAATGAGCGGCTTGAGTTTTTGGGTGATGCCGTGCTTGATCTGGCGATCAGTCATATTCTGATGCTCCGTTTTAAGGATGCTGCGGAGGGAGATCTGTCTAAGTTCAGGGCTACGGTGGTCGACGAGGCAGGCCTCTACGAGGTTGCTCTTAGGTTGGAATTGGGTGAGTATCTGCTTTTGGGCAAAGGGGAGGAACAGAGTCGTGGCAGGGAAAAACCTTCCATTCTGGCCGATACAACTGAGGCGCTTATCGGGGCAATCTATTTGGATTCAGGGTTTGATATGGCAATGGAAATAATAAAGGGGCTGTTTTCCTCTTTGTTAGGGAGGGTGGGGACCGAGGAATTGGTCCACGATTTTAAGAGTCTCCTCCAGGAATATAGCCAGCAGAGCTATAAAACCTTGCCGAGATACCGGCTAATAAAGGAGACCGGCCCGGCCCATGACAGGTCCTTTCAGGTGGCATTGAGCCTTAAGGGAGAGGTATTGGCGGAGGGGGAGGGAAGCAGCAAGAAGGAGGCTGAACAGAATGCGGCCCGCGTGGCCTTTTTCTATCTGAAAGAGGGAGGAATGTAGGGATTGAAACCTCTAATTATACCGATCTTTATTTCACACAGCGGCTGTCCGCATCGATGCATCTTCTGTGATCAGGAAAAGATAACATCTCAATCGGTCCGATCGGTTGGGACCGATGAGGTAAGGGAGGTCCTGGAGAAGGCAATAAGTTCAAAGCGGTTTGATATAAGGCGAAACCCCGAAGTTGCCTTTTATGGCGGGACATTTACCGGTCTTCCAAAGGACCGGATAAAGGAGCTTTTAGAAGCGGTCGCTCCTTATATCAGAGATCGGTTTATCAGCGCCATAAGGGTTTCGACACGACCTGATTTTATCGACGAAGAACGTCTGAAAATAATGAAGGCTTTCCATGTCAGAACGGTTGAATTGGGGGTTCAATCGTTGGATGAGGATGTCCTTTCGATGGCGCAAAGGGGACATACGGCGGGAGATGTTATAAGAGCGGTTCAGATATTGAAGAAGAGCGGATTCAAGGTGGGTATCCAGCTCATGCCCGGGCTGCCAGGTGATTCCGCGGAGAGATTCCGTGCTACTATTGAAAAAGTCATAGGCTTAAACCCGGATATGGTTCGTCTTTATCCTGCCTTAGTCATCGAGGGAACAGGGCTTGCCCGGATGTACGCGGAGGGAAGTTATCGACCGTTGACGCTCGAAGAGGGGGTGGATCTCTGCGTTGATGCAGTTACCCGTTTAGAGACAAATGGGATACCGGTTATTAGAATAGGTCTCATGAGTTCTCCATCTCTGCTCGAGGAGAGGCGGATTGTCTCAGGACCATGGCACACCGCCTTTGGGCTTTTAGTACGTTCAGCCATATATCAGAAGGCGATAGAGCCTGATCTGCCGGCCCCCGGAACTGCAAAACGGATAAAGATATTTGCTCCAGAGAGAGAGATCCCCCTGATCAGAGGATATAAGAACCGGGGTATCAGGATGATTGAAGAGAAAACAGGCGCAGAAGTCCTTAGGATAACGGTTGACGATAATCTCCCTGGTGGGAGGGTCAGGATCGAAAAGAGATGAGTTTTTTGTCGGGTTATATAGCAATTATCGGCCCGCCCAATGTGGGTAAATCGACCCTTTTGAACCGAATTCTGGGGAAAAAATTAGCCATTGTATCCCCGCGACCGCAGACTACCCGGAACCGCATTCTCGGGATATTTAACGGGGATGATTTTCAAATGGTGTTTATGGATACACCTGGGATTCACAAGACCAGAACGGCCCTTCACAGGAGCATGGTGGCATCTGCGTTTGCAGCATTTCATGAGGTTGATATCATAATGGTCATGATTGAGATGGGCTCCGGGGATAATCCTGAAATCTCAAGTATCTTGAATAATCTTAGCGGGATGAAGAAACCGAGCCTTCTGCTCATCAACAAGATCGATAAGGGGTCAAAGGAGAAGCTCTTACCCGTTATTGCGGATTATGGGAGAAAATACCCCTTTGATGCAATCATACCGATCTCTGCTCTGAAGGGAGACGGTGTAGATCTGCTCCTTGACGAACTTAAATCAAGATTAGAATCTGGACCTCAATTTTTTCCTGAAGAGATGGAGACTGACCAGACAGAGAGTTTTTTGATATCAGAGGTTATTCGGGAAAAAATCTATTATTATATGAAGCAGGAATTGCCATATTCGTCTGCCGTGACCGTGGAAAAAATAGATGACAATTCCAAGAAAGGGCTTCTCTCCATTTCGGCCCGTATCCATGTGGAGACAGATTCTCAGAAAGGTATTTTTATAGGTAGGGGTGGGAGAATGATCAAGGCCATAGGACGATCAGCCCGATTAGAGTTAGAGAAGATTTTCGGAGTACGTGTTTATATTGACCTGATGGTAAGGGTGGAGAAGAATTGGAGTAGGGATGGGAGGGCCTTAAGGCGGTTAGGGTATTAGAGACCTAAAAAAAACCAACCCCGCAATTTCGGGGTTGGTTTTTTAGGAGGAAAGAGTAATTGAGTGACTCTGTTGCTTAATATTAATGCAAAAGGCTTGCCAAAAAAAATGCATCCAGGTGCTTAACGTGTAACTGACTGTTTTTAAAGAATATTTTTTTCAAGGGGAACAACCGAAGCCTCTTGCTGCTTCTTTCCAGAGTACAATATTTTGTACCAAGAAATGGCCTGGAATTAGCTGCTCGGCGTAACTAACTTAATTTATTATATAAATATGGGTACAAAACCTTTTACCGTTAAACGATGATTTTGTACTTTTTCATCTTGTGCTGGATAAGGCTTTTTGTGATCCCCAAGTTCTTTGCCGCATGCGCCTGGACATTATTGAATTGGGCCAAGGCCCTTCTTACAAGCCTTTCCTCTATCTCCTCTAAGGCCTTCTGCAAAGGTACATTGGGCGGGATAAATCTTTCCACGTCAAATTCGGGTTTTGTTCCGGCTAATTGCTCCGGAAGAACATCAATCGTGATTGTTTCCCCCGAATGGAGTACCACGGCCCTCTCGATGACATTCTCCAGTTCTCTTACATTTCCGGGCCAGGGATAAGAGTAAAAGGCCTTCCAGACCTCTGGGCTTAACTCTATTTTCTTTTCTATTCCGTTGTCTTGAAATTTTTTGATAAAATGCCTCACAAGCAACGGGATATCGTCAATTCTTTCCTGCAGTGAAGGGACATCTATATGGATTACATTTAGGCGGTAGTAAAGATCTTCACGAAAAGCCCCGTTACTCACATCCTCCTTGATGTTTCTGTTTGAGGCAGAAAGGACCCGGACATCTACCTCGATGGTTCTGGTGCCCCCTACCCTCTCGAATTCCATTTCCTGGAGGACTCTCAAGAGTTTTACCTGAAGAGAGGGGGGCATCTCTCCCACCTCGTCCAAAAAAAGGGTCCCCTCATCGGCCAATTCAAATCGTCCCTTTTTCATGGCTACTGCCCCTGTAAATGCCCCTTTCTCATGGCCAAAGAGTTCACTCTCTAAGAGGGTTTCTGTCAGCGCACCGCAATTGATAGAAATAAACGGACGGTCCTTTCTTGGGCCCTGGTAGTGGATGGCCTTGGCTACCAGTTCCTTGCCAGTCCCGGAAGATCCGGTTATAAGCACGGATGCCTTTGATCGGGAGACTTTATCAATGAGGTCAAAGACCTTGAGCACCGGTTTGCTCTTGCCAATTATGTTGCCATATCTGTAGCGGTCTGAAAGCGCCTCTGTCAGGAGCTTGTTTTCCTTGATAAGCCGGTAGTTCTCCAAGGCCTTTTTTACGGTCAGCTTAAGCTGTTCATTTTCAAAGGGTTTCTGGATGTAATCGTAGGCATGTTTTTTCATGGCCTCCACGGCCATTTCGATGGTCCCAAACGCGGTCATCATGATAACCGGAAGCTCCGGCTTTATTCTTTTACACTCCTCCAGAAGCTCCATCCCGCTCATCCCGGGCATTTTCATGTCGGTAATAACCATATCAAGGTCTGCCTCGCGAACCGTGGCAAGCGCTGCCTTGCCGTCATTGGCAGTGACTATCTCATACCCTTCCGCGCCCAAGAGGGCCTCAAGGACCACGAGATAGTTTTTTTCATCATCTACAATCAGGATTGTTTCCATGAGCCATACTCCAAAATCCAATCCCGCCCTGCGGGACCCATCCCGCTAATTGGCGGTACGGAAACCAAAATTCTCACTCGTTTGGCAGCTTGATCATAACCCTTGTTCCAGGCCCTTCTCCTTCAGGAGGCTCTCCCTGGTTCCTCTCTATCCATATCTCTCCCCTATGGCCTTCAATAATTTTTCTTACGATCGAAAGACCGAGCCCGCTTCCCGTGTCTTTGGTGCTGAAAAAGGGATTAAAGATCTTCTGAAGGGTTTCTTCACTGATTCCGCTTCCGTTATCCGAAATGGCTACCAAATAGTAACCGTCCTCATCCTCCACATTGACCGTAATAGCGCCCCCGGTTTCCAGGGATTGGAGGGCATTTACAAAGATGTTAAGGAACGACCTATACAGTAGTTGCGGGTCTGCTATCAATTTCAAGGAGCGCTGGTTCAGATTATCATGAAGGGAAATGCCCTTTTTTTCAAGTTCAGGTTGGAGGAACAAGATATTTTTCTTGAGGATTTCATTAAGAAAGCAGTCCTGGAAGTTCGGCTCCTGGGGCCGGGCAAAGTCCAGGAACTCAGTGACAATGTTATTCAGCCTGTTTGATTCTTCTATAATGAGCCCGGTCAACTTTACCTTTGATTCGTGGGAGTCGGGCATTGAACCCAACAGTTCCGCGGTGCTCCTGATAATTCCCAAAGGGTTTCTGATCTCATGGGAGACACCCGCAACCATTTCACCGAGGGCGGCTAAGCGTTCGGCATGGTTCAACTGGTTCTCGAGCTCTCTTTGCTCTTTAGCCCTTTCATCTATGATCCTTTCTGCTTTGCGAACGATAAAGAGAAGGGCTATAAATATCATACCCATAATGAGGATAGAAAGCCCGAATGCGAGATACTGGAGCTGGATAACCGATTTATATTCCTCAGTAAGATCCTGAATTATTTCAAAGACACCGAGGACATATCCCGTGTCGCCGATAAAAGGGCCTATCCCCGTGAACGGGATATAGGTCCTCAATTTTTTCTCGCCCCCCATCTTCTCTATTCCAAGACCCCAGAGACCAGGCCCTTCGGTGATAAGCCGTGAGGAGTTTTTTCCCTGAACCGCCTTTTTGTACCCGAGGCTCTCTCTTATTTTTTTGCCTAAGAGGCTGGGATCCGTACTATAGGCAATAACTTCGTTGTTGATATCATAAATATTCACCAGGTCAATCTTGAAGCTATGGGTCGTGTTTCTTACGATGCGATCCATCCATTCATATTGAAATTTCTCCCTCAGCCTGATTTTTCCGAATTGTCTCGTGACGGGAAGCACAAAATTTTGAAATACCTGATGATTCAGGTTTTCACCCAAGAGTAATGCATAATTTTCGTAGCTTCTCATCAGGATATCTTTTGCCTTTTGGGAGATGACCATTGAAAATGGGAAACTGAATATAATCAAGACAATAAAGCTCGCATAGGCAAAAAACTTTACAAGCCGGAATTGCCTTCTATCCCTCTTTCTATGTTTTTGGTGAGATGTCATATTTCAAGTTTGGAGTTTGAAGTTTGATGATCTCGTAAAAAGTCTACAAGGTCGTCACTCCCGCGAAAGCGGGAGTCCATAAGCATTTGATTTTCCTGGATTCCCGCTTTCGCGGGAATGACGAAAACAGGTGTTTTATGACTTTTTACGAGTTTGTCAAGTTTGAAGTTTAAAGTTTATCCTGCGTGCCGCGGGGTTCACGGTTCAGACCCGCCTGCCTCGCGTTGCGAAGCATTGCGGGCAGGGGTTCAGGGGTTAACGGTTGCCACAAATCTTGTTGCGGGTTTGGTTGAAGAGTTGACAATGTTTGCATCTTTTTATTTTATTCTTTAAAGTAGGTCTGAGTCAATAGGTTACCTTGAACCTTGATGGTCTCGTAAAAAGTCTCCAAGGCCGTCACTCCCGCGAAAGCGGGAGTCCATAAGCATTTGATTTTTCTGGATTCCCGTTTTCACGGGAATGACAATAACGGGTGTTTTCTGACTTTTTACGAGTTCATCAACTTTGAACTTTAAACTTTAAACTTTGAACCCCTGCCCGCAATGCTTCGCAACGCGTGGCAGGCGGGTCTGAACCTGTGATATGAAAAATAAGAATCTGCATAATCTCCCCTTTATGCTTTACGCCGACAGCCATGGCCGGATCTATGATCACCCCCATCTCAGGATGTTAGGCTTTTCGGGATCTGAACCTGTGATTATTGAAGAGGAAGACCTGATTCGGATGCCGGAATTCAGTAAGCTTTTCTACATCCCAGAATCCCCTCCAATAGGTCTTGATCCTGATACGGGGAAAGTAAGGATTGTGTCAGAGATAGAGGTGGATGGCGCCATATCTGCCTGTTTTGCCGTGGCCTCCTTTCTTGAACCGGGATTCGTGCTGGGTCACCTCCCGGCAGCGGACTACGCCAAGAAATCCTTTATTCTCCCCTCCTGGGCCTATGGAGCGGTGGGGTTCAGGGATAAAGGGTACTGGGCTTCTGGATTCAGTATTGAATACAACCATCGGTGGGATCCCGCGAATTACGACGACAGAGAGCTGATCCCTGCTATTCAGGAATTTGAGCGGGAACAGCCGAGAGG
>Ga0208905_1001601_pt1 | contig 11315 bp, 16 predicted proteins | sample AntAceMetag02UKS_FD_184776 | JGI IMG/M metagenome (GOLD analysis project Ga0208905, IMG submission 184776) | Saline lake microbial communities from Ace Lake, Antarctica - Antarctic Ace Lake Metagenome 02UKS (SPAdes) (version 2) | ecosystem: Environmental > Aquatic > Non-marine Saline and...
GGGGGGGGGGGGGGGGGGGGGTAAGGTGGACCCAGCAATCAACGCGGCGGCAGAAAGGGTGCTCGCCAGTTTGCGGTTCGAGCAAGAACAACTTGGCCGCACGGCAGTTCAGCAACGGATTAGCAATGAGTTGAGAAAAGCAGGGGCCGATATTACTAATGAAGAAGCCGCTGCTATAACCGCGCTGGTCGTCCAGGTCGAAAAGAAAATAGAAGCGAAGAAAAACGACACAAAGGCCGACGAAGAAAGAGCTAGGTTGTCGGCAGACTTTATCGCCCTCACCCTTGAGCTTGCTAACGAAGAAACAAAACTTGCCGCAGCAGCAAAAGCCCGGCAGGCAATGGTTAATAATGCCCTAAGCATGGAAGTAATCAGCAAGCAAGAGGCCGCAGACCTAAAGGTGCAAATTGAGGCAGACTACCAGTTGCAGCTTGCCGCGTTGCGGAACGATGCGGCAGAGATACAAGTTGCTGGAGAAATAGCAACAGCTGAACGAATTGCTGCAGTGTGGATAGCCAAGGCTGAAACATATATTGGTTTAGCTCAGCAAATGGCAACAATGGGCGCACAATACGCCCTGGCGGACGAAGAGCAACAAAAGAACACCGGCAAAAGGATGCTGGCAACTGCTATACGGTATCTGACACAAAAATTGGCCTTTGAGCTGATGGAGAAAGCAAGAGAAAAGGTTTTTACTGCTTCTGCTGCTGCTGCGCAAATAACAGCAGCAACATCCGTAGCTACGGCAGATATGGCTATCGGGGCAGCAAGGGCAGCAGCATGGGCAGTTTATTACAAAGCTCATGCAGCTAACCCTATAGGGGCTGCCTTTTTTGGTGCATCGGCAAAATTGATGCCAAAGGCTGTCGTTGCACTTGGGGCCGCTGGAGTAACTTCTGCGTTTATCGGGGCTGCAGGAGTTTCTGCAAACCTTACGGCTGCTGCAGGATATGCAGCGGCTAGCATTGGCGTTGCAGCTCTTGGCGAGGCCTTAGCCTCTAGAGTTGAGGGATCGCTGTCAGGGTCTGGTGATGTTCCCGGGGAGGGGACGACAACCTTACCAGTTATCACCGAATCCGCAGAAGAAGCAACCGTAGTGACTACCCAATCCCCAACAATCAACATCAACATTTACGGCAACGTGGTTGATCATGACCAATTCGCCAGGGATATTATACCCAGTTTGCAAAAAGCTGTTAACGATGGGATGAGCCTATGAACCCAATAATCCTGTACGATAACTCACTTGGAAATGGAGAGATTACGGCAACAGATACGGGCACCGGGTACGATGCCGATAACGTTTTTGATTTGCGTGAATATACATATTGGGTTGCGAGTTCTGTTGGGACTAAATACCTGGCTGTTGACGCTGGGGGCGTTGTTTATGCCGACACGCTTGGAATAGCTGGGCATAACCTGGGGACTGCCACTGCCATAGTTTCGTTGGAATCATCAGTAACCGGGGCATGGGCGGGGGAAGAGGTCGAGCGTGTTGCTGGGTTTATTCCGCTAAACGACAATATTTTGCTAAAAACATTCTCCGCTATATACGCTCAATATTGGCGGCTGAAAATAATCACATCTTCTATCGCAGCTCAAATAGGCGTGTTGTCTGTCGGTGAGCGTTTAACATTTCCCTCTGGGCCACTTGCGCCAACTGCTCCATATACGGAGAGCATAGAGGCGGCAACCGAGGTTAGTAAGGCTGGCAACCTGCTGGGGGTGGCCATTGCGTATAACCCGCTTGCAGTTAAGGTTAAGTTTAGAGGACTAGATTATTCGTGGCTTTGGGGAGACTTCAAAACATTCTGGGATTACCACGGCAAGCAACTGAAGCCGTTTTTCTGGTCCATAGACCTTGATAGTTTTGGAGCTCACTATTTACGCCTATCCTCAAAGCAGACATTTTCGACACCTCTTTATATGGGGTTGTTGCGAGGCGACAAAACCACTATCAATATGACTGGTAAGTGCCAAAACGAGCCAGAGCCTGAAACCGAATCGCTTATACTCGAAGTTATTATAGCTGCCGACGATCTCACCATGTCCATTCCGTGCGGTGATTTGGGAGTTTATGACGCTGTAATCGATTGGGGGGACAGCTCTGCCACGACTGCTGTTGCGTATAACAGTGCCGGGTTATCGCATACCTATGCTGAGGCCGGGGCATACATAGTTAAAGTGTCTGGTACCCTGCCTTGGCTCAATTTTAGCTCTAACTCGACCGAAGCTGATAAGCTTGGAAAAGTCTTAAGCCTTGGTTCTGTTGGGGCGATGTCTTACCAGGGGATTCTTGGCGGTTGTAGCAACCTTACTTGGTTGGGGCAAATGGGTACAGAAGCTTTTCCTGACGTTACGAGTATGGCCGGGGCATTTTCTGGCGACACGGCTCTTGCTAATTTGGATGTGAGTTCGTGGAATTTTGAGAACATTTTAGACCTCACGAACTTTGCAACTGGGGTGACAATACCGACCGCTATTTACGAGGCAACCCTGATCTCATTGGCCGCTCAGGATGTAAACTCCGGTCTGACTGTTGATTTTGGGAATAGCATACCTGAATCAGATGCGGCTATGGCGGCTAGAACTTTTTTAGTGGAGACTAAGAGCTGGGTTATTTTAGATTGGTATCTCGGCCCCAAAATTAAGTTAAGCGTTCCACTGGCAACAGTATCTGTTGGAACTGTGGTGACATAATAAACAAAAAGGGGCTAATATGTTAGATCAAATTGAAGAAACAAAATTTGCGGCGTTAAGGAAGAACTGTCACGGCCTTGGGGTGCCTTCCCCGCCTGAAGTATTTATCAACATGAAAGTCGTTGAGAGTGATGGGCAAGTTTCGCGGGATGAAAAGTTTAGAGCCCATTCATGGACCAGGAATTTTTATAATTGGATGTTCATGGTTGCGGGGGACACGGGGGGTGATTACCAGAATCATTACACTGCCGGTAGAATGTCCGCTAGACAGACAAACGGAGTCATTGATGAGCTCAATTGGGCACCGAACAGGATCAATGCTGGCTCAGGTCGCGGGTTTTATTCGAGCTCAACGTCAAATGCGTATGGAATACAAGTCGGAACCGGGGTGACGGCTTTTGATCATAATGACTCCACGCTCGCGACGCTTATAGAGCCTGGTACAGGGCTGTGTCAACTGTCATACCACGCGCATACCAGCCTCGGGGTAAAAAGTTACGCCGACACAACGTGGAAAAGCACACTTACTAGGATGCTCGATAACGATTCTGGTGCGCTTATTTCCGTTACAGAAACTGGTCTAGTCTGGAGGGGTGAGATGTGCCGCTCAAGCACCGGATATTATCTAATGGAGCGTAATGTTTTTGCCTCGGCCGTTGAGGTCGCTAATGGGGCGAGGCTCACTGTAAACTACGAAATCAGCATGGATTTCTCAACACCAGATGCTTAAAATTGACTGGAGCCTTGCGTGAGTTATGCAACGGAACGGGCGGCATTAAGCCGTACACCATGCACCATGGTAACTGTAAAGCTAACGGAGTGCTCAGAGGTCAACGGTGTTGCTCCGTGTACGGCAACAGCGACATGCAACAATACGTATTCGACCTGTAAGGATTTAGATAATTTCAACAACGTAACAGTTCCGTACAATTTTGTTTCTGCCGAGGTGCCTTTTGAGCGGAAGCAGGTTAGCTTTATCCGGTCAACAAGTGCTGGAGAGGACCGGGTAACAAGCGATGGGGAGACAAGGATTGTCGGTGAATACCCGAACGCTAGGCCATACGTCCAAAGTGTAACGCCGATGCCAACCGAGATTAAACCAGGAGAGCTGACGATCAAGGGGCGAGAAACAATTGAGTTTGCAGATGACGAAGAGACGGACGGTTCATATTGGAAAAAACTGTTAGCCAGGAACCCACACTGGAAGGGACGCACTGTTGAGCGTTATGAGGGGTTTATAGATAGCGGTATCACAGAGTTTGAAATGCGATGGGCCGGTAAAATTGATAACATAAAACTTGACAAAGGCAAAATAAAGTTTCAGCTTGTCGATTTGTTGCAGGACATGGACAAGCTGCTAAACTGTCGAGGGTACTAAATCTTGGTTGTGTTGGGGCAACAAACTTCCAGTCTTCCTTCGGCGACTGTAGTAATTTAACCTCTGTAACTCAAAGTGGTCTTGTAGATACAAGTGCTGTTACTGGCACAGGTACAGTATATATGTTCAAAAACTGTTCGTCTCTTACTACCTTGGATGTTAGAGCATGGGATGTATCCTCTGTTGTGTATATGGCGTACATGTTCTATAATTGTTCATCTCTTATTACCTTGGATGTTAGTTATTGGGATGTGTCCTCTGTTGAGCAGTTGCAATACGCTTTTAATAACTGTTCATCTCTTATTACTTTGGACGTTAGTTCTTGGGATGTGTCCTCTGTTGTGTATATGGAAGGTTTTGCTACGGGGGTGACTATTCCGACGGTAACTTATGATGCGACTCTTATTGCATGGGCTGCACAGACAGTTCAGTCTGGAGTAACGGTTGATTTTGGTCTAAGTAAATATACGGCAGGTGGAGCAGCAGAAACAGCCAGGACTTATTTGGATGATACTAAAACTTGGACTATTCAGGATGGGGGCGCAGCTTAATGGCACAGATGATACCGACAACCCAAGAGATAGCGGATATCGCGCTTACTAATTTTGAGGCTTCTATGGGGCAAACCGCCCCACTCAATGAGAAAGCTTTCTTACGGGTGATGGCCGCGCTAGAAGCCCTTGTGACTACAGGGCTGTATAAATATGCAGCCGAAAGAGCTAAACAGACGCTGGCTCTTACGGCCTCTAGCGGAGGGCTGGATCTGATTGGGACGGAGTTTAACACCCCTAGAAAGCAACCTGTGAGCGCGGTTCTTACGGCCACCTTGCCGGGTACCGACGATGTGGTAATTCCTTCCAGCACTGAGTTTATAGGGAATGCGAATGAAGCTCGGTATTTTATGTCGAACGCACCAACGATCATTTCAGGGGTGGCTATGTTAACACTCACCGCTGAGGTATCCGGAGTGAATGGCAATCTGGTCGTTGGTGATGAGCTTACAATTGTCTCACAGGTAGCGGGGGCCGAAACGGTCGCCACTGTCACAGTTGAGGACACTACCGGGGCCGATCGAGAGACCGACGCGGCCTACCGCCCCCGGGTGCTGTTTGCGGAACAGGCGGTCACTGGGGGTGGCAACGCCACGGATCATAAAATTTGGGCCGAACAGGTTGAAGGGTGCTACCGGGCTTTTGCCTACGCCGGACGGCCAACCGGGGAGGGAACAAGCTACCCAGGCGACCGGCAGGTATATGTGGAAGCGGATACCTCTATCGAACCTGACGGTATCCCGATCTCGGGGCTGTTAGACTCTGTACGGGAAAGCCTTACCACAGATCCCGATACGGGATTAAGTCGTCCGGGGCTCGGTCAGAACGATGCAAACCTATGGGTTGAAGCGATCACGCGGCTTGAAATTGACGTCATCGTGACAACCTTAAGTACACCTTCTGGGCAGCTGGCGGCGGTTAAAGCGGCTATTGAACCCGCTTTAACTGCGTATTTAGTGGGCATTGCGCCGTTTGTAATTGGGACCGATCTTGAGCAATATAGAAATGATCTGATTACAGGCACCGCGTTATCAGGAGTAGTCCAGGGGATTTTAGATGCGACCGGATCTAGCGCAGTCAGCACTACCTTTGAGATAGCCGCCACTCCGACTTCAAGTTACCAGTTGACGGTTGGGGAATTAGCTAAGAGAGGGACGGTAACGTATGCTGTTTAGAGAGGTGGTTGATGCGCTTTTTCCCGGGGGGTCTTTATGGTATCCCGAAATAGATGCGAATCTTGATCGCCTATTGGACGGCTATGCCAACAATAAGGAGGCCGCGCGTGCCGCAATGGCCACTCTTGCGGATCTTCGGAACGCTCTGCTAACCCCCATTCTCGATGGACTTGAAGAGGAGTACGGACTTGCCACTAGTCTACTGTCAGAAACTGCCAGGCGGGACCGTCTTGCGGCGGCTATGACCGCCGGCAACGGGGCGGGTACAGCGGAGTTTATGCAAACGCAGCTCCGTAAGGCAGGATTTGATGTCTATGTTCACGTGAATAGCCCAGCAGTTGATCCAGCGATATTTCTGTTCACTGGAGGTGGCGCGATTATGGGGCACGAGGATGCCATAGCTGGTAGGACTGACGCTTTTTGCGGAACTTCCGGGGAGTCATTAGTCGTGGTAAACGGTGACGCGGATGATATTGACTACGCCGTCCCCGCGACTGCCGGTTACTGGCCGACTCTTTTTTTCGTTGGCGGCGCGGGGACAAGAGACAGTTCGGGCTATCTTACGGCTATGGCGGTTGCGGATATAGCTATCGATAGAAAGAATGAATTTATTTCCACAATTGTCAAGTTGAAACCCGCTTGGACTTGGGCTGGGCTGGCTGTGGACTATGTTTTAGGAGATTAAAATGGCGATAAGACTTGAAGACGAATATACGAACTCTACCCCTGCAAGTGTGGATTACCCTGAGGGGAGTTTCAAGAATGCGACCAGCGGTACCGCCCAGGACGGCACACCCTTTGAGAAAGTATGGGCTGATGATATCTATGGTTTTCTTCAAGCGCTACTTGCGGAAGCGGTAATAACTCCAAGTGGTACTGCGGATACTGCTTTAGTGTCCCAGTATCTGCTGGCAATCCAAACACTAATCGCAACTGCTGCGGTGCCCGTTGGGACTGTGGTATGGAAAGCGGCAAATATTATACCGACAGGGTATCTGAAAGCCAACGGTGCGGCGGTTAGCCGGACTACCTACGCGGCGCTGTTTGCTGATATTGGGGTTGTGTTTGGGGTAGGTGATAGCAGCACGACCTTCAATCTCCCGGATCTTCGTGGGGAGTTTGTTCGTGGCTGGGATGATGGCAAGGGCCTTGATAAGGGTCGGGCGCTTGGCTCTAATCAGGATGAGGATTTTAAAGCGCATACCCATGACATGGCGCAATCTGGCGACTATACCGCGCCTGGCCCTAAAGCCTCGATGGACAATGGCCAAGATGTGATTGCGAACTACCTGGCTAGTGAGAGCACTGGCGGCATAGAAACCCGCCCACGCAACGTAGCGCTCTTAGCCTGCATTAAGTATTGATATGACTAAAAATATCGCCAGATATGAGGTGGCCTGCCATTGTGGTTGTGGTTTTAATAGCATGGATTTTGAAACTCTGAAGGTGGTTCAGAAATGCTGTGATTATTTTGCTCGACTACTCAAGCAGCAAAGGGTCGTGGTGACCATTCACAGTGGTGCCCGCTGTTTGATGCATAATCGGGCTATCGGGGCCTCAGATGCCAGTCAGCACGTTAAAGCCCGTGCGATTGACTTTCATATCGTGGGGGTGCGGCCTTTCGAGGTGTACGCTTATCTTGACAAAAAGTACGAAGATCGCTACGGTATTGGGAGCTACAAGACTTTCACTCACATTGACACCCGTTCTAACGGACCCGCGAGGTGGTAGCGCATGGCTTGGGCGGATGTAGGAAATTGGATTAAAAATAACGCAGGGGCGGGTGCGGGGCTTGTTGGCTCTTTGCTGGTTGGCAATGTGCCGGGGGCCGTTGCTGCGGGGGTGTCTTTAGTCTCGGGGGCGACTGGATCGGATGATCCTACGGAAGCTCTCATGGCGTTGCAATCGGACCCCTCAACGCTTGTTCGACTCAAAGAGTTGTACTATCAAGAGGAGTCGTCTGTTCGCAAGCATGTCGAAGAAATGACCCGTTTGCGGTTAGAGGATGCGGCGAAAGAGCACGCCGAAACTCAGACAACGGTTCGGGCTGGGGACGCGGCGAAAGATAGATTTGTTCGGTACACCCGTCCGGGACAAAGCTGGTGCAGTCTTGGGGCTGCTTTTGCGTATGTGTTCACCGCCCAAACGCCAGATATGTTTATTTTGGGGGCTTTACTTACGCTCCCATTCGCTTACGCAGGCCTACGGCAAATCGATAAGCTTGTACAGCGGGAGGGGGGTGTTTAGTATGGCTGGCGGAAAAGGGAAAAAAAGTTTTTGCTTTCGATGGTGTGCGCTCCGGCGCTACGTTCGGGGCGCACACCAGCTCTCATCTTTTCGGCGGCGGCGTTGGCCCATTGGGGCCTAGCTGAGTTTTTACCGGACGCTTGGTATTACCTGTCCGAGACGGGGCACCGATGTTATAGTAGTGTCCTGGATTACTATCTGCTGTGCCCCGTCTCGGACAGCCGAGACCTTTCTCTACTTAAGTGCGCTATCATTTTTAATTAATTTTTATGGATGGGGACTGTGGCTGTCATATCGGGAGCCTTTAAGTTATAATCTAGCTTGCACGACGGTTTATGTCGTAGCGTCCCTTATTACTCTGAGAAAGGACGCTGCAAAAAATGGAGTGTTGGGTGGCGCTAGTTTATTTCCTGCTCTTAGGGCTGAGGGTGGTGCGGTGTTTAGAAAAGTATCGAGAAAGGAAAGAACTTGACCGGAGAATTACCGAGGAATGCGCTAGATGTGGCCGGTCAAAAAGCGAGTGCCGCGATTGCTTCGGGAGGAACGCTAGCGGCCGGAGCGGGGACGTACTTTGAATTGCTGCCCGCGATACTCGGCTCTTTGGCTTCACTCACAGGGATTGTGATCTCCCTCTGTCTATTCAGATTGGCTTGGAAAAAAAGCCGCTTAGAACGACAGCGGCTTCACCTGCAGATAGCTGTTCTTGAGGCTAAAGAAGCCGAACGAAACTTACTGCCACATTAACTCGGCGGTTTGCCGGCCATGTAACCTGGCAGCTTTTAGATCCCCCACCGAGTTTTCATAGCGGCCATTCATTTTGTCATTAATAGTCAGTGTCCCGTAGCCCTTTAGAATTACTTTCTCTCCGCACCCGCCTATCAGGTCAAACAAGTCCCGACTTACCGCCACACCCCCGACAACTACTGGAGTGTTGCACGCCGTTACATACGGAGAGCCGTCGGTCTCTTCGGGGCGGCTGGTGTAGCTGGTGACTTCAACCCGTTTGCTGTAGATCGGTTCCGAACTATCCCACTCACCAAAAATAAGGACACACCGATCAAGCATTGTTTGCGTGGCAGTAAGTGCGGTTTGCGCGGAGGTGAGTTTAATAGTTTTGATGTCTAAAGTGTCCTGCAGCACACAGATTTGGTAACCTAAAAATATCGACAAAATGAGGGCCGGTACTATTGCGACTAGTTTCATTTTTTAGTGTCCTTAATACTGTGGAGTAGCATACAAGGGGGGATTAAAAACCACCCCCAATTATCCTCAAATTTTGGTTTAATGCTCCAATATCAACGGACAACGAGGGTCGTTAAAGGAAAGCCTCCAATTGCCAATTTCTGTTTCTGGAAACAGCTCATTTATACGCTTCCACAGATTGTAGGTCGCAAAAGAATGCTCAACGCCAGGACCAGCGCCATTGCAAATATCAGCCAAATCAATGATTTCAACAACATTTTCCGGGAGTACACTTAACACTCTCTTCTCCGTGTTCTTCCGCCTAAACACTTTTAACAGTCTCTCACACATGGTCATTTTGTCACCTCGCCCAAAAGTTTCGCTTCCGCTTTCTTCCGCCTGTTCCGCTCCCGTGTGTTTGCATCAAGAAGCTCGTTAATCCTTCTATCTGCCGTTTTCAGTTTGTTTTTTAAACCATCAAGTTCGACTGGTGCAGCTCCGCTCCTATGTTTCTCTGCAAACTTTGCAAACTCAGCAAATGATTCGTCCATATCTATCATTTTATTTCTCCTTTTCCCACCAAACTCCCATTAAAAATATCCGGTCTGGGTAGGTAGCGAATGAACTCCTTACTGGCGCATTGTGTTTGTGCCAGATATGGTCTGGGACAAACCGTCCGAGACAGCACCAACACCAACACTGGATGTAAGGCCGCTGCTTCGGACGTTTGCGTTTTGGTTTAGTCATTAGGCGTCTCTGGTGAGAGAAAATGCTCAATCGTTTTTCGTTGCAAAACAACACGGGTTACCGGTACGCCATTTCCGCTCACAAAATAACGTCTAACAATCTTTGCCAGTTCAGCGTCACGACCGGCGGTGTTTTGCAATCTTCACACCTCGTCGGCGAGGGTGTCAAACGCCTCCTCTACTCCCTCAAGCGCTTTATTTACTGTGTTTTCTGCCATTTGATAATTTCTCCGTGATAGTGTCTTATCTTTCGATTAACGTTTCTTTAACTTTCGGCCTGTATTCTGCGTCTATCACGATATGACCACAACTGTTTCTGTCCAAATCGTCAAAAAGTAGTTGTCTTGTTTCATGCTTAAGAGTGGTAAAAATTAAAATATTTACTTCGTCAGGAATCTTTTTTAGATAATTTTTAAGTTGTATTGCTAACATTTGCCTTCCTCCTTTGCGCTTCTCCGCGCCTGAATTTTGGGGTTATACACCGTGGCATATTCATCGAGAAACGAACTGTATTCCTCCTTATTAAATTCCATTAGATTCAATGTTTTGATTTTTCTCTGTATTTTTCTTTTTTCTTTCGCCTCTTCTTCCACAATATCCTCTGCCAATTCTTCTTCACACTTCATTGCCCCAAACATCCCACCCATCTGTTTTCTCTCTGGCAAATAGTTCTATGCGAGGCAAATCACCCACAAGTTTAATAATTCGCTCCCTTGCTTCATCTGGTTTTTGACTGTGTGCTTGAATATTGGTGTCAATAACAGAATGAACTCCTGCATCTATTCTCTTTGGCTTCCCTTTTGTGGCAATTAAACACAATTCAGCATTGGCTCTTGTCCAACGCCCCATACCCCAAAACCAAGAGGGTGCTTTTTTGTTTTTTTTTACCCAAGTAAAGCCAACTGTTTTATACTCAAACCCCCATTTTTCTATGAGCTGCCAACACTCATTTAGTTTTGGCATTGTTACCCACAAAAACAGAATACAATTGTTATCTGCTATTTCCGACACTGGCAGATTGTCTACCCAATCCTTTTCTTGAGTTGGATATTTACAACCAGCCCCTCTATTCCCCGTAAGGGCTTTATCTCTATATGACCACGGTGGGTCAGCATAGATTATCTGATATTTTTTATCCGGAAATGGTATTTGTTCCATCTTTCAGCTCCTTAATTAATTTTTCGTTTGCATCAACAATCTTCTGCATATCCTCAACGATTGGTCTCTGTCGATAACCGATGCCGCCTGAAACAGCGCATCAACAACCTCTCTCACATTACAAGGAGTGCCAACACCCACCTTGACGGTTTTCTCATTGCTCCAGGTAAAATATATT
>Ga0208905_1001603_pt1 | contig 11307 bp, 9 predicted proteins | sample AntAceMetag02UKS_FD_184776 | JGI IMG/M metagenome (GOLD analysis project Ga0208905, IMG submission 184776) | Saline lake microbial communities from Ace Lake, Antarctica - Antarctic Ace Lake Metagenome 02UKS (SPAdes) (version 2) | ecosystem: Environmental > Aquatic > Non-marine Saline and Alkaline...
AGAAGAATTAATCATTATAAGCTCTGTGTTATGTACTCCCAAATGTTTTTGTGATGATCAAATCCTACTATTTTTGCTAATCTGACAAAGTCAAGTTAAGCAACAATGAAATAAAAACGGGTAAAATCTTTGGAGCGATATAATCATCACTTTTATAATAATGGTTTTTTCCCATGAATGATGCAGCACGGCACATACATGTATATCCAGCGGTTCTTGACGGCTTTATTTCGATTCTACCTAACTTCCGCATTTTTAAGCGCATAATTTTAGTTTTTCTAAAATGTCTTTCTGTTTCTTTGTCAGCTCTGTAACAATAACTTCATCATTTGCTAATCTGATTTTCTTAATTTTTTCAAGTTCTAAGAACAGTTTTTCAACAGTGTAATTTTCTATTAAATCAGATTTTTTCATCTGATTCATAAGTCTCATTTGTATGACAAGACTGATGAAGCAGATGAAGAGGAATCCTTTTGTTGTTGATTCTTTCTGAGTGTTCAATGGAAGTCCTTTTAGATCCTTTTTAAATCTTTTAAATCCTTTTTCAATACTATCTTTCTGACGATAGGTCAGTAGACATTCTTTCCAGTCAGTGTCACCTCGGTAAAATAGGATGAATTTACCCATTTTATTCACTCGTTGCATAACCGCATTTTTCCGGATTGTAACTTTGAAATAGTTATCCTTTACTTTCCAGGAGTAATACTTTTGTAATTTACCTGCTCGTTGATTAAAGATTGAGAATGGTTTCATCCATTTCAAGATTTTTTTCTTCTCAATTTTCTCCTTTGCATCATAAAGACGATTGTAGAACATGTTTCTTTCACTTTGCTCTCGTTTCGGGTCATAATAACAATAACCATCTACTGATTCATCATTATCCAACGTGAGTGAAACAGGTTTAACAAACAGTGGATTCTTGCTGAATTTACAGAGATATTTCGGATGATCAATATCTTTCTTAGACTGCGTCATCAATTCCTTTACTTTTTTTAATGAAAGAGAACCAGGGATGATAAATGATAAGTTTGTATCATCTACAAGCTCCTCAATATTATCTTCACTGAAAAAACCACGATCTAAAATCAAGGTATATTTCTTCACACCAAAAGACTCAATTTTACTGACCGTGTTTTTCAATGTTGACACATCAACAATACTACCAGGATACACATCATACATAACAGGAATACCACGTTCTTTATCAACAATCATAGACAGATTCAACTGCGGCAAATCAGGATTATCACGACTATAACCATACTCAAGAAGACTCATTAAGCGAGAATAACTAGAAAGACTGGTGATATCATACATAAACGTACTTTTCGTACCAACATCCTTCAATAAATCACCCATAAAAACCGAAGGAATATTAGAATCACCCAACTCCGATAAAAGATTACTAACATTCTGACTTGATAAAGATAAACCTGGGAATAAAACAGAAAGAAAACTAGAATCATACCAAGTTCTCACAAGATGCAACGCAACCGGACGAACCACACGATTAACACATAATGACAGAACCATATTCCGCTGATGCTCATCTAAAACATCACCAAGAAAACGATCAATATGCAACTCCTCAATAATTCTAAGCACCGGAAGTAACTCACCATAATTAAACGAAGTAAAAGACTTAGATAGTAGAATAACACCAGACGCATTCATAGCGTCACGCATTCGAACCGGTTCACCACCAACATTCTTACCAAGATACTTCGAATGATGACGTATCTGCTTTTTCTCCTTATCATAATAGGGAATATCCTCATACCAATATTCCTTCCCATTAATTTTCTTAATACGTTTCTCAGACTTCATATGCGCTTATAAGGTAAGCGCATAATTACATATATAGATTGCGGTTTATACAAAAAAATATTGTTTGATGTATTGGAGAAAAAGAGGGTTAAATGTTATGGGAAATATTGTTTATTCATCGTACTATGTGCTTATAATTTTGGAAGTTAGGCTATAATCTACAGCAGGTTGAAGCAAAATGTGTTGGTCTACGTTCAGTAGATATGCAAGAAAATCAATGTTACGTGCAATTGTTAATGGATAAAATTCCTCAATGGTTTCTGACTATTACTTGGGTTTCTTTTTTTGTTTTCTTTTCGTTTCCTTTTAGCCCATTCTGATAATCCAAGTTTTTCGACATCCTTCATAGTTTTTTTATGTCTAATGTATTTTATTAGTAATTCATCATCTGACATATATTCCTCAGGATTATGTTCTTCAAACGTGATTTTTTCTCCATCAGGAGTCTCTACAACATTTGTTATTGGTGTTTTTGCTTGTTTATGCCAACTTGATTTTAACATCTCTATCATTTTACTTTGTTTTTCCATTTGTTTTTTCAGTTCTTCAATTTCAGTCTTATCCTTAATTAATCTGTCTCTATCTTCCTTTATTTCATCAATTGTTTCAACTCTAGCTGATTTTGCAAATATCTTTTCTCTTAAATCTTCGTAATCAGTTAAATCATACTCTCTTCGTCTCATTATCACCGTCGAAGGTTTCCAACCAAATATCATACCGATTTCTTTATCATCATATTTCTTGAACCTTTTGCCTTCATCTGTAACTGCATCCATAAAATAGATTGTTGCCCTTGTTTTACGAAACATGTGTGGCGAAAGGTGCTTTATATCTGCCCTTTTGCACGCCTTATCAAGTTTCGCATTCAAACTATGTTTCACTAAAGGTTTCATATAATCTCGTCTAGAAAGAGATAACCACAATGCAGGATTTTCTTCCTTATCTCGTAATGGATGATTTTGTACCCAGCGGTATAAAAGATGTGCAGGTTCAGGTAATGGTACATTTCTAGGTATTGTTTTAGATTTTTTCAATGTAACAGTAATATTACCGCTATCTTCCTTCACATCATTTAACTTCATATTAACAATTTCATCAGGTCGTCCACCAGAAAGAAACATACATTCCAATAACGCCTGTTCTTGTCCAAGTGCTTCAAAACTACTATCCAATAATTTGTCATATTCTTCTCTCGTTATGAAATATTTTTCTTTTGCATTAGGGTCTTTTAATCTATCTTTTTGATCCTGTGTTAAAAATTTAAACCATTTCATTACTTCAGGTCGTTCTAGTTCATCTAAATTCAATAACCATCGATAAAAAACTATTATATGTCCCGCATACAAATCTCTTGAATTAACAGTTATATCTTTTGCAAAAAAATCTTGAATATTTTTCTTTGTTGCATCTTTGAACTCTATATTTCTTAAGAAATTTGCAAGTTTCATTAGTGTTCTTTTTTCATTATTTGCAGTACTATTTGCCTTATTCATTACAAATTCTCTATGATAGGCATATTTATCAATCACAGCCCAATTTTCTTTATTTATATCAAAAAACTTTCTTCCATATCGGTTATCTTTCATCGTGTTCACCGAAATAGTATCGTATTAGTCTTACTTATAATTTTCTACATAAACTCTTTCATCGTAAAGTTTAAGTAATCAAACTTAGATTCTGTATTGCTATGACTTACCACATTCCTTCTGATAAACAGATTCAAACTGCTTTGAGGGAGATTTTTAAGAATTTTCGTACAGTACAATCGCAAAACAGATTAAGAAAATTGGTTACTGACAAACTGAATACGAAAAAGAAAAGATTTGGTGTGAGTGGAAAAAGGCTTCGCAATATCGCCATAAAAAGTGATTTTGTAAAACTTGAAATTCATTCGAGGGAAGGAGATCCAAAAAAGATTCTATCAAAATGTCCAGTATGCGGAAGTGCCCTGGGAAGAGTGAAAAACCTCACAATTTGGGGCGGCGAAGTAACTATAGAATTTAGATGTCCCAATTGCGGTTATTGGACTGGAAAGAAAAAAAGGATTCCTACAAGATATGTTTTTTATCTAAAGAAAAAATAATCTAGAATTTTTTGATTTGCTCCCACATTTCAAAAATATTGCGAATATGTGGAATGGTTATTGACCCTCCAACAATAAGTGCAATATTTAATGTCTCATATAGTTCTTCATCAGTAACATTTTCTTTATAACATTGATCCAAATGATAAAAAATACAGTCGTTGCATCTCAGAACGGTAGAAGCAACTAGACCCATTAGCTCCTTTGTCTTTTTGTCCAGTTTACCAGGCTCATAAACTCTGCGGTCTTGTGTGAAAAACCGTTTAATGTTTTTGTCTGCGTTTTGTAAAATTATATTGTTCATTTTCTCCCGATATTCTCTCATGTTTTCGACGTCTTCTGGCATAGCTACTCTCCAATCAAGCAAGTATTTTATAAGATATAAGGATTTAGTACATACTGCTTGAAGAATGGAATTCACATAACAAACTACATTGAACCACAATAAAAGTAAAAAGGAAGATGAACAATTGCGAGGAGTAAAACATTTATATAATAACTTTCACATATATAGGTGGACTGATATGAATAAGTTTATATGTTTTTCTGTAGTGGCACTCTTAATTCCAAGTATCTTTTTTTTGCAAAACATCTCTGGAGAAGAAAAAAACCTAGCAGAGAACATTACTCAACATATCGAAACTTCCTCATTAAATCAATATGGAGATGGATATAGATACAACATCAAAGGATGGGTTTATGCACATATTGAAGGGGATGCCTATGAAAGAGGGTACCAGCACGGATATCTACTATCTGACGAAATCATTGATATGATGACTCGTTGGAGCAACATAATTCATAATCATCCTTATATCAAACCGCTCAATGGTCTATTTTCTCAACAAAAATATGAAAAAATATCAAAAATATGGTGGGAATTTTGTAAATCTCAGGCCGTTCGAATGTACTGGGACGAATACCCAACGGAGTATCGTGAAGAAATCAAAGGAATCGCAGCAGGCGTAACAAGTAATGGAGGCACGATTCATGGTGATCCTGTATCATACGAAGACGTTCTAACGTCAAACCAAATGTATGAAATAATGTCAAAACTTACGGATCGTAAAATTCGAAAGGGATTTCATCCATTACTGACCTTATTTAATAGCTTGAAACCAGAGATATCCTCCTATGCAACACTTTCTGCCGATCAGTTTATCAATGAATTTAGCAATCAACCAATGCACCATCATTGTAGTTCATTTATCGCAACAGGAAATGCAACTACCGATGGCCAGATCATCATCTCGAATTCCATGTGGAGTAGCAGCGATGGTTCTGGAGCATTCTGGTGGTCCAATTACATAGCCATTAGATGGAATGTAGTTTTAGATGTCACTCCAACACAAGGCAATCGATTTATGATGACATGTGCACCAGGATATATTTGGAGCAATCATGATTTTTATCAAAACGATGCTGGGATCGTGTTTATAGAAACAACACTTCCCCAGGGTATTTGGTCTGAGCATGGCCTGCCCCTTGCAGTTCGTGCACGGACTGCCGTTCAATATGCAGAAAGCATTGATGATGTCATCTATTACCTCAAACATGAAAATGATGGTGTAATGAATGCCATCTGGCTAATCGGCGACACGAAAACCGGTGAGATTGCACGCTATGAACTTGGTTTATATCACGATGCTATTGTCGACCGGACGTTTAATGGATTTCAATGGTCCGCCAATAATCCAATGGACACTGGCGTGAGGCTAGAAAAAATAGATCTTAGACTCCTTGCAAAAACACTCATCTATCACGTGGTTCTTGGCATCGAGGGATACCAATATCACACTCCATTATATCGACCAGCAGAAAGAGACATAAAATTCCAAGAACTTGGTGAACAGTATTATGGAGAAATTGATGTTGATATGGTCAAAGAGATTATGGCCACTGACCCTATTGGTAGGTATTCGCCAGACTGCAAAATCACCAGTTCAAAACTCGTAGAAAACCGAGGGATGTGGGTGTTCACTGGCAATCCTATGGGAAAGATATTGGAATTGGAAAATCTCGACCAGTCAAGTATGCAAAAGGAGAAGATTAAACCAGTTGGCTGGGTCAGACTCTATGGGCTTCCAGATAAGGAGGGCTATGAAACAATCAACCAGCCACAGGAACTCGAAAATCAGCCAAATATCCTGTGGACACATCAAACAGGTAATGACTCCAATGATTTCTATTCATCAGCCATAATTGTAGATGATACCCTATTTTCAACAACATCATCAGGTGAAATATATGCATTAGATACCAATGATGGATCTACATTGTGGAGTAAAATAATTGGATACCAACCAACCACTCCAGCAATTTATGAAAACAAACTCTTTGTCGGAACCTCTGAAGGATTAAAAATGTTGGATTTAGGCTGGATGACACAAGGAGAAAAGCAGATTGGTAAAGTTGTATCATGCCCAGTTACAGTAGATGGCAACATATTTGTTGGTAACGAAGACGGAACCATATATGCTTATGATGTAGAATCTGGCATTGAACAATGGAGTCGTGAGTTGCCCGGCGAAGTCTATATCTCCCAACCATGGGATAACTCCCTGTTTGTTGGTTCAGGCAAAGATTGTTATGCAATAAATATCGATACTGGTAACCTAGAATGGATTTTTGAAACCGATGGTCTAATCACCTCCAGACCTTACGTCGATAACGGGACCGTTTATTTTGGTTCTTGGGACACCTACATATATGCCATTAATGCTAATGATGGTACTCTCAAGTGGAAATATGAAACAGGCTGGGGCGTAGAGACAACCCCAGTTGTCTCAGATGGTCTAGTTTTTGTTGGATCAAATGACAATAACTTTTATGCCTTGTACCAGAACAATGGTGCTTTGAATTGGTTTTTTACCTGCAAATCTGGTATACATTCATCACCTGTTGTTAACGAAGCAAATGTGATCTTTGGATCTGATGATGGAAGGCTGTATATGCTGAATAAAAACACAGGCGACATTCAATGGAATTTCTCACCTGGCGATACCATTGATGATAGAATCAACTATCGCACTACAGCAATTATTTCAGATCCTGTTTTGGACGATGAAGCTGTGTTTATAGGAGCAGATGGGAACATCTATGCCCTGCCGACGTAAGCAGTATTTATTGCCACCTCGTAGCAAAAAAATTAGTTTTATCAACATGTAATTGCCGAGTGAGCGAAAATGCCAATTTGTGATTCTTGCAGTTTATTCTCTTTTACATTTTGCTTTTCCAACAGAGAAGGTTAATATAGTGTCAATTGAGAACATCACACATGAAAGTGGTGAAGAAAATGGAAAGAAAATATATGGAAAGGTTAAAAGGAAAGTACTGCAAAATCGTTACTAGGGAACCAAGTGCAGACAGGGCAAGTGTAGTCACGGGCATACTTGAGGATATAGACTACGAAGATGGTTTTATAACAGTCGATTCTTGGCAAGGACCCGGATATTTAAGGATAAACAACATAGTAGCAATAAAACCAGGAAGAAAGGAATAAATCAGAGGATACCAGTGACTTTCCTTTGTGAATGATTTAAGGTGCGTCGTTTATTCAATCGTAATATATAATTAAATTCTTAAAAATTAGACTTATAATTAACGATTGACATGAAAAATGTACTTTTTAGAAACATTTAAATTTGGAAGGTACATTTCTTTATTGTAAGTTGGTGAAATGAGGGAAGAAATTCGTGTGTTAGTGAGTTAGGGTTACATGGCTTTCAATTTTTCATTGATTTTCCTCCGTTTTTCCTTCATTTCACTCCTCCTTTGTGAAGTGTGTAACGTCATTTTTTAAGATAAGAGCAATGAAACAGAAAAACTGGGCTATCAAGCATGGAAAGAAATTTCAGAATGTGGTGATATGGCTGCCATTCTAGCAGATGTCACTGACACACAAAAGTACATTGGAGAAAATAGTTATTTTAAGGTCGGAAAAATCTCTGCTATTCTCTCCATGATTCGCACGTATATTGAATTTTTAATTGAGCTATCTTTTAACCCATCCATCGTAAATGAATCCGAGTAACTATTACTATGTTCTACCCACGGAAGAATCAAACATGACGGATGATCACTGTCTAAATGAAGCGTGTTATGAGCAATGTTGTAGGTAGTATTCTTTGTTATTGGATCTGCAGTATTTGGATTGTTCAAAAATCTTGGATAATTCGATGATGAAATGGCAACTCTAACCCTGTGACCTGTATTCCAGATGTATGAGGTGCTCCAGAGACTAACCTCTATTTCATAAATTTCTCCAGATTCCATAAACTCCCAATGATCAAACCCGTTGCGGTTTCTCATTCGAAGTATGCCGTCTGTGATAAGCATCGAGCGTCCATCGGGATAAACATCTGAAAGTTTTACAGTGAAATCAGTGTCAGGACAATCTGAAGAGACATACAATCTTGCTTTAACCAGACCTGTTGCCTCAACCGGTTCAGTCAATATCTTGCTAGTGAAAAGAAGTACGTCGCCCCTAGCTTCAATTGGCCTTTGGTCATAAGGACCTTTGTCCATATTCAGATTCTGTCCACCCAACGTTGGCACAGGATTAGTTGGATCATAAGCAAAAGTTATTGAATCTTCTTTTTCAGGAGACAACGTATCTAAACCTCCATTTTCATGAAAATAACATTCTAAATCTGTTGAAGGTACAGGCCAGTCATCTGCATGTCTCCATTCATTGCCAGGGGCACTACGATTATCTACATCACCCATCACATAATAGGAAACACTTGGCCACATATCAAAATCATCTGGTCCATCCATCGTGAATTGTTCAATCATATCGGCAAACATGTCAAAAGAAAAATTATCGTTGGCATTCTCAGGATAAACAAGTTCTCCTTGTTGTTGCCCTTCGCCATGAGTCCAAGGGCCCATTATAAGTTTGGATTTACCTTTTGCCCCTGGCCCTCCATGGTATTGATAACCCATAAAACCATCAATTATGCCCTGGGCAAAACAATCATACCATCCACCAATGTGAATCGCAGGAACATTTACATCCTGCCAATTATCCTCAAGTGAGACATTGGTCCAGTAATCCATTGTGTAATTTTCATTTTCAAAATATTCCTGTAGAATGTATGTGCTTCCCTGTCCCTCTAGCCATAATTCTACTAGGTATTTTCTAAATTCACCTCCTTGGGCCACTGCATGCTTGTAGAGATTTGGAGTGGCTACCCGGATAAACTGACAAGCAAGATTTGGCGGATTTGCACCGGCCATGTAATACTGATTAATACCTAAGGCTGAAGCTCCATATGTAGCAATTTTTCCATTTGACCAGCTTTGATCTGCAATCCATGCTAGTGTATCAGGACCATCGGTATGCGCATTTTTGAATACCGTATCGATTCCTTCAGATGCAAATCTTCCCCGCATATCTTGAATAACTGTTGGCCATCCATTCCCTGCAAAGGTATTTCCGGTCGATAAATAGTCATAAGACGCTTTATCATATGGGGTTCGTATGAGAATGGTCCCATGAGTGGAGTTATTGTTCTTTGGAAGGTAGACATCTGTGGCTAGATGTATTCCATCACGCATTTCCACCATATATTCATTAGATTTAATACACCCAGAAAGAGCCATTAAAACTACTAAACTGCCGGTTATTATTAAAAATGATATTGACCTGATTTTTCTATTGTTCAAATCTAATCTTGCCCCCATTTTGCATCCTTTTTCAAAATATGTCATCTATATTATTTATAAGTTTGTATGCTTGTCTTTTAGGTAAAATGTAGAAACCAAAGACATGTGTCACCCCCTCGTTATATGGGTAATATGCAAAAACCCTGAAACAACGAGGTGACACAAATGATCGTATGGAGAGGAGAAGTATATATAGATAATCAGCGACAAGAAGCTACACTACAAATTGCCGGAAGGCTACACCGTCCGTTTGGGGTAATCCTACTGGGGCGTGCGTCAACAGTAATGCTGGGGTTTGAAAGCCCCCAGGACAATATGGAGAAGTTTGGGAGTCTAACCCAAATTATCGGTTAGGATAAGAATACTATGGAGAAACACAAGTTGAATCATCGTAAGAGTCGTCAAGATAAACAAGTGAAAGTAGACTGATACATACACTTGAACCAAAAGGTATGGAATTTGGTCATCATGGCTTTATCTACATGGTGACAAACGGACATATAATTCTCGGCTCACAGATGGCTCCTAAGGTATTCGGAAGTATTTATGGTGTGGAACTTGGTAAACCCAATGCATTCCCAGAAATGGGTAGGAATTCCGTAAGGAAAGACGATGATGCAGTGGGTAGAGGAAGTGGTAAAAAGCGAAGGGTAACTTGTAATGAGTTGCATAGAGGTTCAAAATTTGCCTCGACCTGAAAGGGGGCTGACTTACCAAAGGTGTTTCAATTGTAAGAACGGAGGCAAAACTGTGAATGTGAGATGTTCAACGACACGTAAAAGTGAGATGCTTACAGACACGAGAACTGAACTTCAATGGAAAGGTATCGATTGGAAAACAGTTTATAAAAGTGTTAACAGATTGCAAACCAGGATTACAAAAGCAGTTAAACAACAGAAATGGCATTTAGTTAAAAGACTACAATATCTGCTAACTCATTCGCGGTATGCAAAAATGTTAGCAGTGCGAAGAGTATGTCAAAACAAAGGAAAAAGAACAGCAGGTATCGACGGTGAAAAATGGTTAACACCTGAGACAAAAACGAATGCTGTTCTCATGTTATCGGATAAGAAGTATAAAGCGAAACCATTAAGAAGAGTCTACATTGAGAAGTATGGCAAGAAGGAGAAACGACCGTTAAGTATCCCTACCATGTACGATAGAGCAATGCAAGCGTTATACGCACTGGCACTTAATCCAGTTGCAGAAACTACAGCGGATACTACTTCCTTCGGCTTTAGAATATATCGAAGTGCACATGATGCGTGTAAACAAGTGTTTCATGACTTGAGCATGAAAAATTCAGCACGGTGGATATTGGAAGGAGATATTAAAGGGTGCTTCGACAATATAAACCATGACTGGTTATTGGCGAATATTTCGATGGATAAGTCAATTCTGAAACAATTTCTGAAAGCAGGTTTCATATACAACCGACATCTGCACCCTACAGAAATGGGTACTCCGCAAGGTGGTGTGATATCGCCGATATTGGCTAATATCTCTTTGGATGGGATAGCGGCCATGATTGATGATAAATACCACCGATGGAAGGGGCATAATCCCAAAAAAGTGAATTTCGTGAGATATGCAGATGATTTCATTGTTACTGCTGATTCAGAAGAAACGGCAAATGAAGTTGCCGAAATGATTAGACGATTCCTAAAAGATAGGGGACTGGAAGTATCAGAGAAGAAAACCTTAATAACACATATGGATGATGGTTT